>Ga0114973_10004222_pt1 | contig 10008 bp, 9 predicted proteins | sample M_140807_MF_Meta_FD_87025 | JGI IMG/M metagenome (GOLD analysis project Ga0114973, IMG submission 87025) | Freshwater microbial communities from Lake Montjoie, Canada to study carbon cycling - M_140807_MF_MetaG | ecosystem: Environmental > Aquatic > Freshwater > Lake | place: Lake Montjoie... | reverse complement strand
GGGGTTGGGGTTGGGGCTGCGGCTGAGTCAGCGTTCGCCCGAGCAGTCGATCTGGAGGATGTGACGATCTCGCAACCGCATCGCGGTGAGCTGACCGCCCCAGACACAGCCCGTATCGAGCGCGATCAGGTTGGGGCGGTTGATCAGGCCAAGGGTTGACCAGTGTCCGCAAATCACCGTGACTTCTGCGGTTTTGCGCGAGGGGCAGTCAAACCAGGGGACGTGTCCGACAGGGCCGGCGCCAAGGGCTTCCTTGGCCGCGAATTCCATGGTTCCCGATGGTGTTGCATAGCGGATTCGTGTCAGGGCATTCACGATGACTCGCAGTCGATCATGGCCGCGCAGTGAAGGGTTCCAGGTATTCGGCAAATCCCCATACATGGCTGCCAGAAAATCACGCCAGCCGGGGCCTCTCAATTCCGCCTCCACTTCGCCCGCCAATGCGAGCACCTCGGTTGCGCTCCAGTTCGGTACGACACCCGCATGAACGAGTAGGTGTTCTGCAGCGAAATGTGCGAGGGGACGATGGCGCAGCCACTGGAGCAATTCTTCACGGTCGGGTGCGGAAAGGATGGGGTTCAGGGTGTCGCTTCGGTGCACACGGCGAACGCCCGCCGCAACAGCAAGCAGGTTCAGGTCATGGTTGCCAAGCACAACGGTGGCTTGATCGCCTAGTGCACGCACGCGGCGCAAGGCGCCCAGCGAGTCGGGCCCGCGGTTAACGAGGTCGCCCGCGAACCAGAGTGCAGGCTGCGTTTGGTGATTGTCACCAGCACTGCGATCAATCTGCTCGAGCAGACGATCAAGTGCATGACAGCAGCCCTGAAGGTCGCCGATGACGTAAATGTCGGTGGGGTTCATCGCACTTTGTGGCATGGTTCAACAGGCCGTTACACTAGCGCGGCTGAGTGTTTTTGGGCGGCCCAGTTTCTGGTTTCTGTTCTGGATTCGACGGTTTATTGATGATTGATTCAATCCTGCCTGTCATTCTTTGCGGCGGTAGCGGTACTCGCCTTTGGCCCCTGAGCAGGGAGTCATTGCCGAAGCAATTCGTTCCGCTTGTCGGTGGGAGAAGCCTGTTGTCGGCCACCCTCGAGCGGTCCGCACGCGTTGCAAATTGGGGCGTCGACTTGAGCTTGCCTCAGAAGCCTGCAGTACTTTGTGTTGCCAACGAGTCCCACCGTTTTTTGGTCGCTGATGAATGTGACCAGGCCGGCGTAGCAGGAACCCTCCTGCTCGAGCCCCGAGGGCGCAATACTGCCGCGGCGATGGCCTGTGCGGCGTATTGCGCGATGACCAAGGCGTCTGAGTCTCAGCCGGACCCGCTGCTGCTTTTTCTGCCGTCGGACCAATACGTTCCAGATGTTGAATCATTTCGGCAGACTGTCGTTTCAGGCGTAGCAGCAGCGCGTGAGGGATGGTTCGTGACCTTCGGTGTCGTACCCCTCCAACCGTCGACGGCATACGGTTACATTCAGTATGGTGATTCGATTGTCGAGCACTGTCGCGACGATATTCGAAACGACGTTCGAAGCGATGTGCGCAAGGTCGTGCGCTTCGTCGAGAAACCAAACGCGCTGAAAGCAGCCGAGTTGTTGGCGCGCGGTGATCACTGGTGGAACGCTGGCATTTTTTTGGTAAGCGCGAAAACCCTGCTCGCAGCCCTGGAGCGTCATGCGCCGGATATCTTTGAAGTCGCTGAGCTCGCGATGCGCGGTGCCAAGTTAGACGGACATTTCTTGCGCCCGGACCCTTCTGAGTTTTTGAATATTCGTTCAGAAAGTATCGATTATGCGGTGCTTGAACATCATGATCGGATTGCCGCGGTGCCCTTTGCTGGCGCCTGGAGCGACGTTGGTAGCTGGAATGCCGTCGCGGAGCTGGCCGATGCTGATTCCGAGGGCAATCGTGCGGTCGGACAAACCTTGGCGATTGATTGCCAGCGCACTTACCTGCATGCGCCTCATCGTGTCGTTGTCGCGCTGGGTCTGTCAGATGTCCTGGTCATCGACACGCCGGATGCGGTTCTGGTGGCTAGCGCCTCCGAGGCAGAGCGAGTCAAGGATGTGGTGTCTAAACTGCGTGAGCGAGGTCTTTCAGTGGCCACCCAACATCGACGCGTTGCGCGTCCCTGGGGCGAATATGACGCAATCGATTCGGGTGATCGTTTTCAGGTGAAGCGCATCACGGTGAAGCCCGGCGAGCAACTCTCTCTGCAGATGCATCATCACCGGGCCGAGCATTGGATCGTTGTGCGCGGGACCGCGCGCGTCACGCGTAGCGATGAAACCTTTCTGTTGTCAGAAAATGAAAGCACCTACATTCCACTGGGCACGGTACATCGATTAGAAAACCCTGGCCGGGTGCCGCTGGAAATGATTGAAGTGCAATCAGGTAGTTACTTGGGCGAGGACGATATCGTCCGCTTTGAAGATACCTATGGACGTGTTGTTCCCCCTCCCGGAGAAGCCCCATGAACCAAGCCCAGACCGGTAGCGACCCATCGGGTAACGCGCCTTTCGAGTTAGAGCACCTTGACGGTTCGATTTTCAAGGCCTACGACATCCGTGGCATCGTCGATCGGACATTGACGGAAGGCGCCGTATTGCATATCGGCCGCGCTCTGGGCCTCGCGATTTTGCGCGGCGCTCATCAAGCGCGTGGTGCTGGCGCAGGCCTTAGTCCGGCGGGCCGACCGGCCATTTCATTGGGTCGTGATGGTCGCCTTTCCGGGCCAAGGCTGGCAAAAGCGCTCGGTGACGGATTGCGCGATGTCGGGGTCGACGTGATTGATTTGGGTTGTGTAACGACCCCGATGACGTATTTCGCCGGCTTTGAGCTGGGGACGGGCTCTGCCGTCATGGTCACGGGCAGTCATAACCCGCCTGAATACAATGGACTCAAGATGGTGGTCGCCGGTGAAACGCTGCACGGTCAAGCCATTCAGGGCCTACTTGCGGCAATCCGTGATGGCGTAACCTCGGATGACCAGATGCTCGATCTGGCTGCTCGCGGGCATCTGCATCAAGAGGATATTGCTGGGAGGTATCTGAATCGAGTCGCTGGCGATCATCCGGACGCATTGCGCCTTGCTCGTCCGATGCGGATTGCGATTGATGCCGGCAACGGCATTGCGGGGGCGTTTGCGCCCGCGCTATTTCGGGCCTTGGGGTGCGAGGTGATCGAGTTGTTCTGCGAGGTCGATGGTTCTTTTCCAAATCATCATCCGGATCCGGCACACCCTGAAAACCTTCAGGATCTGATTCGAGCGGTTCAGTCTCACGATGCTGAACTGGGGTTGGCGTTTGACGGTGACGGCGATCGTCTGGGCATTGTGACTCGAACGGGCAACATCATCTGGCCCGATCGGCAGCTCATTTTGATGGCGCGCGATGTGCTGTCACGCCGACCCGGTGCCGAGATTATTTTTGATGTGAAGTGCTCACGCCATGTTGCCCATGAAGTGCGTGGGGCCGGTGGAGTCCCTGTTATGAATGCGACTGGGCATTCCTTAATTAAATCCCGTTTGCGGTCGACCGGTGCCCCATTCGCTGGCGAGTTAAGTGGGCATTTGTTTTTTGCAGAGCGATGGTATGGCTTCGATGACGGTCTGTACGCAGGTGCACGTCTGCTGGAGATCTTGTCCCGCTCAAAGAATGCGTCTGAGGTCCTAGATGCGATTCCTCAGGATCAGTCGACGCCAGAGCTTCAGGTGAAGCGCCCCGAGGGTGAAAACCATCGCTTCGTCGCCCAACTGCTGCAGACAGCCCCACTCGACGGAGAGCGCGAACGGATCACAATCGATGGCTTGCGGGTGGAATTTGAAGACGGCTTTGGACTCGTGCGGGCGTCCAACACGACGCCGGTTCTGGTCTGTCGTTTCGAGGGGGACAGCGTGCAGGCGTTATCGAACATTCAGGCGCAATTTGCCCAGGCGATGCGCGCAATTGACCCATCGATCGACTTGCCTTTTTAGCGCCTTGTAGGGACCTGTTCGGCCCTATACGGCCCTGTAACCCCTTATCGTCGATATGCCTCGCGCACTTCGTCGCGCCAGTCGGGGAGGCGCAAGCCGAAGGCTGCTTCGAACCGACCGCAATCGAGCACTGACCAGGCTGGACGTCTCGCTGGTGTGGGCCAGTCGGCGGTTGTGATGGGTTGGACGCTGACATCGAGCCCCGCCGCCGCGCAGGCTTCCAACGCGAACTCGTACCAGCTCGTATGACCCGAGGCGGTCAGGTGGTAAAGCCCCTCGCGCCCGGGCTCGCGCCAAAGCGCCAATGCGGCATCGATCGCGGCTTGGGCCAGACTGGAGGCATGTGTTGGGGTGCCCTGTTGGTCGGCAACGACCCGCAACGCGCCGCCACCCCGGGCACGGTTCAGAATGGCCTCCGGAAAGCATTTGCCGCCGCGCGACCAGACCCACGCGGTGCGCAATATGAGCGCGCGTGCGCCGCTGGCGAGCACCGCCTGTTCTCCAGCGAGCTTGCTGCTGCCATAGACCGAAAGCGGGTCGGGTCGATCGGTTTCGAGCCAGCCGCGGGGTTGACCTGACACGGGGGTAACGACCTCATTGATCGGCGCGACGCCGTTGAAAACAAAATCGGTTGACCAGTGAACGAATAGCGCGCCGCAGTCGCCCGCGGTCTCAGCGAGCAACTGTGGGGCCTCGGCATTCACTGCGGTTGCCCCGGCCGGATCAGACTCTGCGGCGTCGACAGCGGTCCAGGCGGCGGGGTTGAAGATGATGTTGGGCGCGATCGCGCGGACGGTATCGGCGATAGCTACCCGATTAGTCAGGTCGAGTTGTTGACGATTCAGTGCAACGACTTCGCCATGTTCAGCAAGCCGCTCGACCAAGGCCCGGCCAACCTGGCCGCTTGAGCCGGTGACCAGAAATTTAAGGGCCATCGTGATTGATACTGATGCCGCCAATTGAACCGATCTCGAAGATTTCCGCCCGGCTCAGGCCGGGGGCGTCTTCGTCCTTGGGCGAGAGTCGGGCGTCGCTGCCTGCGAGGGGCCAATCGATACCAATTTCAGGGTCATTCCAAAAAATAGATCGTTCACCGGACGCATGCCGAAAGGCGTCAACTTTATAAAAAACTTCGGCAACATCGCTCAATGCGACGAACCCGTGACCGAATCCGGGAGGAATCCAGGCCTGCTGACGATTCGCTTCTGAAAGTACGAATCCGGTCCATTGGCCAAAATGCGGCGAGCCCCGGCGAAGATCAACCGCGACATCAAAGATCTCGCCGCGTGAGCAGGTGACGAGTTTGGATTGCGGTTGCTCCAATTGGTAGTGCAGGCCCCGAACGACCCCGCGCAGCGAGCGTGAAAGATTGTCCTGAACAAAGGTCCCGCGAAAACCGGTCGCTTCGGCGAATACCCTGGCGTTGAACTGCTCGGTGAAAAAACCGCGGTCATCGGCAAACAATGCGGGTTCGAGGATCAGGACGCCCGGGAGACTGGTGGCTTTGACCTGCATGGTGTTTATCCAAAAATCTGTTCGTCGATGACCCGAAGCAGGTACCGGCCGTAGCCGGTCTTGGCCAGCGGCTTGGCAAGCGTGCGCAGTTGGTCTGCATCGATCCAGCCGAGCCTGAATGCAACCTCTTCGGGGCAAGCGACTTTCAGGCCCTGGCGCCGTTCAATCGTCTCAATGAAGGCGCTCGCCTCGAGCAAGGATTCGTGAGTCCCGGTGTCGAGCCAGGCGTAGCCGCGCCCCATGACCGCGACCTCGAGTTGACCCATGGCAAGGTAGGCCCGGTTGACGTCGGTGATCTCAAGCTCGCCGCGTTGTGAAGGTTTAACCTGCGCGGCGATTTCAAGGACCCGATTGTCATAAAAATAGAGCCCCGTGACGGCATAGCGCGACTTGGGGTTAACAGGTTTTTCTTCGATGTCGATGGCGTGACCGCTGGCGTCGAAACTGACGACGCCGTAGCGCTCGGGATCTTCGACAGCGTAGGCAAAAACAGTCGCGCCGTGTTCGCGTTGTGCCGCCGTGCGGACGAGCGCGGACAGATCATGGCCGTGAAAAAGATTGTCACCAAGCGCCAGTGCAACGCGATCGTCGCCGACAAAGTCGCGACCAATGATGAAAGCCTGCGCAAGACCATCGGGCGAGGGCTGCTCTGCATAGCTAAAGGTCACGCCCCATTGCTGACCGTCGCCCAGGAGTTGTCTGAAACGGGGAAGATCCTGGGGCGTGGAGATGATCAAAATCTCGCGAATACCCGCCAACATGAGTGTCGTGAGCGGGTAGTAGATCATCGGCTTATCGAAGACCGGCAGCAGCTGTTTCGATACGACTTGTGTCACTGGGTACAAGCGCGTGCCAGACCCTCCGGCGAGCAGAATGCCTTTCATTCTTGCCACCCACTGTACTGCTGGGAAATCCAGTCGCGATAGCGACCGCTGGTGACGTTTTCGAGCCAATCACCGTGGTTCAGGTACCACTGAATGGTCTCTTCGAGTCCGCTTTCGAAGGTCTTGGCGGGCGTCCATCCCAATTGGTCGCGCAGGCGGCTCGCATCAATCGCGTAGCGCTGATCATGGCCGGGGCGGTCGGTCACAAAGGTAATCAGGCGTCGATACGATCGGCCTTCGGGGTCCGGGCGCAAACGATCCAGAACGTCGCATAGCGTCTGTACGAGATCGAGATTTCGCCGCTCGGCATTGCCACCGATTACCCAGGTTTCCCCTGGGTTGCTGCCTTCAAGGACCGTTCCGATCGCGGTGCAGTGATCACTAACATGCAGCCAGTCGCGGACGTTACTACCGTCGCCGTAGACGGGGATCGATTCGCCGGCAAGTGCCCGATGAATCGTCAGTGGAATCAGTTTTTCTGGAAACTGGAACGGTCCGTAATTGTTCGAGCAGTTCGTGATTAGGGTCGGTAGACCATAGGTGTGATGCCAGGCGCGCACCAGATGGTCACTGGCCGCTTTCGAGGCGCTGTAGGGGCTGTTCGGCGCGTAAGGTGTGAGCTCATTGAACGCGGGGTCCTGTGGGCCGAGTGACCCAAAGACCTCATCCGTTGAGACATGCAAAAATCGAAAACGATCCCGGCTCTGGGGTGCTAGTTGGTTCCAGAACAGTCGCGACTCCTCGAGTAAGGCATGAGTCCCATTGACGTTGGTCCGAACAAAGGCGTCGGATTCGGCGATTGACCGGTCGACATGACTTTCGGCAGCGAAGTGAACCAAGGCGCGAGGCTGATGTTGTTCGAGCAGCGAACGTACGAGGGAGCGATCGCTGATATCACCCACCACAAGATTTAGGCGGGGATCGTCTGCCAGCGTTTCAAGGTTGGCAGGATTGGCTGCGTAGGTGAGCGAATCGAGGACGACGATCGACTCCCCCGACGTTGCGATCGTATTCAACACAAAATTGGCACCGATAAACCCGGCGCCGCCAGTGACAAGAAGCATGGGAAGGCCTAAAAGCGATCTTGCGTGACGCAACCGTCAAGGATAGCGGCAAAATGGAGGATCTTTGCCGGTTGCCTGGAAGTCAGCACATCATGCGAATTCTGATCATAAAGACCACCTCGATGGGGGATGTCGTCCATGCGCTCCCGGTTGCGACGGATCTGGCTCGTCACTTTCGCCAGAAGGGCGCTGAATTGGAACTGGATTGGGTGGTCGAGGACACTTATGCCGACTTGATCCAGTGGCATCCAGCCGTCGGACGGACTTTGCCGGTCGCCGTGCGGCGTTGGCGGAACGCCCCGTTTTCGGCGGCGACCCGATCCGAATGGAAAATCTGGCGCGATAGTGTTCGTGGCCGCCGTTACGGTCTGGTGCTCGACCTGCAGGGACTTATCAAGAGCGCATTGTTGTCGACCCAGGCGATCGGGCCGCGGGCAGGCTTTGATCGGGCCAGCGTGCGCGAGCCTCTGGCCACATGGGCGTATGGCAAGACTTATGCGGTAGACCCAAAGTTGCCGCCCGTGGAGCGGGTGCGCAAGCTGGCAGGTGCCGCCGTAGGTTATCATCCGGTTGGCAACCCGGTCTTTGGCCTTCGTGCACCACCAGACCCTGGCGGGGAGGTATGTGCATTCGCGGGCCGGTTCGGGGAACACGCGTTTGCGGTTCTTCTACATGGGACTGCGCGGGAAGAAAAGCGATGGCCAGATCGATCCTGGCGCGCGTTGCTCGAGTTGTTTGAAGCGGCTCGGCGATTTTCGATTTTGCCTTGGGGTAATCCCGCTGAGCAGGCCCGCGCAAGGGCCTTGACCGAGGGGCTGCGCTACGCCCAAGTGGCGCCGGCGATGACGATGGCCGAAGTCACCTGGTTGATGTCAAGGGCCAATCTTGTGGCAGGGGTTGACACTGGGTTGCTCCACCTTGCAGCGGCCTATGGTGCGCCACTGGTCGGTATTTTTACGGCGACCGATCCGCGAGTTTACTTTCCGGACTGGCTGGTCCGCGCTGAAGCGGTGGGGGGTGTGGCGAAGCCGCCTACCCCCGATCAGGTGCGTTCCGTGATTGACCGGATTGGACGTTGGCACTAAGGCCAGGGTTGTCGGAGCGGGGTGAGCGCCATCGGCGTAATCCGCGTAATCCGCCTCAGCAGGTGAGTCTGCTGCTCTGGACGCTGTTGGTTCGATTCGCGACGCCAGCCCTGCTTTTGCGGCTTTGGCTAAGGGCCCGGCGCGAGCCCGGTTATGGATTTCGCTGGTGGGAGCGCTGGGGCTGGGGTGCCCGCGGCCAGGGGGACAGTTCCGGGGGGCCAGAGGGCACTCAACAACGGGTCTGGTTGCATGCGGTCTCGTTGGGCGAAACCCAGGCTTGCGCCCCACTCATGCAAGCATGGCTAGAACACGATCCGAGCGTTCGGTTTCTACTGACCCATATGACCGCTACCGGACGCGCGGCAGGTTCGGAGATCGCGAACCGGACCGAGTTTTCTGGCCGGGTTGAGCAGGCCTGGCTGCCTTACGACACGCCCAGCGCCGTACAACGATTTTTGCGGGCGCATCGTCCTGGACTTGGCGTTTTGATGGAGACCGAGGTTTGGCCTAATTTGATTGCGCAATGCTCGGACGCGGGGGTCCCGATGGCATTGGTGAATGCGCGGTTATCGCCACGTTCGTTGCGCCGTGCACAACGGATCCGCTGGTTGATCGAGCCCGCGCTGGCGTCTCTTGCCGCCATCGTCGCGCAAACTACCCGGGATGCGGAGCGGCTTGGAATCTTGGGCTTCGAGGGGGTGTTGGTTGCCGGCAACCTCAAGTTCGATCGACCCGTTGATGCCGACTTGGCGGCGCTTGGACGCCAGTGGCGGGCGGACCTGTCTGGGGTCCAGTCTGGGCCCCAGTCTGGACGCCAGGTCATTTTGGCTGCCAGTACCAGGGATGGTGAAGAGGCCGATCTATTGGCGGGACTTCATCGAAAATCCCTGTGGGTAATTGTGCCGCGCCATCCCCAGCGGTTTGACGCAGTGGCTGAGCAGATCCAGGCGCACGGATTTCAGCTCGTTCGACGTTCGAAGGATACGGACTGGGCTCAGGCCGAGGTGATCCTGGGGGACTCCATGGGGGAGATGACCGCGTGGTACGCGATGGCCGATGTCGCGATTCTGGGGGGGTCCCTGCGCCCGTTTGGCGGTCAGAACCTCATTGAAGCCGCCGCGGTGGGTTGCCCCGTGGTGCTTGGGCCGCATACTTTCAATTTTGCGCAGGCCGCCGAGGATGCCGTTGAATGCGGGGCAGCACTCCGGGCGACGACGGCTGCTCATGCGCTCGATCTTGCACAAAGCGTCGCGGAGAACCCGAGTCAGCGCACTGCGATGTCGTTATCAGCGCTGGCGTGGGTAGCTTCGCACCGCGGTGCTACCCAGCGTACGCTCAGGGCTTTGGTTTGCCTTTTGCCGAGCGGGCCGGCTTGACGGGCGCGCTGGCTACGGGCTTGCTGCCATCGATCGGTTGAGGGTTCATGGTCGTGACCGAGGGGACGGTCACTGGGGCTGTGGCCGCTGGGGGGGCGGCGGATGGGG
>Ga0114973_10004218_pt1 | contig 10016 bp, 6 predicted proteins | sample M_140807_MF_Meta_FD_87025 | JGI IMG/M metagenome (GOLD analysis project Ga0114973, IMG submission 87025) | Freshwater microbial communities from Lake Montjoie, Canada to study carbon cycling - M_140807_MF_MetaG | ecosystem: Environmental > Aquatic > Freshwater > Lake | place: Lake Montjoie... | reverse complement strand
CATTTGAACAGTAAAATTTTCAAGACCTGGCATTTGATCTTGTACTAAAGCGCCAAATGTGAAAAACTGGTCTGTTGGTCGTGGAACATATCCAGGATAGATTGTTGCACTATCAATAATTTCTTGATCTTCGCTGAAACCAAATATAATTCTTTCCCCAGCTGCATTATAATATTCTTTATATGAATCATTTTTTATATCCTCCTTGGTTGAAAGAAGTCCAAGTTTAAAAAAAGTTTCTATCCCTTCCACAAATTCTCCATGAAGATTAGCATCTATTCCATAAGCGTATGCAACAGCATTATTTTCAGCAAAATAGCGGGTTCTTACATTATCAATTTCATATGGATTAACATCCCAGAGATATTTATAGAAAACCTCAGAAGTCAATTTAAATGGGACTTCTCTTCCCCACATGTTGAAGTAAATATCTGTTCCTGCAACAAAATGCAATGATTTTTGGGATTTAACATTCAAGTTCAAGTTTCCATCAAAAGTTCTAAATTCTCTGTAAAATGGCGGTTGATAATAAAGTCCCGTGGCAAAACGATAACTTATATTTCTTCTAGCAATTTTTTTGTCTTTTACCATGTATGTATTTGGAAAAAAAGTACAAGAAATTCTAGGTGTAAAAAATAATTCTTGATTGATACTCGTATATCCTGCTCTAACCCCAAGAGCTAAAGCAAACTTACTTGAAGCTTCACGAATTATTTCTGTAAATACTTGTTTTTCTTTTGAGCCATTGACTTTTACTTTTTTAGTGATTTCAACCAGTTGATTTTTTTTTATCGTTGACCAAGATGAATTAAATTGCATAAATCCCGTAATTCTGTATGTCTGCAGTTGTAATTTTCCTTTTATAGTCTCAAATAATTCAACTTCTGATGAATTTAATTGTGGTAAGCTATAACCTGCAGAATCTACCATTTTCCATTCACTTAAAACGTCATTAAAAACATCTTTTTGAAATTGTGTTCCCCATTTCAGTACGCTACTCAAATAACTAGTACGTTCATTATTTTTAAATCCTGCGAAGAGTTTATGTTCTCCGGTATGGTAAACACTCAAAATAGTTGCATTTAATCTATTTCTTGCATGGTTTAAAAAAGTGCCAATTCCCAAAACTGCAATTGAGTCTCCATAAGCTTCTTGAGATGGATCGGTTTCTAAGAGGTTGATGTAATATTGACCTTGGATATCAAAATATTCTCTTTCGTCGGAATTAAAAATAGAAGTATAAAAATCTAGTTTTGTCTTTGGACTTGCCTGCCATTTTAGAGCAGCTCCTGCCATCATTGTTTGGAATCTAGTTTGTTCTTGCCCATCAAAATAAATTCTAAATGAATAGGCTTCATTTGCTGTTCCAAAATCTGTTTCTGAAGTTTGGGGAGTAAAACGAAAATTATTCGAGGAATAATGTCCAAGTAATGAAAAAGTTAAGTTTTCTGTAATATTATAGTTACAAAGAAATTGCGCATCCATAAAGACCGGATTATAGGCACCTTTTGTAGGTAAAGAATTTAAAAAATAACCATTTGAACGATAGCGTGCGCCGACGAGATAATTAAATCGATGATTTACTTCCTGTTCAAGGTGTGATTCTACTCCTAAAAGGGATAGTAATCCAGAAGTTTTAAATTTTTGTGGAGTTTTGTAGGTAATGTCTAATACAGAACTTAAGCGATCTCCATATTGTGCGTCAAAACCACCAGCTGAAAAACGAACATCTTCAACCAATGCTGAGTGAATAAAACTCATGCCTTCTTGTTGCCCACTTCTGGTAAGAAAAGGACGAAATACTTGAAATCCATTAACATAAACTAAATTTTCATCATAATTACCTCCACGAACATTATAATTTGTAGTTAGCTCGTTATTTGATGTTGCAGCAGTTGTTAGTGCCAAAGTTCTTTCCACACTTCCAGTTATCTTCTGCGCATCAATCGTTGGCATTTTTTCAATTTCAAATGGGTTTTGTTTTGTTTTGATTATTGAAACACCAACTTGTTGAAGAATTGGAAAGTAAATCGTTTCTATTTGGACTGTTTTTTCTAGTTTTATGAGTATTCGACGTGTTTCTTTAAATTCTCCTATTGAATAAACTAGATCCAATGTATCTAAATTATTTATTAAAAAGAAATAGGAACCCAGTGAATCTGTAAATGTCGATTGAACTATAGTTTCTTTCGTTTTAATCAATACATTTTCAAGTGGCACATTGTTTTTACCCACACATTTTCCTTCCACACGAATACCTTGGGCTATTGAATAAGTACTTAAGGAACAAAATAAAAGCAAGTGAAAATAGTTCATTTGGGCAAAGTTATTAATCTAACGATTAAGAGTATCTATTATTTTGAAAAATAGCTTTGTTTGCAGTATTTTATGATTTATACTTTAACTTTGTTAAATGCTTGAGAAAAAAGAAAAAATTCTTATAGGAAGAAGAGAAACTGCTCGATTGCCAGACTTTGGTTTGGAAAATGTTCAAGTTAAAATAGATACTGGCGCTTATACTTCTAGTATTCATGTTTCTTATTGCAAAGAAAATAATGGTCGCTTAGAAGTTGTTTTTTTAGATAATAATCATTTGGGATTTAACCCTGAACACTTATTTTTTGATGATTTTCGTATTCGAAAAGTAAAAAGTTCTACAGGAGTTGTTCAAAGTCGCTATTTTATTTTTGGTCAGATTTTTATTGCTGGACTTTTAATTCAAACTGAATTTTCTCTAACAGAAAGGAAAGACATGCGATTTCCAATTTTAATTGGAAGAAAATTATTAAACAAGCATTTCATCGTTGAAACAAGCAAAAAATATACTTATCCAAAAAAAATAAAATGAAAATTGCAATTTTATCTAGAAATCCAAATTTATATTCAACAAAACGATTGGTTGAGGCTGCTGAAGGTCTTGGTCATGTTGCACATGTTATTGATCATTTAAAGTGCAATATAGAAATAGAACAGAAAGGTCCAGCTTTGTATTATGATAATAAATATTTACTTGGTTATGATGCTGTAATTCCAAGAATTGGTGCTTCTGTTACTTTTTTTGGTACGGCTGTCGTTCGGCAATTTGAAATGATGAATGTCTTTACTGCCGTTAATTCTCGTGGTATTATCCATTCTAGGGATAAACTGCGCTGTCTTCAGGTTTTATCTAAAGAAGGAATTGGACTTCCAAAAACAGTTTTTACAAATTACTCCAAAGATGTGAAACATGTTGTGGATTCCGCAGGTGGAGCGCCTGTTGTATTAAAATTATTGGAAGGAACTCAAGGTTTAGGTGTTGTTCTAGCTGAAAACATGAACGCTGCTCAATCAGTTTTAGAAGCATTTAATGGCTTAAAAGCACGAGTAATCGTTCAAGAATTTATTCGTGAAGCAAAGGGAGCTGATATTCGTGCTTTTGTTGTTGACGGCGAAGTTGTTGGAGCAATGCGAAGACAAGGAAAACCTGGGGAGTTTCGATCAAATCTTCACCGAGGAGGAACTTCGTCAATAATTGAGCTTTCAACCGAGGAAAAATACACAGCCGTTTTGGCGGCTAAAGCTGTTGGTTTAGGAATTGCAGGAGTTGATTTACTTCAATCTGCTCGTGGGCCTTTGGTTTTAGAAGTAAATTCTTCTCCTGGTTTACAAGGAATTGAGAAAACAACTAAAACAGATATTGCATCCAAAATAATTCAATACATCGAGAGAAATGTCAATCGCTAAAAAGCAAGCAGCTTCATTAACTATTCTTGGTGAGGAAATTAGACCTGGAAAATCGTATCAGCTGAATTTAGATGTTGCAAAATTACACACACGAACTCCAATACTTGTTCCTGTTATTGTAAATAGAGCAAAAGAAGATGGACCGACTGTCTTATTAATGGCGGGAATTCATGGAGATGAGATTAATGGGATTGAAATTGTACGAAGATTTATTTATAAAAAATTAAATATTCCTACAAAAGGAACAATTATTTGCTTGCCAGTTTTTAATATTTTTGGTTTTCTAAATGTTAGGCGTGAATTACCCGATGGTCGCGACTTAAATCGAAGTTTTCCTGGCTCTTCAAAGGGGTCTTTGGCCGCTCAGTTTTCTTATCATTTTATGAAAGAAATTGCTCCTCATTGCGATTATATTATCGATTTTCATACGGGTGCAAGTCAACGAAATAATTTCCCGCAAATTCGCTGTGTTTTTTCTGATGAGACGAGTAAAGAATTAGCAAAGGTTTTTAATCCACCTTTCATTCTGCACTCTAATTTAATTGCAAAAACCTTACGCGAGTCAGTTTCAAAAAAGCAGAATAAAATTCTTCTATTTGAAGGAGGAAAGTCTAATGATATTGAAGAAAATATTATTGAAGAAGGATTAAATGGCGCCAAAAATATTATTTCTTCTCTTGGTATGCGAAATTATAAATACGATATTTCAAAAGATCGAACGCCTATTTTACTTTCCAAGTCTAAGTGGTTAAGGTCTCCTATTTCAGGGATGTTCCATATTTTCATTAATAATGGAGTACATGTACAGAAAGGGCAATTGATTGGACATGTGACGGATCCTTTTGGAAAAGCAGAGCGAAAAGTTATTGCCAATTTATCCGGTTATATTATTTGTGTTAATGAATCACCAGTTGTGTACAAAGGGGATGCAATAGTTCATATTGGAAATGAATAATGCATATTTACTTATCTTTAATACTATTGTAATTTATCTATTTTTGAATATTAATACTTTTTAGAATGAGAAATTCTTTACTTATACTTTTTTTTATTGCTCAATCACAACTTCTATTTTCGCAAACTAATTTTACTCCTAAAACTTTTTTAGGATATTCTATTGGTCAGCAATTTACAAGGCACTATCGTGTTGTCGACTATTTTTCAGCCTTGCAAGCAGCGTTTCCTCAAAATATCAAAGTTGAAAAATATGGTGAAACATATGAAAAACGTGATTTGCTATTGGCATTTATTGGTTCTGAAGAAAATATCAATAGACTAGAGGCTATTCGTTTAGCGCATTTAAACAACGATGTTTCTGAAAAAGTATCAATTGTTTGGCTAAGTTATAATGTTCATGGAAATGAAAGTTCTGGAACTGAAGCGGCTATGCAAACTGCCTATTTATTAGTAACAAAAAATAAGGAGTATTTAAAAAATACAATTGTAATAATCGACCCCTGTTTAAATCCAGATGGCCGCGATCGCTATGTTAATTTTTACTACCAAAAGGGTAATTTCCCGCCTGATATAAAACGTTTTAGTGCTGAACACAATGAAACATGGCCAGGAGGAAGGTCAAATCATTATTTCTTTGATTTAAATCGAGATTGGGCATGGATGACACAAATAGAATCCCAACAACGTATGAAGCGCTATAATCAATGGCTACCCCATGTTCATGTAGATTTTCATGAACAGGGAATAAATGAACCTTATTATTTTCCTCCAGCAGCAGAACCTTATCACGAAGTTATAACTGATTGGCAAAGAAAGTTTCAAAAGGATATTGGAAAAAATAACGCTTCTTATTTTGACAAAGAAGGATGGATGTATTTTTCCAAAGAAATATTTGACTTGCTTTATCCAAGTTATGGGGACACTTATCCAACTTACAGCGGATCAATTGGAATGACATTTGAGCAGGGTGGGAGTGGAAGAGCAGGCTTAGCTGTAATTACGCAAGTAGGAGATACTCTAACTTTGCAAAATAGAGTAGATCATCATGTTACAACAGGATTATCCACAGTTGAGATGAGTTCAAAAAATAACGATAAACTCATCAAAGAATACCAATCTTTTTGTGCGAATAAAAATTATAAGTATAAATCCTATGTGATTTCAGGTCCACAAAATAAATTGCAGCCTTTGTTGGAATTGATGAAAAAAAATGAAATCAAGGTTAGCTTTTCTAAACCTACAAAGTTTAAGGGCTATAATTTTAAAACTGGTAACATAGAGTCCAAAACAAGTAGTCAAAATGATTTAATTATTTCTACAAACCAAATTAAAGGAACGCTAGTCTCTGTGCTCTTTGAACCTCAGACTAAATTAACAGATTCATTGACCTATGACATTACAGCATGGTCTTTGCCTTATGCCTATGGATTAGAAGCTTGGGCAAGTGAAGTTCTGCTTGAAGGAAATGGTAGTGCTGTTATTTCACATGATAAAAATAGTCCTAATTCTGAATGCTATGCTTATGTGTGTGAATGGAATTCTATGAAGTCAAGTCGATTTTTAGCTGCTTTACAGCAAAAAGGGATCAAGGTTTATTTCACAGAGAAACAATTTATTATTGAAGAGAAAAAGTATGCTCCAGGAACTTTAATATTATTGCGTGGAGAAAATAAAGCAAAAACATTCGATGAAACAATTATTACTCTTTCGAATCAATTAGAAATCTCTTTAACAGCACTTAAGTCTGGATTCGTAGATGAGGGAAATGATTTTGGTGCAAGCAGTGTGAAGCATATTTCAAAGAAATCAATAGGTGTTTTAACTGGCGAAAAGACTTCTTCTTTAAGTTCTGGAGAGCTTTGGTATTTTTTCGAACAAGAATTAAAATATCCTGTTCACATGCTTTTAATTGAAGATTTGGAAAGCGCTTTACCAAGTTTAAGTACGTTAATTGTTCCTGAAGGTCAATATCAATTTTCAGAAAATAAAGCGGTCTTGGATTGGATTGAAAAAGGTGGGAATTTAATTGTCATTGGATCCGCGGCTGAAAGTTTTGCTGGAAATGACGTTTTTGGACTCAAAATAAAAGATGTTGATACTTCTAATTCAGAGAAGGAAATACCTTACGGAGATGTTGAACGTCAGCAGTTAAGTAGTATTGTAAATGGCGCAATTTATGCCTGTGATATAGATTTTTCTCATCCACTTAGTTTTGGGTATACTGACTATTTTACGCTAAGAATGAATTCAAATGTTTATGAACTTAAAGAGGGCGGGGTATTTAAACTAAAAAAAGGTGCAATTCCCGTAAGTGGATTTGTAGGCTCTAATGTTGCAAAAAAACAAACAGAAGCTTTAATTGCAGGTGTGCATTCTATTGGTTCTGGAACTGTAATTTATTTTCTAGAAAATCCATTATTTCGAGGATTTTGGGAGAATGGAAAGTTAATGCTTGTTAATTCCATTTTTATGGTGAATTAATTAACTTAAATACTATTTATTACAGTATAGTTTTAATCTAAATTTTGAGTTTTGAACAATTTAATTGTTTATAACTATTTGATTTAAAAATCATTATATTTCACTAAGTAACTAAATTTAGTCTTACTAACTTTTTAAATTATTTTATTATGGAAAAAAATTTACCGTTTATTACTATTGGAATTGCTGATAGCAATTACAATAATCGTGTTTTGCCATTCCTTACTGGAGTTGATGATGGAAAAGTATTCAAGTGGTATTTAACTACTTTTTGGCGCCTTGCAGCCTTCGCTCTACTATTAGGTGGGCTAGCAATAAGTTTCATGGAATTATTTGGAGATAGCGGCTTCATTAAGCAGGCTTTTGATAACGAATTTATCACTGGTGGAAAGAAAGCTGGTGCTGCAGTTGGTTTAGTAGTTGGTTTAGTTCTTAGTATTGTTACGACTTGGTTTCTTTATAGCGTAACCAAAAAAAGAGCTGAGCAATTAAATGATCAAGAATACAAAAGTTTGCTGCACTTTGTTTTTGTCACCATGATTCCTCGCTTAATTACTTTAATTGGTGAATTGTCTTTTACATTTTTTATGTATATTGGTTTATTGCAACTAGTTGCGACTTTGGTAGGATCTCTTGCATATGCTCCACTTTTAACGTATGGTCAAGGTTTAACAACTGTTCCTGGGGTTGATATGATTGCGAATATGCTACCAAATACAATAATTTATGGTGATTATCACAATTTTTCTGGTGGCATTCAATTAGCATTGGTAGGTATTGTTGGATCAGTTCTAATTTTAATAGCTTATTACATTTATAGAGAAATTTACAATTATGCATTGAAATTAGTGATGGCATTAATCTCATTTATACCAAAATTTGCTATTCCTTTAGCAATTCGAAATAAATCTGAAAATTAAGAGATAGTTCACTTGTTTATTATTATAACCTCCTTCGGGAGGTTTTTTTTTGAATTCACTTTGTGTATTCCAAAACTATACTTATCTTTGCACCCGCTATTCCTATGAGTGGAATTGCTACATAATAATTATTTAACTAAATATTGGCATGTACTTAAACACAGAAGTTAAAAAAGAAATCTTCGCTAAACACGGAGGTTCGGAGACAAACACAGGATCTACAGAAGGTCAAGTTGCTTTGTTCACGTATCGTATTAGTCATTTGACAGAGCACTTGAAGAAAAATCGTAAGGATTTTGGAACCCAACGCTCTCTTCAATTATTAGTAGGAAAAAGAAGAAGTTTATTGGATTACTTAAAAAGTAAAGACATAGAGAAATACCGTGCATTGGTTAAAGAATTAGGATTACGTCGTTAATTATAAGCACAAATTTATTGATTGGGGGGACATTCGATTCAGTTCGACTGTCCCTTTTTTGTTTAAAAGAAGATAGAATTTAATAATATAATATAAATAAAAAGAAGTATGAATTTAGGAATTAGAAGGTCAATCATCACCGGTGGGAAAGAAATCTCAGTGGAGACAGGCAAATTGGCAAAACAAGCAGATGGATCTGTGGTTGTTAGAATGGGTGATACAATGCTATTAGCAACTATTGTATCTTCTCAAGATGCGAAAGAAGGAGTAGATTTTTTACCATTAACAGTTGATTACCGAGAAAAATATTCGGCGGCTGGTAGATTTCCAGGAGGATTTTTTAGGCGTGAAGCTAGACCATCAGAAACGGAGATTTTAGTAATGCGTTTGGTGGACAGAGCACTCCGACCTTTGTTTCCAGATGATTATCATGCTGAGGTTCAATTAATGATTCAATTGATGTCGTATGACGGCATTCATAATCCTGATGCCTTGTGTGGTTTTGCTGCTTCTGCTGCAATTGCTGTTTCAGATATCCCGTTTAATGGCCCAATGTCTGAAGTTCGTGTTGGTCGAGTTGATGGTGAATATATTTTAAATCCAACTATGGCTGAAATGGCTATCTCTGATATCGATATCGTTATTGCAGGTACAATGAAAGACATAAACATGTTGGAGGGAGAAATGCAAGAAATTTCTGAAGAAGAATTAATCGAAGTTTTTAAAATCGCACACGTTGCTATTAAAGAACAATGTCAATTTCAATTGGATTTAGCTGCAGAAATTCCAAGTTCGCAACCTAAGCGCACATATTCGCATGAATCTCACGACGAAGCGGTTAAAGCGAGAGTTTATGATTTAGCCATGGAAAAATGTAAAGATGTAGCTCGAATGGGCTTAGCAAATAAAGCAAAACGAACAGAATTGTTTGATGAAATCAAAGCGGAAGTTAAAGCAAGTTATTCTGATGAAGAATTAGCGGAAGTCGGGAAATTTATTTCTCCCTACTTTTCTGAAGTTAAAAAGAAAGCAGTTCGTTGGGTAATGTTAAATGATCGCAAGCGTTTGGATGGCCGTCAATTTGATGAAATTCGTCCTATCTGGGCTGAAGTTGATTATTTGCCAATGGTTCACGGTTCTGCAGTATTTACAAGAGGTGAAACGCAATCATTAACAACTTTAACCCTTGGTGGTAAAATGGATGAGCAATTAATTGACGGCGCGACGTTTAAAGGAACTGAGCGTTTTATGTTACATTATAATTTCCCTCCATTTTCTACAGGTGAAGCGAAGCCTTTACGTGGAACTTCTCGAAGAGAAATTGGACATGGAAACTTGGCACTAAGAGCGCTTAAGCCAGTTCTACCAGACGATAATCCTTACACGATAAGAATTGTATCTGATATTTTAGAATCCAATGGTTCTTCTTCTATGGCAACTGTTTGCGCAGGAACATTAGCATTAATGGATGGTGGAATTCAAATCAAAGCGCCTGTTTCAGGAATTGCTATGGGTTT
>Ga0114973_10004215_pt1 | contig 10021 bp, 8 predicted proteins | sample M_140807_MF_Meta_FD_87025 | JGI IMG/M metagenome (GOLD analysis project Ga0114973, IMG submission 87025) | Freshwater microbial communities from Lake Montjoie, Canada to study carbon cycling - M_140807_MF_MetaG | ecosystem: Environmental > Aquatic > Freshwater > Lake | place: Lake Montjoie... | reverse complement strand
TGAACTCTTGGGCGAACATTCGTATTTACCCGAAATACCTATGTTGAAAGATCGTGAAAAATTGATCGAACAAGATACGATATGGAAAAAAATATGTGAGGAATTGGATTGGGAATTTATTGCGACGATTTAGTGTAATAAAATAAAATTAATTATCGTTTTTTTCTAATTTACAATGTGACATTATTATATTGTTCTATTTATTATAACACGCATTACGAGTTAAATATAATTTACTAAATTGATAAGGATTTTCAGCAATTTGCAATCCTTTATCATAGTTATCTATACACCATTTTGTTTTTTCAATTAAATAAGACAATTCTCTTTTTACAGGAACAGGAATATAATGTTCCCATTCTTTTAGACCTTTTCTCATTTAAAACGCCCATATAGTTATAATTTTATAGGATGATAAATTTTATTTTCAATATATTTTCTTGTATTATTTTTTATATCTGTTTTTATCAATTCCATCAATGGTAAACAATTATCAGTTGTTAATAATCCGCAAGTTTCGGGTAAGAATTGTTGTATTGATAAGTTATTTTCTATACATATGTGAGGTAATACCGTCTCTAAATATCCAAAATATTGATTGTCTATAGTATCAATTAATTTCAATAAACATTTTTGTGAAAAACGCATAATAACAGCTAAAACACCTATTTTATAAATATTTTTAAATCCTTTTAATGTTTTTAACCAATGCCATTTAGGAGACCTTAGACCATATTCAGGAACTAATAAATCATTGTTATATGAGTTATGAATATTAATAAAATCTATAAAACTATTTGGATAATAAACATCATTTTCAATAATCCAGGTGTATTCATATTTTTTTATTTCATTATAATTATTTTTAAAATAATTAATATACATTGAATGACCTTTAGAATCATATGATGTATTAATTATATTAATTGGAATAATTGTAATATTTGTTAATTTACTATCAATGCTAATATCATACTGATTTTTATTATCAAATAAAACTATTATTTTATAATTAGCATTATCAACAGAAATATTTACTTTTAATAAAGAATTTAAAAATTCTTCGCTAAAGTTATGCGTTAAAAAAATTATCAAGTTCATATATATTGTTTTATTTTATATTATGTTATGTTATTTTAACGCAAAATAATGGGCGTTTTAAATGAGAAAAGGTGTAAAATAAAAATGAATATCGTAAATGAATATCGTAAATGAAAAAAATATAAAATACTAGTCATTCACTAGTATTTTATTTATTTTATGACACGACACAATTATAGACCTCCTGGGAAACCTACTAAGTTGGCACCAATACCAAAACCGGCACCCGAACGTGCGGTAACACCAATACTTGGGATGTATGAATCTAATATACTAAATGTTGCTGCGGCGGTCAACGCAAGTAATGCGATTTCGTCTAACTTAAGTGATTGCTTTGGAATTGCGTAGGCCGCAATGGCAACCATTAAACCTTCTACTAAATACTTGATTATTCTTTTTACTAGTTCGTAAACGTCAAACATATTATATTAATTCAAAAGAAAAAATTATTTATTTTTAATATTTAATTTTTAATTATTAGATTATTCTAAATTATTCTAAATTATTTGAATTTCATGAATTTCGTGAATTATAATAAATTATAAAATAAATACTTAAACGAATTATATTAGATTATTTATAAATATGAAGGCAGGAGTAGAACCAAAATTGGATCAAAGTGGAAAACAAAATCCAAAATACGTTGATTTACTTGAAGAGGATAAACCAATAGCAGGTCAAAAATTTGTGTGCGTATCTTTTGTATCACCTGATAAAATTTTAAAACAAAAAGAAATATTTTTATTTGAGGAATTCCTAAAGAAGTGGGAATTCAACAAGTCTATGGAAAAATTCCATCAATTTTTGAATTTTGTTTCTTATAAATACAAATTAACATTCGACGATGTCATGAAGGATTTTCAAGATTTTATTAAAGAGGAACAAGAAAACTTGACCAAAACTAGTTTAGAGGACGATTATAAAACATTTTTGGATAAAAACGAGCAAGAATTGGAAAACGCATTTAATGTAAAGCATAGTTTTCAAACATGTACTCGAGGATTAAAGATCCGTGGCGTATATCCAACCATGGAAGAAGCTGAGTTGCGCTGTAAAATGTTGCGCGAATTGGATCCAAACCATGATGTATTTGTTGGTCCAGTAGGTTTATGGATGCCTTGGGATCCAGAGGCATACAAGACCGGTCGTGTTGAATATATGGAAGAAGAGTTGAATCAATTAATGCAAGAAAAGGTAAAGAATGAGGATTTCGCCAAGTCCGCATTTGAGCAAAGAGTTAAGGAAACCAAGAAAAAGGCGATTGAGGAAAATATCAAGAATGCTGAAAAATCGGGCTCATCATTGACCCAGACGATTGATGACAATGGAAATTTAATAGGTGTTCAAAATATGAATACACAAGAAAGCTTTTTGAAAGAACAAGATGTTATTTCTGCTGCTGATATTAGAAAGGAATTATTCGAAGGTGAAAACATTATTACGGGTAAGACTGATAATGGACAAAGTGAATTGATCAGTGGTCCTTTTGCTATAAAGAAAAATTATTAAATGGAATACATTTAGAATCTTTGATTAATAAAAAATTATATATTTGTATAATATATATAAATTTATAATTCATGATTACAACAATGACAGAAACAAAACCAGTAATAACAGAAACAAAACCAGTAATAATAGAAACAAAAAAGAAAGTGGTTTCACTCATATTAACCCATCAAGCACGAATACGATGTTTATTGGATATGATTATCAAGGGGAAAAGGAGTGAAAAAAAAGAAGGTTTTATTGGCAAAATAATAAAGAATAGAAAACTGAATAATTCAATCATTGCTGTTAAAAATACGATTAATCGTACGTTTAATAAAAATCCTGTTCAATATGAATATCAAGAAAAAGAGGAAGAAGAGGAAGAAATACGATTTAAAAATTGTTCAATTCTTCGTTTATGTGTGAATAAAGAAACTGGATTATGTCTTCAACTTGTCTACGGTGGCGAGTTAGACCCCAGTGAAGGTAAAGGTGGGCGAATATACTATATTGCGAATGAATCAGAAAGAACCCCGGAAAGTATTGTAACAGAAGTTGTCTTTGAAAATATAACAACCGGTTTAAATAGATTAAATTTAACAAGTAAGAATTTTGATAAAGATGTAGATGAATATGTATTTTATATTGGAAGACATGGTCAGGCAGAACATAATTTAAAATACGCGACACATTTAAAAACAGATACCGATGTAACAAAACTTGGAAAAGAGCAAGCATTTCGCGCCGGCAAAATTTTAACAACGATTTTGAAAAATAAAAAAGAAAATATAAATTATGTCTTTACCTCGGATTTGACTCGTACCCGACAGACAATTGAAAATATTCTTTATGGAATGAATACAAATCAAAAACAAAAATATTTTCCAAAAGAAATTATTATATTACCATGTTCTCATGAATTGAAATATAATTCTAAAGGATTATGTGATAAACCGCCATCATTTTTATCATTAAAAATTGGTGTAAAAGAAAATGATCCCAAATGTTCAAAAACAACTAATTGTGTTGATAATAATATTGATAATCCCAAAAGTGATTGCAATCATATCACATTAAAAATGTTTGGTGATAAAGAAATTCCACTAAATTGGGATTTTTATTTCAAAAAAAATGAAAACAAACTGAGAAACATGGATTGTTCAAAAACAAATATGATTAAATTAGCGATTGAATATATAAATACGTCTGTACCAATAAATATTAATGAAAATGTATTAACTACTACAAAAATCATAACTGAACCCTTATCCTTAGTAAATGATGATTGTTTAGCAGAATGTATGAATAATCTGTTTTTTGATAATTCAACAACAAATATAGAACAAATTAAAGAAAGTATTTATTTTAAGATTTTTAAAGAATTTTTTAAAGATGTTTATGACACGAAAGACTTTGATAAAAAAAAATTTAATGATTTTCTTACATTTATAGGGAGTGATACTAGTGATTATGATAATAAACAACGCGATGAAGATAATTTTAATACACTTGTTCAATGTTTAATAATAAAATGCGGTAAAAAAATAAGTCCACCATCTCCACCTGAAGAACCAGTTGAAGAACCCGAACCTCTACCTGAGAAAACGCGTGAAAACCCTCAACATCCACTTCCAAAAAAAACAAAAACATCAACAAATGGTAGTGATAAAAATGTGAATAATAATATGAAATCGGCATTATTTTGGTATCAAAGTTTTAATAATAATCCAGAGATTTTTTACAATAAAATTGAAAATATTGCAAGAAAAGATGATACTAGAGACTTATTTGATGAAATTATGGACAGAATTATTGAATCTTCAGAGAATTTTTATAAAATGATACAAGAATATAAAATTAATCAAAGCAATGACATTGGTTTCATAATTGATTATTTGGGTCCTAAATTAGAATATAATCATGAAAATGCGCTAAAATTTATGGACTATATAGCGCCAAGAGACATTAATTTGTATAATGAAATTAAAAACAGAAAACAACAAGGCGGTAAAAAAACAAGAAAAAATAGAAAAGCCAAAAAACGATTTATAAAAAGAACAGTGCGTAGTTATAAAAGAAGTAAAACTTGTCGTCGTAATCGCAAAATAATATAAAGAGATTATAATGACTACACGAACAAAAAATAAAATTGTTTTGGTGACTGTATTTATTTGTATAATTTTGGTCTCGTATATAATTATTTTCGCATAATATTGTATAATATGCGAAAATACATATATTTATTGTCAATCATTGTCTTTGCTGTGGTAAGTTTATTGATTTTCAAAGGAGCCGAAGGATTTCGTGGAGGCGGAGGTGGAGGTGGCGGAGGTGGAGGTGGCGGAGGTCATGGTGGTGGCGGAGGTCGTGGAGGACATGGATATGGAGGACATGGACATGGAGGACATGGATATGGAGGAAGAGGGCGTGGTTGGGGATATTATGGTGGAGGTGGTTCAACGAGTTACGGTGTAAATCCTCTTTATTTAGACTATTATGGTGGATATAATCCAAATTATTATTATTTGTATGATGATGCGGATTATTTATTGGTAAAAAGACCTCGCGGTGAATATATTCTTGACTTATAAAAAAATATATATGAATATATATAAATATATATAAAATATGGATACAGATCTTAGTATACAAAACGCTATTGAAATTATAGATATAAGAACAGAAGATATTAATAATCTTTTGAATGATTGGAATGAAAATCAAAACGATGATAGATACAGACAACGGTTTAATACTCATACAAATGAGATATTAACCATTTTTGAACGATATGTAGATATTATAGGTCGCACTCCTGACGACAGATATGTTAGATTGGCAACGCATATATATAGTAATTTAGAATGGCTATTAATTAATATATATGATATGTTGGGAGATCCAAATGATGTGAATGATTCAAGACATCAGGTAAGATCGGAAATAGGTCTTTTAGATAAAACACAGAGAATGACAAATATGATGAATATTTTAGATGCGTATATAATTCGCCATTCCCCAGGAGAAGTAATACCGCCACCACCCCCGCCACCACCATCAATGGGTGGAACTAGAAAATGTAAACACAAAAAGGTAAGGAAAACAAGAAAAAGTCGGAAAATAAGAAAACCCAAACGAAAAGGTAGAAAAACAAAAAGAGTCCGTTAAATAATGATTTTGTTTCAAAAAATCATTATTCTATAACTTTGGAATACAACAATATATGACGTAGTATTTAACCTCTGGTATATCCCCATACATATTTACTTTTCTGGGACAAACTAAACTCTGGTGCGTATTGGTGATATGAACCATGGTCACTATCCCAAAATTCGGGTATATCATTAATATAACCTTTCCATGCGCCTTTCATCAAAACACTTACATTATATATTGGCTCATTACTTGGAGTACCATCTGTGATTGTGTCAATATAGTTTGACGACGTACAATTTACAGTATGTGCGTGATAATGGTATCCATAACTTCCATGTATATGACCACCAAAACTGTCAAGCACAACATTATAACCATCCATGGTACTAGGGGTTCGGTAAATTCCATACAAGGCAATACCATCTAGACCAAAACCAATAAGCGGTGGATGTTTTTTACTCACATAATCCGCGTCATTATACAAACAAAGATTATTTGTTGTATTATTCACACCAGTTGATGAATTATATTTTGCTCCATAACCATCCGCGTGATAATGTAATCCCATACCCTGACCTACGTGTATACCTATATTTGTAACCTCAGCACTTTTTTGTGCGGTAGTTAAAGTGTTATTTAATACAGGATACAAAGAAACACCGTCAATCATAACGCCAATACCCGAAATAGCTGTATAATTATAATTATTGTAAGAAATGGTTCGTATAATTCTTCCATCACTGAAATTTGACCAATTACCATTTTGTTCTGGATGAATTATAAAATCGTCTGCTAATGTGGCATTATGCATATCATTATTATTAATATTATCATAGGCAAGTATTTCAGTCGTAGATGGAACGTATCTAGAAACACCTAGAGTAGATACATCAAATACCTCAGCGGTTCCAGTTGTAGGTGTGGTAGAACCTCCACTACTACCTCCGATTCCTCCATACCCATAATTCGTAACAGTTCTGTCTTGTCTACTATATTCTCCAATAATATATGGAAATACTGGTTCATTTTCTTCGTTAATTAATACAAAATACGCATAGGTTCCACTTGGATATTCTGGGGTTACACAGTAACGACCATTACATCGGTCTAATGTTCCTCCTAAACTTGCGTCATACACATAATCCATTAAAAATGCTCCGGCTGACATTTTATAACTATATGTTGGACCTTCAACCACTTGATTGTATTTATAAGGACGGTCATCAAATTCTTCCGCTAGCGTTCTATATGACGTCCTCATTAGAATAACAGGACTCTCATCATTTTCGGGTTCCTCATAACCATATGGTCCATAAATAGGATATCCATCAAAACAAAATCCAATGATTTTAGAATGACCGTCTTCATGACGAATATAATCAACCTCGCCATACTCATCTCTATAATAATCACTTGAAAAGTATGCGTTTGATGAAGCAAATGTAGTATTATTCCATGACCCCGAGGTCAAAAACATGGCATCATGATAATGATATTGACCTTGTTGGTTGTTAATGATATTGCCTTCTGGACTAGGGTGACCACCAGCATTATCAATACCATATTGGTGTTCAAAGAACACCGCATTCAAATTAAATGTATCATAACCGCTAATACTTGTTCCAGGAACGGTTCCACTACCTGAACTAGGATTATATAAGGCGACACCATTCAAAAAGATACCTTGAATACCAAACGCAGTGAAAAACTCGCTTTCATTTATTGTATTTGTTCCACCACGATATGTAAATTTATATTCAAAATCCTGTTCGGTTAATGGATTTAGTAGCACAGCCGGCCATGCGCGCTCCACAGATAAATCATTGGTAAAATTATTAACACTTGATTTTGCCGGATAAGGATCGCCGTCACTAATCACCGCTAAATACGCGTCGCTTTCAAGCAATGTAAATATTGTTTTACTTCCATAATAAATTCCGGTTGTTGTTGCTTCTCCTAGTTTATAATAAGTAGATGACTCACCATAATTAATAGATCCTGATATATCATTTACTACACCATAATCAAGCATTGGAATTTTATGTAAATATAATTGTAGTGTTGCTTGTCGCGTTACTGATTGTTCAGGGTAACTGCCCCCGCCATCTCCTGGTGGTTTACATACATCTAACAAACGAGTTGGTTTATCCGCAATAGAATAACTTGCCATACACATAAAAGGATGATATTGACCATCGTCATCTGTTTCACATGTAAAATAAACGTATGGGGTAGTATACATTCCCAGATCACCATTCGCAACACAATTACCCTTGAGTGTCCGCTGTAATGCTCCTTGACGAAATGTTTGGTATAAAGTTGTGGGGTATCTTAATGTTTTATATACAGTGTTGGAAGCAATATTATTGGAAATGGTTGTAAGCATTGAATTCGCGGAAGAATTTGTGCCGTTGGTAGATGTATCAAATCCAGCATTCTTAATTTGATTGGCATAATTATATCCCGCGACACTTTCTCTAGGTGACGGACCGTCATAAAAATTAACCACAAATTTACAATTTGGATCACCTTGGGTATTTCCTTGCATATTTGTGATAGTATTGGAAACATAATCTTTAATAGAAACACTTGGATTAGAAACATACGAGGTTGGGATAGGATTAAAATTCGCAGGTATGGAAACATCCATTTTTGAATTCAAAATTGTGAATGTTGATCCAGATGCTTCGGCAAGTACTAAAGTAAGACCCCCTGTCGTATATTTTACATAATAATTCGCATATTGATAATTATCAACCTCTGTATGTGTATATTGGTCACTGCCTGCTGTGATTATATAAGAATATCTCTTAATGACTTTTAATTTTTTGGAAGTAGTGTATTCAAAACACAAATAACCGTTTCCAGATGATAGTGATGAACTTCCACCATTTCCCCAGTTATTGGTGAATAAAAGTTTTTTGGCGGTGCTACTATAGTCCAATGAATACAAAGAATGTAGTTCAGAATCAATTCTATATGACAAATTATCTGAGTCTAGAACTAATTGAAACACTTTTGATAAAAAATCACTGTATTTTGTAAGAGTAGTTGAAAAACTAATACCATACGTTGAATTTATATTTATATATGTGTTATTACCAGTATTGCCCGTTCTTATCATATAGCGACTACGATTTACAATACTTGTTACACTTACAGTAGGTTTTGATATACTGGTGGGAATACTAGACGATAAAATTGTGTTAAAACTATTTGGAGTTGTCACAGTCAAAGTGGTTGCTGTACTCGCGCTTGCGGTCGCGTTTGTATTTGCGTTTGCGTTTGCGTTTGTATTTGATACTGCTAAAACAGGTTGACTGTTATAAAGGGTCATTTTTTTTGCGCGTTTTGAAACGAGCCCGTTATAAAAAACCGGAACTTTTGTCATTATACATTAGGTATATAAAATATAATTTCAATAAAAATACCAGGCTTCTACCATTTCGTCTTTTTGACATTTATTTTCGGACCTTGTCCGCGTTTTTTGACATTATTTGGGTCATATTTCTCATCCTCGTCATCAGAAGGGATATTTTTTGATAAATCCCAGAATTCCTTGCTACCTAATTTGAAATCGTTATGATTGTCCGCCTTGTACCACATGACTTGATCAAACAATTTGTTGGACTTGGCATTATTATTTATCACTAGGCACTCGTAATTTTCCGTACATTGATCCATGACTTGACAAAAGGATTCAAACGTTGGAAACATACCCGCGTAGTTTTCGTAGATTCTTTTACGGTTTGCTATATATGGTTCTCGCAAGATGAAAACGTAATCTATATTGGTGCGGAGAGTTGGGGGTATTCCTAATGGATATTGCATTGTAATGATCAACATTATCTTCCAATGTCTCCCATTCATGAATAGCAACTTCATCATCTTATCGCGTGCCCAGGTTCCATCGTATAAACAATCATCTAAAATAACAAATGCGCGGGGATCAATGGTAGTTCGCTTAAATGTTTCCATTTCTTTTTTGATTTGTTTCAAGACGGATTTTTGTCGTTTTAAAATGTTTTCAATGATGGCGGTGTTGTATTCGTTGTGTATGAAAAGTTTTGGCACTAATTTTCCATAAAAACCATTACCTTCTTCCGTACCGGCAATGACGACGCCAATAGGTATGTCTTGGTGATAAAAGAGTAAATCGCGGACTAAAAAACTTTTACCGGTATCTCTTCGTCCGATTAATACAACCACGGGACCTTTAGATTCATTAGGTTTGAAACTAATGGTTTTCATATCAAATTTTCTTAATTCAAGA
>Ga0114973_10004213_pt1 | contig 10022 bp, 10 predicted proteins | sample M_140807_MF_Meta_FD_87025 | JGI IMG/M metagenome (GOLD analysis project Ga0114973, IMG submission 87025) | Freshwater microbial communities from Lake Montjoie, Canada to study carbon cycling - M_140807_MF_MetaG | ecosystem: Environmental > Aquatic > Freshwater > Lake | place: Lake Montjoie... | reverse complement strand
TAATAAAAAGATTTTTATATTTACCTTATATACAAAATAATGCAAATTATTTTACAACTTTTTTTGCTTGGTTCTTTATTAATGACCATGACCTCTAGTCCTATTGTATTTTCGTCATCTTCCACACTTGACGAAAATATCGACAATATTGATTTCTGGAAATCTTTTGTTTCATTTCAAGCGCGTTTCAAGAAAATCTACCCCTCCGAAACCGAATTACAACAACGATTTGAAATATTCAAGGAAAACGTAATCACTATTTTTCAACATAATTTAGAAAAAAAGGAAAATTATACTATGGGTATCAATCAATTTACTGATTTAACCTCCACCGAATTCGAAAAAGACGTCATTCACAGCGGTTTCATTGGCACAAATTCACAAACACAAACTTTAAGAGGAAAATCCAAATGTTCTCAATATAGTTACCAACAAATAAAGGTCCCATCATCGATTGACTGGCGTACTTCAGGCGCAGTCACCCCCGTAAAAGACCAAGGACAATGCGGTTCATGCTGGTCTTTTTCAGCAACTGGTGCCATGGAAGGCGCATGGTCAATCCATACTGGAAATCTTGTGAGTTTATCAGAGGAACAATTGGTGGATTGCTCAAAGAGATACGGCAATTTGGGCTGTAATGGCGGACTCATGGACAATGCTTTTCAATACGCAATTGACAATAGTATGTGCGTTGAATCTGATTATCCTTATACAGCATCCGCAGGGTCATCCGGATCATGCCAATCCACCTGTGACCCAGAGGTAACCATCACAGACTGTGCGGACGTCCCAGCAAATAATCAACTTGCGTTAAAAGAGGCGGTTTCTTTTGGACCCGTTTCGATTGCGATTGAGGCGGACCAAAGAATATTCCAATCTTATTCGAGTGGTGTCATTACCAGTTCAACCTGTGGCACTGATTTGGATCACGGTGTGCTAATTGTTGGATATGGTACTGACTCAGAAACCCACGTCGATTATTGGTTGGTCAAGAATTCTTGGTCATCCACTTGGGGAGACGAGGGTTACGTGAAGATTCAAAGAAGCGATAGCACAAATGACATTGGTATTTGTGGTATTGCGGCACAACCATCATTCCCTATTGTTTAGACGGGAGTATTGTTTAGACGGGAGTATTGTTTAGACGGGAGTATTGTTCTTGGTCCTAAACAAAATTCATTTTTCGGGATTTGACACGCGATATATGCTGTCGCTCTTGTTGATGCTTTATGTATTGTATCATCAATAGACGTTTTTTTTCTTCGGGCGTTAAGATCTCCGCGCCAATTGGTGCTTGCGTCTGTCCTTGCGCCTGTAAAAACTTATTATAAAACTCATTTTGTTTTGAATACGCATTCACATTTACATTCTCATTAAATTTCTGACGATTATTGATGAGTTGCTTTTTTTGCGGTGGTGGAACAACTTCGGCGTCACCTCGCACAATTTGTAGTTTTCCATTGATAACTTTCATATTTAGAGACGATAATATATCATCATAGGTGACCTTTTTACTCACTTTTTTATTATCATCCGCAAAACCATTACCAGGCAATATTTTTTGAGCACTAGGGTAAACGCGTTTATTTTGTATATTTTGTGTTTGTGTATTATTATTATGAAACCTAGAATTATAAAGTTTATTATTCTCAATGAACCCAATATCTTCTACTTGTTCAGAATCGTCATCATCAACATTATGAATATGTTCATCAATACGAATAAAATCCATAATAGAATGAATATAATGAAAAGAAATATTTTATTTTTGAATTTTAAACCCTAAACTCCAAAAATAAAAATATTATTATATTTATATAATATATACCAACAAAACAACAAATGGCAATCATTTACAGCACAGGTTTTCAACAAAGTATAACGAATGATGGTTCAAATTCAAAACCCACAATGAATATAATAGAATGGGACGCAGATTATAAAAACAATCAAGGAAAAATGAATGTCAATATAAATAAAAACGGCAAGAAAAATAAATACCAAGTCAAGCTAAAGAAGAACGATTTGGAAAATATATTAAAAATGCCAACAGTAAATCAATCGTTAGACCAAAGATTAGCACATGATTTCGCAATTTTTGAATCATCATTTCCTAAACAAAATATTCTAAATAAATCTAAATCTAAAATTAAAACTAACACTAACACTAAAAAAAATTACGATGAATTGGAAGATTTATTTGCTTTAAGAAAAAAACTAATGACGCCATACCATTTCACACATCATGGCACAACAAATAAAACGCGTAAAGCCAATAAAGCGAAAGAAGCGAAAGAAGCCAATAAAGCGAATAAACAAAAAAAAGTAAATAATAAGAAGTCGCGAAAAAACAATAAAGCAAAAGGTGTAACAAAATTTTTCAACCAGTTTTTTTAGATATTGATTTTATGGATATAAATAAATACGAACAAAAACCGCTCTACCTCCTCCCCCGGCGTTAGCAGCAGGAGTTCCAATTGTAGTAGTGTTTCCACCTGCGCCACCCTGACAACACACCGTCGCAGGTGAACTAACTTGTATGACGTCATTTGTGTCATTATAAATTAAATTAACAAAATTCGTACTTGTTGGTGCGGGATAAGGTGTATATGTGATAGTAGATACAATATTCCCATTTGTGCCACTTGTGCCAGCAGTACCTGGGGTGCGGTTTGATCTATTCCCACCAGTACCTCTATTCCCACCACTTCCTCCATTTGTTGTAATTGAGTTACCATCACTAAATGTTATAATACAAGCACCACCAGGTTGTCCATTTTGACCGGCATTACCTGGACCAGGAAAACCGTTATTTCCACCTAATCCTCCATTTACTACTCTGGGAACTGAGTAGGATATTGTATTAATATCAGAAAGTGGATATCGATTAATAATTACCAATGCGCCATCACCACCAGCACCACCAGCTCCCCCAGCGAATGTTCCAGGTGTTGATCCAGGTGATATCCCTGGAAAAGATGAACCACCCGCACCACCTCCTCCCCCTCCTCCGCCACACATGATGATACTACAACTCGAATAATTACTCACAGGAATAGTTCCGCTTTGGATTCCCTCTGGCGCTGGCCCCGCCGGACTACTAGTTGGATTACTAATAATTTGAGACGAAATAGTCACACAATATTGGTTACCAATATCTGTTCCGCTTTGTAGATAATCAGTAGTACAAGATTCAATTGTTGGATTTACAAGTGAAGTGTAAGTAATACTAGAACCTTGCTCTGTATATCCAGTAAGAGGAATAGTGCCACCTGGTGAAAGTGTAGTAGGTAAAGTATTTGAATTTCCATTTGTACTATTAGTAACAGTAAAAGAACTCATTATATTTATAATGAAAAGATATAAAAAATTTAAATATAAATACTTAAAAATATTAACATTTGTTCAACCAGTTTTTTTAGATATATATTTTATTATCAATCATATATATCTATTTATGGATATAAATATATACGAAGATAACCGGCTGTACCCGCTGTTCCAGCGCCTCCAACTAACGAACTACCTGAGCCTCCTCCAGCTCCCCCTTGACCATAATTAGTCGATGAAAAATTAATAACACGATTGGTAGCGTTATAAGTAAGTGCTCCGTTCAAAGTAGCAGTTGTAAAATTTTGTGTAGTAGGAGTTATGGTTCCATTGGATCCGTTTCCTGAAGCGGGCGATTGAGTAGGACCCCCACTCCCTCCATTTGCTGAATATGTCGTACCAGAAACATTAACAGTTGTGGCATTACCAGCATTTCCTACTGTTGCAGCACGACGAGGAACAATGTTATTAGAACCTCCACCACCAGTCCCAGCTGACCCAACAGTATAAGATATAGTAGTAGCAGAAGAAAGAGGTATATTTCTTATAATAGTTATACCTCCATCTCCTCCACTTCCTGCAGTTGTAGGCGAAGCTGGACTAAGCGCAGTTGTTGAACCTCCCCCACCTCCGCCTCCGCCAATCATAACAATAGTACACGATGAATAATTAGAAACAGGAATAGATCCAGTCGTTGGTCCGGCATAACCATTGTATTTCGCGCAAAAAGAATTACCAATATCTGTTCCGCTAGATTGATAACCAGTAGTTGCAGATTCAATTGTCGTACTTGAAATTGGGCTAAAAGTAATACTAGCACCCCCCTGTGTATATCCGGGAATTGTAACCGCACCAGGAGCGAATGTATTAGCTAAAGTACTACTACGACCATTTGTAGGATTAGAAACCTGGTAAAAAGACATTTATAATTAATAATTATAAAAAATTTAAATATAAATACTTAAAAATATATATTATTATTAATTAATAATTAATGACGTATGGCTTGGATAGATATATATATATAAATGAATATTCTCTATCAAAAGATTTATGTGATGAAATTATAAATTTATTTGAAGAAGAAGAAAAAAAAGGTCCAGGTTCAACATTTGGAGGTATACAACCAAAAATAAAAGATACAATAGATTATAATATTGAGGTTGACAATAAAAAATGGGAACGCATAAGACAAACATTAATCGTAGAACTAATAAATAATATTGAATTATATGCGTCTAAATTAGATACACAAATGTATCATTCACAAGTATTAGATATTAATCAACCAAATCAAAGTGATGGTATTAAATATTATACATTTAAAGAATTATCTTTCGATGGCTTATTTTTTGAAACAATAATGGTTCAAAAATACAAATCAAATAAAGGAAGATATGTATTTCATAATGATGCGTCATTTGAGTCAACCCAACAGAGAAACCGTGTTCTTACTTATATTTATTATTTGAATGATGTGGAGGAGGGAGGTGAGACTCAGTTTTGGGATAATTATAAAGTAAAACCAAAAAAAGGTCAACTTGTATTATTTCCAGCAAGTTGGATATTTCCGCACAGTGGATTAATGCCAATTTCAAGTGATAAATATATAATCACTGGTTGGATTTATGAAAAATCAACGACGAGATAATAAAACAAAAATAAAAACAAAAATAAAAATAATAATGTAAATTATGTAAACAATATAAATATTATTTATAATAAATAGTATTTATAGACCAAACCCGAAATATGAATAATATTAGTTATTGGTTATATAATGATAGTGAAAATGATTTTTATTCTGAAAATTATGTGTCAAATATCATAAATTATCATATAGAGAGACTCAATTTACATGACAAATCGCAAACGAACACCATAGAAATCCAAACATTAAAAAACCCCGACAACAACATATATCCTATTTTTAAGAAAAATGAAACCGTCAAGTATCCGATATTATCATGTATGGTGTTTTTAACCGATAGTGAATTACCATTTATAATGACTGAAATAGATGTTGACAATTATAAATACAAGGAATTTAAAAATCAAGATACAATAAATATCATTTTTCCAAAAGAAAATACTCATGTTGTTTTTAATGGAAACACTTGTAATGGTTTTATTATTCCTAAAGATATAAACACCGAGAACCAAATAAACGCAATGTTAATTAATGTGTGGGACTCCTCAGTTGATACAGAAACCGAGCATAAGAAACGAATCATTACAACAGCGATAGAAAATACAATGACACATGAGTTTATTCCTTTGAATAAGCAAATAACATGGACCAATGATTTTCTCACTTACAATATGTTAAACAATTTATTGTATATGAAAAAATATACGCATCAAGATATGAAGCCTATTCTTGAATTATATAATAATGATGTCCCTCAAAACTGGTATGTAATTACAAAAAGTGAAATAAATTTAAAAAACATCGATACTTTTAACAATATCAATTCCAATTTCAAAAAAAAGAATCAATCCAATTTCAATATTCGTTTTTTACAGCGTTTTAACATAAAAAATTATTTATCACCAAATACGTGTGATTGGTTAATAAATATTGCAACAAAAAATGATACCAACTTATCATCACCACATGATCAAAGTTATATTTGTATGATGGAAAATAGTGAATTGAATAGTTTTACAAGAACAATGTTGGAAACAGTTTGTGATGAAGTAAATAAATCATACAATATAAATAATCAAAATAACGAAAACAAAAACAAAATTGAAATCACTGATGTTTTACTAGTGAAATATGATAATAACACGACAAAAAATAACGGATTAAAAATGTATTCCAATACGAATCATCATATTACGGCAGAAATTATGTTATCATCATTAGAAAATAATAATAATAAAGAGGGACAACTTATGTTTGATGATGGTTTAACTGTCATATTAAATCAAGGAGATATGGTGATATATTCAAACCTGGTCGCACATAGTATTCAAAAAATTTTTTCTGAAAACACAATTTTATATAAAATAATAATTCATATGAAGATAAACAAAGATTGATTATACATATTCATATCATATATTTAGACCAAAACATGTATAATGTCTAAATATATGAAAATTTTATAAATATAAATCATATATAAAAATAAATACGAGCGTAACCATTATTACCGGCATTACCATCATTACCAGGGTTTGTACCGGGCCCACCACCACCTTGTCCACCAGTTCCACCAGCACAATACACCGTGCCTTGAGATGTAATAATACCAGTTGGTAAATTGTAAATCAATGATGAATTAAAATTAGCAGTTTGAATTGTTTGAGTAGAATTTATGTTTCCAACACTCCCAATACTACCAGGATTTGCCTGGTCACTTGTTTGATTTCCGGATCCTCCCTGTGCTCCTCCTCCACCAATTCCACCATTCGCAAAATAGTTAATATTCGGTCCGACTAGAGTTATACTAGTGGGTGTTCCAGTTCCTCCAGCATTTCCATCACCTCCTGGAGTTCGTTGACCAGGGCTTTTTCCACTGCCACCGGAACCGGCACTCCCTCCAGGTCCAACTTGAAGTTGAATTGTATTCACACTTGAAAGTGGAACGCTATTAATAATAGTAATCCCTCCACGTCCTCCAGCACCACCATCGCCACCTGTTTTATTCGAAGTAGTAGGGTGACCACCACCTCCACCACCTCCACCTCCACCGCCCCCACCACAAATAATAAGTGAACACGATGAATATTGTGTAACATCGATAATATTAGGAGTGTTATACTGACTATAATAAGAACAATATAACGCACCTAAATCAGTTCCAGTTACTTTATAACGATTACTACTAATTTCTAATTGTGATACAGGCGTAGTAGAAGTCTGAATTTGACTTTGAATTGGCGATAAAGCCAGAGGTGTATTATTTTGTTTATAACCAATAACTTGTGTGCTACCAGGAAGAAGTAAATTATTTAAAGTACTCGCCCGACTATTACTAGGATTTGTTACTTTATACTTTGACATTATTATTATAATTAGTAATTATAAAAATATTTTAAAATTCTTATTTTATTTATTATCGTGGAGAAATAAAAAAATTCTTATAAGACCATGGTTCTTTTTCGTCGTTACACAGAGAATCATCATCACATATGTCATCATCACAAGAAACACCTTTATCACTTTCATGAATCATAAAATCATCCAATGCCCATGAACTACATATATACCTAAATTTTCCGGGTTCAATCGCAGAGACACCATGTGGATGAGTATAATATGGAGGAAATAAAATAGCCGTCCCTTTTTTTGGTTTGATCGTAATATTTTGATTTGGAAATGTATAAACACCGCCATTAAAATCATCATTCAAAGAAACAACAATCGTCAAAGAACGTATTGGTTTCACCTTTCCATTATTTTCAGTTTGAAGAATATCTCCATTAAAAACTCCATCTTGATGTATTCTAGTTTCACCGTATACTTTTCTCAATTCAAACAAAGTTTGCCCTTTTATTTTGATCTTGTCATTTTTTTGATTCACTGTTTTGAATAATTCTTTTATTTTCTCTATAACAAATCCGTGCGTTTCATTTTCTTCAATGTGTTCAACACTATAACACTCTACATTATTATCGTGGGAAAATGAAAGTTTTTTCAATTTCACCGAATCTATATATTTCATTAATTTATCACACAATTCGCTATCAAAAGCATCATCAATGACAAATATATTGGTAGTCCCAACCTCTTTTATATGAACATCACAATTTAACGACATGAAATAATATAATTATATAGTAAATATAATATAAAAAATGTTTTTATATTATGTTTACTAGAAATATTTATAAAGAAACAATATCAGCAACTAATATGTAACACGGCATATTATGAGAACAAATGAAACTCTGGACTGAATTTAAATGATGTGTAATGAAATCACCCTTATTTAAATTCAATGTTGTTCCATCGTTAAAATTGACAGTTAAATGATTACTCAATACTATTTTAATATTTAAATCAAACATATCTTCATTTATTTTTGTATTGTTATTATCTAATTTTAACACATGTATATTTTTAATCATAAATTTTTCTTGATCATTATTCAAATGATAAAAGTGAACAATTTTTGTTTTAAAGAAATTTTCGAGTGAAAAAACAACAAAAGATTGAATATTTTTTAAAGAATCAATAATTATTTTTGACAATGATTTTCCTTTATTCTTTTTCATTATATATTTTTCAGTGCTATTTATAATCCAATGACAAGTTATACTATCAAAAAATGATTTTTCAATGATTCTTTGTTTTGTAAAAATCTCTTTTTTTATAATATTTTTTTCTTCCTTTATTTCTTCCTTTATTTCTTGCTTTATTTCTTCCTTTTTTTCCTCGGTTTTTTCCTCCATAAATTTCACTTTTTTTTCCACATTTTTTTCTATTATTTCCATATCATTCTCCAAAGGTATCTTATTCGATAATTCAATTAGTTCATAATTTTCAAAATTATTTTCGCTAAGGATATTTGAAAAACGATAAAACAAGTCGCCGTGTTTTCCATTATCAATGGTTATAAATTCTTTAAATAATGATTTGTGAATAAGAGTATTTTGGTTATTTTCATTATTATCATTATCAATAATAAATCGTCCATTTTTTTCCATTTTTGTAATCTTTAATAAATGACTATGATTATCAATGTTGGCATCAATCATTTGTTTTTTATGTTTTGTATAATTCGTATATTGGAAGATATGATTATCAAAATAAGGAACTTTAACTTTTTTTTTATTCCAAAGAATGATACTCAAAATTTTTCGTTCAGTTGATGTTTCATTCTCAAATATTTTACATGAACCATGGTGATACTTTCCGCCGTTAAAAGTAATTTGTTTTAAATATTTTGGAAATGATAAAAATATTTTGTTTTTTTCAGAATAATTGTCGTTCTTATAATCATCAGAAGTAATATCTGTAATAATAGTTGGAATATTAGACTCTGAAAAATATGTAATACTTGTTAATATTGGTTCATTTTCTTCATATTTAAAATCACTATTAAATTCGCGTTCATATTCATCTGTATCAACATGACATGTGGAGGTAAATTTATATTTAAACCAAAATTCAATAACATGATCATCTTTGTTATATTCAATACTGAGTCTTTTAAAATGAAACATCGCAATATCGTATACAATTTTTTCAATAAAACTATATTTCTCTAAATCTGGTTTGAGTAAATATGTCATATCATCATGTCTTGGCATAAAATAGTAATCAACCAAACTATGAATATCATAATTATCAATGTTATTTTGTGTAAAGCTAATATTCCATGTATTTATGTTCAAGTCCATAATAATACATTTATATAAAATAAATATTTATGTCCTTTTTGAATTAAAATAAATATCCAACCAAATCATTTCTTCGCCATTTTCCCGAGATGTTCTAAAACAATTTTTTCATTATCAGACAAACTACGCTCTCTTTTGAACTTGTTGTATTTAATCACTTTGTCTTTATCAACGGTTGTCAAATAATATTGTGACGCATATATTAATTTACACATGATTTCATCATCATAAATACATTCAATATGTATATCTTTCATTTGTTTAACCAATTTTAAAAAAATGGAACAATCAAACAATTCGTTATCTCCAAAATTAACTACAATAATGCAGTGATT
>Ga0114973_10004212_pt1 | contig 10023 bp, 10 predicted proteins | sample M_140807_MF_Meta_FD_87025 | JGI IMG/M metagenome (GOLD analysis project Ga0114973, IMG submission 87025) | Freshwater microbial communities from Lake Montjoie, Canada to study carbon cycling - M_140807_MF_MetaG | ecosystem: Environmental > Aquatic > Freshwater > Lake | place: Lake Montjoie... | reverse complement strand
TATTCCTGTAGGAATTCAAAATACGGAAACTCTTGTTTTTAATGGTTTGGGAATGCCGATTGATAATGAGCGTTTTGGTGAGCTTCATTTAACAATTTATATAAAGACGACAAGTTCTGAATTAGAAGTTCTGAAAAATAACTTACAGTATTTTCAAGGACTATTTACAAATCCAGATAAGCCTTCGGGTGATAAGCTAACAGCGTTTAGTGCTCATAGAGTACACTAGTTTATTTACTTGGGTGTCATAGAACTAGGATTGGCCGCATCTGCCCACTCACGATGTAGACCGGCTTGAGCTACCATGCTCGGGGATATGAGCATCTTAGATGATTCGGCAACGGTCATAGGAGCATCTACATCGGAATCGTAGCCACCACCGCCCCAGCGAACAAAGTCACCACCGTATTGTTTACGGCTCTTGCGACTGTTGCGACGACTCTTGCGACTGTTGCGACGACTCTTGCGACTCTTGCGACTAGCCTTGCGACTCTTGCGACCACCATTCATGTTCTTGCGACTCTTACGACTGCTACGACGAGTCTTCCGACGTTTACGACCACCCTCTTGACCAGGATCCTTTAGTCCAGCAATTTGACGGTACGCATCTAAGGTAGGATTGATACGAGCAGAAGCACTTAATTCGGCAGGTAGCGTCGAGCCTACAACAGAAGCCGGGTAAGGTCCAGCCATACCACCGTGTTGACCACTGTGATATCTTTCAAAGTCAACACCTTGAGCTAAACTTACTTTCATGGGACCGGCATTCGAATAATTTACAGGAGCTTCACCACCATACATTACAATGCGTCTAGGACTACGTCTAGAACGTCTAGAACGTTTTTGTGATTTACGAGACTTGGCCATTTCTAAAAGAGGTGTATAAAAAATCGCACACAGTAGTAGAAACATGGAGCCTCAATGGATGAAGAAGATCAGCAGTAATACGATATGCAACACATATTATGTAATCTATTGGATTTACCTTGCCGTAGCTGTACTTGCGTTTATCGGAACAGTAGGTATCTTAGTCAGTTACAAGCTTCCTAAGGGTCTATCAGTAAGCATCGGCTTTCAAGGTCTTCTAACTGCATCCATCGCCGCAACCCTTGCTCTTTTTCAGTATCTAGTTTGCTCCCGTGCTCTTCTTGACAAAGTTCAAGCCCCGAAGACTGAGTAACCAGTTCCTCAATAGTATTATCTTTATAAGAAATTGTAAACACTTTCTTACCAAGATTATGTAGACGATATGCAATTTTTTGATTCGCTTCACTACGCTTATTCAAGAAGATAATAAAGTGTGTAGACTCTTTCTGAATTCTTGAATCACGAAACAATTTTGCTCGTTTCAAGTGACGACGCCAATCTGCTTCATAGACCATTGTAGGTATTTTCAAAGACTCAGTCCAGTCAGATAGAAATATACTACTTGAACCCTCAGAAGGTAAAATACACTTATCAGGTATTCTACCTAACTCTCCAATTACTGGTATAAGAACTTCATCAACAATTTGTTGTTGTGATAAGTCATTTCGACACCCTAGAACACCCAAATATATTGGAACGCCTTTTTGAATAACTTCTTCATCTGTAAAGTCGTTCATTTGTACATAAAAACACAAAAACTATGCTTCAAATTTATCAAAAATTAATATTTCCGTTGAAGAAAGTAGTATCCATGATTTTTTGCATCTTCTTTATTCAAGTAGATTTCATTAATATATAATTTATACATACTATTCTTATTTGAAAAAACATACTTGTATTCTGGTTTATTCATTATACATGAAAATACAAGTTCTTCTGGAAAAGCAGATAAAAATGGCAAACCAACTTTTACCATCTCATAATATTCTTCAATTATTTTTAAAACCTTCTCAGATTTTAAATTGAGTCCAAATACAATTGAATTTACAGTTGTATCATCTTTTACATCACGATCTACAAGTTTACTCATCAATTCAATGGTCTTTGGAAAGCATATATTTTTATATGTATTTGGTTCGAAGAAATTAGGAGGAAATGCACGAAATACAGTATCACAACCATCATCTAATAATTCAAATAAACATTCAGGATTATTTAGAGCATAACACGCAGCATCAATCCATATAACTTTTTCAAATCCTAATTTCTTTGCTTCTAAAATCATATAAATCTTAAAGTTATAAGGTATTCCACAATATTTTAATTCTGTTCCAGTTGGATTAGGAAATCCTCCATTTAATAATAAAAAATGTCCATTGAAACCAACTTCCTCTAAAGATTGTAAAATAGTTTGAGAAGCATCGCAACGATTATCTAATAATGCAGTACAACATACAAAACATTTTTTTCTATCACCTCCATTTCCTACTGTAAATATTCGCTTTATAGGTAAGACTGGATTCGAAATATCAATAACCTTTCCTTTTATTCCTTTTGTACATCTTCGTTTCATTTCATCGAGTGTTGTTCGTATTTCTCCTTCTGGATATAAAGATTCAAAAAATAAATTCAAATCTTTCTTATCCAATTTCTCTTGTATATTTATATAATCATCTATTGTATATTCTTGTTTATCTTCAATATTTATCAAAAAGGGATTTTCTCCTGTTTCAAAATAATCTGTTTTTGACATTATTAATTTCTAACTAGATTATATCTATATGTTTAGACCTAGATAATTATCTAGATACTTAGACCGCCGAACATTTCAAACCGGCACTAAAAATTGAAAACGGAAATTTTATAATAATATTTAATAACTAAATCAAAAATGTCTTGGCCTTTCAAGGATTATGACTTTTATGGAAATAGATATGTCAATATTGATGATCCAAGAGCTGATTGTGGAGAAATAATGTGGTATGACCGAGATATAGATAGAGATAATACACCTACAGAATGTCTAATATGTATTGAGGCAGAAAATGAGATGTACACAAAATATGCTCATCCCAAAGCACACTTAGAGGCGCATAATCATGCAGAAAAAATTGCCGAAAAAATGGCAATTAAAGAAAAAAACACAGATGATTATCTTGACTATTATACATTCTATTATGGAAGAGAATATATCAAAATATATAAAGATTTATATAAAAAATATAAAATAGAGTATAGTAGTATTCTCTTGGAAAAGACTTATAAAAAAAGTGATAAAATATGTAATCATCACAACGAATGTATACAATATCATTCTGAACTTAGATAACTGCTGATTTGAAATATTCATTGGTCTAAGTAAATTCATAAATGATAATTCGGATCATAATATAAAAGATATGTATGATAATGTAAAATATGTTGAGAATGATCTTGGTGTACATATTTTCCATTTTCAACTGCTAAGGGTGGATATACTAAGGCTCGTTTTGTAGTATTTTTTGTAATTGTCCAATCTGCTGAAAAATGAATAAGTGATTTATTCACAATTGTTTGATCGGCATAAGTATGATAATATTTATCAAGTAATATTTTAGCAAATGATCGTGAAATCATATACATTTGTGTACCCCATAGATCAGAGGGATAATTTCTTAAAAAGAAGGGTAAATCAGAAACCTGTTGTATAATTTCTAATTGTGCATGATTAATTTCTAGTTTATATCCTAATAAATATCCTAATAGTATAATATCAAATTGGTTTGTGTTTATGTTTGTGTCTTCAATTAGTTTATATACTATATTAGCAAAGTCTTTATGAATATATATATCATCTTCACAAAATATACCATATTCTTTATCAGAGTTATGATAAAAGTTATAGATCATATCTAAATGACCATACATACAAGACCACACCTTTTTTGTATGATCACAAATTTCTCTATCTTTAATTCTTAGATCTTCAAATGAAACACCTTCATAAAATATGCAATCTATTCCAATAGTTTTAAATCTTTCTTCCATATCTTTTTTTCTTTCATTATTATTAAATGATAAACAATATGTTTGATATTTTATCTTAGACATACTATTTATTTAAAGTATGGTTTATTTAAACTACTCTTTCTATATCTAATTAATAATGGAGCAACAACATTTTTTTGATAAAGCTCCAACAATAGGATGGTTTACATGGATACAAAGAAGACTCATACCCTTTTCTAAACCTATGAAACAAATCGCTCACACACCTCAAAATATATCTAAATCGTGCCTAGATAATGTTCCGAAAAAAGCGACAAGTAGTCATGCACAAGAATATTCAGATTTCTTATATACTCATTATACAGGTCGTGTAAAACTCCGTATACCACCACAACTCTTTGAAAAATATTTACAAACAACATTAATTGGAGTAGAATTACGTGATCATGATGGACATCTTGTTGGTGTTGTATTTAGTTGGTATACAGGTAAGGTCATGACAACCACAACCACAACCACACCATCAGGTCTTATTACATGGCTCTGTGTGCACTCTTCATGGCGTAAAAAGGGTATTGCAGACTGTCTTTTATTTGCGATTGAATTATTTACAAAAGAACGACCTATCCACTTTTTCCGTAATGACGGTTGGTTAAAAAGCCCACTACCACCCCTATATACTCAATCAACTATCTATAGAAAATCAAATCTTTATAGATCAAGTATACAAATACAAAAAGTTCCCATTGAGAAACATATTGAAACTATACGATCAGTATGGTTACAAGAAAATCCAAATGGAATTTTCTTATATGAAAAGGATATACCTTCACTTGTTGAAGTATGGGAATATAAATCAAATATTCTCATAATTCAGCCAACTTTTGAAGTTGAGCATGAAAAATCCTCAAAATCTCCAAAACATTGGTGTGAAATTTTATATTGGATTGGAAATAATAATGTATATCAAACTTCAATTAATCTTGAAGTTATGATTGATGCTCTTCCCTATGATTATATAGAAGCTCCTAGAATAATGCCTCATATTGTATCAAATTGGAAACATGGAGGACAGACAACATGGACAACCTATGGCCTAGATCCTGGAACTCCTGTTACACGGCCTATACTTTCCTTATTAGCATCCTAAAATCTTAAAATTCTAACCCACCACCGTATACTTAGATGATAAGACTTCCTGCACACCTTTCTGATATAATTCTTCACATCCCTTATAATAGTCTACAAGCATATCACGTGCAACCTTACTAATCTTTGCAAGTTCATCAAGACCACCTTGTAAAATACGAGGGTGTATTTCAATATAACTACCAACAGCACCACTTCCAGGATCACGACTCTTTTTCATCACAAATAGTGTCTGTTTAAAAAATGCAAGTACCTTTTTCGTATGATCCAATTGTTTGGCAAACAGTTGTTGTACAATAGCTAATACTTTCTGAATGGCCTTAGGATCTTGTATACGTAAATAATGTTTGATAGCATTAGGAGCACAATTCGGATCTTTTGCTAAAACAGAATCAATTGAAGTAAATCTTGCTGCCGCCGCTCCTGCACCGCCACTTCCAAAGAGTCCAGTCATAGTGGATAAAAAGTTCGCATAATCAGGGTCAACCTTGTCAAATAACACTTCTTCCTTGGGTCCAATATGCGGATTGACATAATAGAGTTGGTCAAGGGCTTTTAATCCAGGAACACTACTAATGGCCTTTTTGGATTCAGGAACAGAAATGGGCAAGGCATCAAAGCGTGTTGTGCAAATACCAGATGTAGATTCCATAGGACGAGGTTGATATAAGGAATTCGCATCTAAAAGTTGTAAAGCACGAGCCACACAGAACGATGTAGCCTTATAGCCGACCATACCTTTCAAGGTTTGGATAATATATTGGTTGACTAAACCACGAGGTACACCTACATCTGTTTGTGCAACAGCACCACTTTCGATAACCTTTCCTTTTGCTTTTTCAGGATGAGCAATATAGTCACGAACACGACGTACTACTTTTGCTAACTCATCTTCGAGTGATTCTACAAAGTTTCTTCCTTCACGATACCAGGTCTTTTTTCCATCAATTGAACTTACTTTAAACTCAGAACTCATTGTTTTTACAGCCGCATTTGCTACAGTTAGTATGGGGCTATCAACCGAAGCATCTACAAACTTGAAGTTTCGCAATTTAACCGCCATTGAATAACTTGAGTCCGTTTTGCGAACAGGGTCTGATAATTCAAGAGTTGAAAATATTGTTCCACTGTCAATCTCAAGGTATAAATTCCTTGAATCTGCACGACTAGGAAATAAACGAATTTCAGAATCTATAAATTGAAAACCTTTTCTATCAGGTTCTCCATCTATAGAATAAGTTTCAGGATCATTGAGTAAGTCTTTGATAGATAAAAACTTTCTCATTGTACCACTTCCAGCAAAATGACTTGAATCGGCACCACCTAACATTGCTCCACGAGCACCAGGAATACGTCCCTTATCAAAGACAACTTGTACAGGGCCTCTAGGACCACCAGGACCACCAGGACCACCAGGAGCACCAGGCTGATATCTAAGTACGCCAAGTACTGCACCAGCAGAAGGATCATCAATAACGGTCATAGCAAGAGCACCAAAGATTTGGAAAATGCGAATATAAAAATAGGCAATAATCAAACATAATTGGCGACTTTCAGCCGTTTGTGCACGAAGAGTATCTACTTTTTGAAAGAAGACAATACCAGAATCACGGTCACGTTTAGGGCGTATGCGTAAGTCATCAAAGATTTTTCCAATAGAATCGGCCATTAAAAAAACAAAACTACTGCATGTTTGTGACTTGGATAATTTCATAAAATCTTCGGGTGTTAACTTTGTAATCATAACTTGAAATAACTTGCTTATAAAATCACGACTACTCTGTGTACTTTGTAATAATTGTTCACGAGTTACTCCTCTGGCTGTACTAACTGTACCACCCATCCTAATAATCACGTATCTAAAATAGTTTGTAGTCTGCGTAAACATTTTTGAAGTGTGGCAAGACTTACATCGCATGAGGCGGCAATTCGTGAAAGAGGAATATCACCTTTCTTAGCCTTTTCGCATACATAGGCAACAATTCCAGCGGCCAATGATGGTGGAGTATTTTCAGGACTCATATCTTGACTTTCAGCACGTTCAGCAAGTTCTTGGGCTTCAAGAAGAAACTTATGATATTCAGCACGACTAATAGGAAGTTTGCTTAATGGAACTGTGACATAGTCAATTGCACGGGTGCTAGTTAAGTTACTAGGTGTCCAATTATTATTCAATAAACCTTTTTGTGTTGCTTGTGCAAGAACTTCTTGAAAGAATTTGAAGGCTTTTGTGAAAGTATGATGAGCAAGACTAAACATAGCACCGATTTCTTGAGGCTTTCGGGGTGAGCCAGCACGTTTAAGAGAAGTATAGACACAGCTTGCTAAGAGACTATCTCTTGAAAGACCACGACGATCACATAAGCCATTGAGTTTTACATAGAGTTCCTTAGCATCTTCAACAACGGATAGACTTAGACCATGATTTGTTGCTGCAAGGCTTAGACGGTCAAAGGCACCAAGTAAGGCACGTTCTTTGTACGGAAGCATGTTCCATTGATGATAGCGACGGACTTTTCCCATGTGCTGTGAATTTCCTTTGGGTAATATAACAGTGCCGAGTGAACTTTCAGGAAGACGAGGGTCGGACGGTGCACCAATACGACTAGGATCACCACCGCCACGATCTTCAATACCGAAATATCTATATTCGGCAGAAGAGTCAATATGACGAGCTAAGACTTCTCCACACTGCATACATAATATCGTATCATTTTGAAGTAATTTATCTTCTCCTGCACTGCATTTTGTACAGCTTTTGAATGTCTTTTTTTCTTCGCTTATTGTTGACATGTATTTGAATTCATCACAGAGTAAATCTAGGAATTGGTCTTCAGGTTTTTTAGCTTGAGCTTGATGGAGTGTAAAGAATTGATTATCCATACTCCTAGTATATAATAATGGACTTAACATCTGAACGATCAATTTTATTGAAACCAGAGGCAATAGCATTACTTGTCAATGAAAATGCCCTTGATGATCTCAAAATCTTCCTATACACGCTAGAGTTATGGAATACTACTTATCCCACCTTGTATATATATTGTACAGAGTCGGTAAAAATAATCCTACCTTCATTGAATTATAAAGGATTCATCTATACATCAACCAAACAACTCGAAATCTACAAGAATCTTACACGGAAAGAAATGGAACAATTGCCGAGTCGGAAAAAGTTATCAAACTTATTTCATGATTTTACATTAGAAAAAACTAATCTTATGAAGTGGGCTATAGAAGAACATAAGAAGGGTGTATTATTTTGTGATGCAGATATACTATGGCTAGGTCCACTTCCAGAAATACCAGAAAACACTGAACTCGCCTTAAGTCCCCATGAGATAGAACAAAAGTATGAAGATCGTTTTGGAAAATATAATGCTGGATTCTTATATATACAGACTATTGATATTGTGGAAATATGGTATAATGAAACCTTAGTCAGTAAATTTTTTGAACAACTCGCTCTAGATCAACTAGCAAAGTATATTGAACCTGAGCCTTATATTTTTGGAAGACATATTAACTATGGATGGTGGCGTATGTTTCAAGCTCCTGTAACTTATACTGAGCGTATAGATGAATGGTCTATAAAGACTCACAAAACCCATGAAAATTCGGGTCTAACCGTAAAAAATATACCAGTCATTTGTATTCATACTCATTGGAAAACAAAAGACTCTATGACAAAAACATTTAATACTTTTATTTATAGAAGATTGCTTTTAGTAAAACATAATCCTCTTGTAGAAAAACTTTTAAGTTTTTTGATTTCCCCTTTCTAAACCTTCCATGATTTCGCAAAAAGATGATGTGCAAATCGTTCATTATAATCTTTATTCCAATAAAACATTTTTGATGGTAATATATATACTTTATCAGTTATTGAAGTTTTTGCCAATGCATAACCTAACATTAATGGACCTGTTTTCTCCTCAATATCATGAGTGTTAAGTTCTACAGTGTAACACATTTCACAAGCCATTTTTAATACAGGGTGATGAGGAACTGAAGCAAAAAATGCATTAATTATAAATTCCCATGTTATTTCACAATCATGACATAAAACCATGTCTGTATCTGTAAAATTTATTAAAGGTTCTAGTGATTTATTTGGTATCATATCAGTATCAATATAAACTCCACCATACTTTTCTATAATAAAATATCTCATAATATCTGCCTTTTGTGCTCCCTTATTTGCAGAATTGATTATTTTGATTATTTTTTCTGGAAAATCGGCCACATTAATATCTTCATTTGTCCATAGTCTTATAGTCCAATTTGGCATTAATTTTGCCCAAGTTTCAATATGTGTTTTTAAATATTCTGGTTGTTTTTTATGGCCAACCCAAATTAAATGTAAAAGACGAGGAATTTTATTTATTCCTGTAGTTTTATATACATGGTCTTCAGGGACAAAGGCAAGTTTTGATAATACTGCATCTTTATCTATAAACCAAACCTTTGGAGGGATTGGAGGTGCTGGCCAAGATGCATGCTCTTTATCCATATTATTAAATATATATATAATATAATAATATATATATTTAAACCAGCAGATAATCAACACCTAAAAAATTGACAATAAATACTCTTATATAGTAATTATAATTATAATTATAATTATAAATGTACTACCCAAAGCTTATAAATATTCAAGCTGCCGTAAAACGTTTGGAAGCTATTTGTAAAATAACTCCTCTTCAATTCAATCAAGAATTATCTACGCGTCATCATGCAACAATATTTCTAAAACGCGAAGATCTAGGACCTGTGCGTTCCTACAAACTTCGTGGGGCATATAACAAGATAGTTTCTCTAAAATCCAATTCAGTCGTCACATGTTCGGCAGGAAATCATGCTCAAGGAGTTGCCTATACTTGTAATAATCTCTCTATCCAAGGTGATATTTTCATGCCGATTATTACCACTCAACAAAAGATTCAAAAAGTCAAACAATTCGGTGGAAAACATGTAAATATCTTTCTACAAGGTGCGAATCTAGAAGAATCCTTT
>Ga0114973_10004208_pt1 | contig 10032 bp, 12 predicted proteins | sample M_140807_MF_Meta_FD_87025 | JGI IMG/M metagenome (GOLD analysis project Ga0114973, IMG submission 87025) | Freshwater microbial communities from Lake Montjoie, Canada to study carbon cycling - M_140807_MF_MetaG | ecosystem: Environmental > Aquatic > Freshwater > Lake | place: Lake Montjoie... | reverse complement strand
CTCGCCGGCGGACGCGGCGCGGTTCTCGGGCCTGCTCGCGACTCTTCAGCCGGCGGCGGACGGCGGCTTCATGGCGGCGCGCTTCGCAGAGGAGGCGGAGGCGCCGAGGCCGAAGAAGACGAGCGGCGCGCCCCGTCCGATCTTCTGCGACGGCGGCGCGAAGTGCAAGGAGGGCTGCCCGTACGTCCACGGCGACACGATCCCGGTCCAGAACGCGCTCTGCCAGTTCGGCGACGCCTGCGCCAAGCGGCACGCGGAGGCCGGCAAGACGCCGTGCACGCGGCTCCACCCGGACGAGGGCGCCTGGAACGCGGCGATGGTGCGGCACCGACCGGCATCAGCAGCAACCAGTGGCGGAGACGCGTGCGGATGCGTGGGGGGCTGCCCGCACGGCTCCACGTGAGGTACGAGAAAAAACAAAAAAGAAAAGAAAAAACCAAAACCAAAAGACAAAAACTTTTGGTTGCGGCATCGATGCAGAGCTCCTGTCTGTTCCGTTCCGAATCCGGAAAAAGTTGACAGAAGGGGGAGCCAGGAAGGTACAGGTGGAAAGTTGAAAGTAGCAATACCGAAACCGACCAAAGCCTTCCACCTCTTCACACGACGAAAGAGATGCCCGTCCACACCGCCTCGAACAACCAGCCCAAGAAGAAGTCCTCCGCCGGTGGCGGGGGACCCACGCGCTCCGCAGTCACGGGGCGCGCGCTCGGCCGCGCGGCGCGGCGCAGCGCCGCGGCCAACGCGACGCACATAGACCAGTACCTCGACATCATCATGGACCCCCAGACCACCGCGGACGACCTCATCGTGCTCCACAGCCGCTCCAACGTTCTGGGCCGCGTGGAGCGCATGCTCGGCGGCAGCCAGCTCTCGGTGACGCTGCAGACCGTGGACGGCTCGCGCGGCGCGACGGTGCCGGTGGGCATCGCGGGCGCGCTCCGTTTCCGCGGCAAGGCGGCGACGAAGTCGGACGCGTCGAACTGCATGCTGCCGGGCGACCTCATCCTCATCATCGGCGGACAGGCCTCCGGCAAGTTCCCGCCGGCGACGGCGCTCGCGGTGAAGGCGATCTTCGCGAAGCGCGGCCTCTCGATCCGCGAGCTCGTACCGGGCGCGGAGAGCGCGGCGGAGGACGATGACGAGGTCTTCGACCGCACGGAGGAGCGCGAGGCGGAGGAAGAGGCGCGCAAGGCGGCACTTCGGCCGGCGGCAGGCGGCGGCGGCGGCGGAAGCGGAGGCCTCCTCGACGCGGTCGCCGACGCGGTCGCGGTCGCGGCCGCCGCCACCGACGCCAAGGTCGCCATCGCGGACGGCCGTGAGGACTTCATGGAGCCGCTCGTCAAGAAGGCGCCCAAGAAGGCTTCCGCGGCCGCGGCCGCAGGTCCGAGCCGCCGCGAGCGCCGCGCTGCTTCTGCCGCGGTCGAGGAGGTCGAGGAGGGCGAGCCCGCGTGGGCCCGCCCCTCCGAGGGCCGTACCTCGGTGCCCGCCGCCCCCGAACGCACGCTCAGCAAGTGGGAGATCGACGCGCTCTGACCAGAACGAGACCAGAACGAGACAAACACGAAAACAAACACAAACCAAAAGAAAAACAAAAAAGCACCTCTTTTGGTAAGGGATGCACACGTACGTGATACATCTCCAGCACCGCCACGACCGCAAGGAACAGTTCGAAGAGGCGCACCAAGACCATCAAGGCAAGATCCACTGGCACGCCGCCACACTGGGCTCCGCCCTTCCCGCGGCCACCCTCCAACGCTTCAAGACCGTAGCCAAGACACGCAAGGCGGCTCTGAAAAGAGCCCAAGGCCGCGCCGGCTGCTACTGTAGTCACAAGGCCGCCATCGCCAAGGCGATCAAACAGGATCACTTCCCACTCCTGATCCTGGAAGACGACGCCGTACCGACGGAAGCGGGACGTGGAGCCAATCTGTCAGACATCTTCGCCGCCGCACCAGAAGCCAATCTCCTCTACTTCGGTGCACTGCCCGTCAAGGACCGCAAGCGGGTCAAGAGCTACTGTCAGCAAAAGCAAGGCTGGCAACCTGTTAGATCTGACACCAAGCTGTACGGTGGCCATGCCTATGGCTTCAAGACCAAGGCGGCAGCCCAGGAACTACTGGCCTTCCTCGAAGCGAATCGCATCACCTTCGACAGTGCCTTGGTCCGGTACGTCAAGCAACACCCAGAAGAAGCGGCAGTCCATTGTCCCTTTTTGTTTGTCCAGTCTGAAGGGTATTCGAACATTGAGGGCGCCCTTCGACCCACCCGTTGAAAAAAGTTGACCCAAATGGCAAGCCTTACCCATAAAGGTGGGGATACATACGACGTACACCCAACAACCATCAGCCGAAATGCAGCCTTCAATCGAGTCCTACCACAACACGACCATCAACCCTGCCAACTGCATGGCGCGCCGCGCGCCGGTGCGGCTGCAGGACCGCAGGTACACGAAGACCGTGAACGGCACGGAGCAGTGCAAGAACAAGCCAGTGAGCGGCACAGACCTCTGCGAGACCTGTACCGGCCACCAAGAAGTCACCCGCGCCGAAGCCCGTGTAGCTGACGACTGGCACGGGCGCATGGACGGGCCGCTACCGCCGTACAGCCATGCCGCGGGCTCGGACTGGTTCCACGGGCGCACAAGCATCGCCGCGCCGGTCTGGACGGGCATCGCGAGGCCGAAGACGGCGAAGCAGGAGGGCCATCTCCCCAAGGCGCAGCTGGTCTCGGACACGAACCTGCGCCACTTCGCGGACGGCCGTATCGAGATGGACCTCGGGCACCTGGCTCTCATCGCCAACCAGGTGAAGCAGCTCCAGCTGCACGAGCTTCTGACGTACATGCACGGCGGAGTGCAGGTGGGCAAGAACTGGTCGAAGCAGAAGCTTGTGGCGGGGATCCTGGAGCGCCGCGAGCTCAAGGCGCTTGCTGCACCCGCACCGGCAGTACCGGCCCTCGTCGTCACCGAAGTCTCGGCACTGGAGGCCCGCGTGGCGGCGCTGGAGGCGGAGCTGCACGCGGAGAAGGAGATGAAGAACTGGCTCGCGGCGAAGCTGGGGCGGATCACGGATGCGATGACGTAGCAATCCGACCTGCAGTAGCGACGTCAGGAGCGGATGCGTCAGGATTACGGCCATAAGCAATCCGACCTGCAGTAGCGACGTCAGGAACCACCAAAAATCAAAAACAAAAGACCTTTTGGTTCGGTCGGTCAATCGCTCAGTCGGTCAGTCACCCATGTATGTGTGGACGCGTCCCTTTCCGTGGCACGGACAGCTCCAGTACCACGGTCCCTGGACATCCCCCGCCGAGATAGGCACGCCGCGCGACTGGTCACAGCAGCGGCTGAGACCATCCCAGCCGAAGATGGGGACGACCACCGCCACCTTCGGTTTAGGAAGACATGGCAGAGGGACGGAGAGGAAGGTGGTGTCAGTACCCGTGGGCAGCGTCCAGACTCGCGCGGCCGGATCCCAGCGGCCGCCGGCCGCCTTGATGGCATCGCGTCTGTCGTACGTGGCGCCGCTGAGCTGGATCCCGTTGTCAGTGTTCGTGATTTTGATGGACATGGTTGAGGTTCAGAGTCGTCTTATGATTCCGTTCCACCGCCTCCTCCTGCCGAGGAACCTCCGTCAACTTTTTGCGGAAGGCAGAATGCAGAGTAACAGTAGCCTGTCAGCTTGACATCACCAAAAAAGTTGATTAACTAATCAGCGCCTCAGTACGCTTTGAGAGTATCACAAAAGACGTGAAACCTCAAGCTACAAATGTCCGCTCCCATGCTCATCCCGATCATCCCCAAGTCCGCTTCCGCTTCCGTTTCCGTTTCCGGTAAGCGTGGCCCAGGCCGCCCCAAGAAGGTCCCTACGGCCGAGGAGCTCGCCGCGAAGGCCATCAAGGAAGCCGTCAAGGCGGCAGAGAAGGCAGCCAAGAAGGAGGCGCGCGACGCAGAGCGTGCCTCAAAGGCGGCGGAGCCGAAGAAGGCGCCAGGCCGGCCCAAGAAGGTACTGTCCGCCGAGGAGCTCGCGGCCAAGGAGGCAGCGAAGGCCGCGACAAAGGCCGCCAAGGAGCTCGTGAAGGCGGCGGCGAAGGCGGTCAAGGACGCGGTCTCTGCGGCGAAGAAGGCAGAGAAGGCCGCGGCAGCCGCGGTGGCCAAGGAGGCGAGGCTGGCAGCCGCGGCCGCGGCCAAGGAGGCTAAGCAGCAGGAGAAGGCAGAGAAGGCCGCTGCGAAGCTGCAAGAGAAGGCAAAGGCAAAGGCCTAAGTTCCTCCCTTCCTCCCTTCCTCCCTTCCTAAAAAAAAGAAAAAGAAAAAAAGAAAGGAAAAAACCATTTTAGGTCCGACACTGATCCCAATCTAGTACGGCCACACGGCCATCCTTTTGGCCATAGAACTCCACATCCCTAAGCGTAATGCCGACCGCCGCAGCCGCCTCGACGAACCGTGTCACCTCCTCAACCATATCTGCGGGTACTGACATGAGAAACCAAGGCTCCATCGTGGTGTCGACGAACTCCATGTCGTAGCTCCACCTGTCGTTCGGACGTACCGCGGGAGCAAACAGGCGACCTCCGCGCAACCAGGACGCCGCCCACCCACCGACCCGCAACTGCTCGACCACGGACAATCTCCCACTATTCCGCGAACGGGCGGATCGCTTCTGAGTTTTGCGTACCCAGAAGCGATCCAATATCTCAATCGTTCCGCCGGCGCCTTCATAGGATGTGAGACTCGTCATCTCACTCACCAAAAGGCTGGTTCCAGCAACCAGTGATCAATTTTTGGTATCGTTAACGCACACGGCTCAACGCCGCCGTGGCCGCTGCGAAGTACGCCAGGAAGACGGCGAAGATGGCCGCCAACATCCACCCATGCGCCTTGAAGCGGACCTCGTACTCGGACAGCAGGATGTCCTGTACACTCTGCACGCGGTCATCGATCGACGGACTCTCTGTCTCTGTCTCTGTCTCTGTCTCTGCCTCTGCCTCTGCCTCTGCCTCTGGCTCCTCATCCGACAGAGGCGACGCGGCCCGCAGGGCCTCAAAGGGCGACCGATTCCAGTACGAGGCAATGGTCCGACCGCACGGCAGGAGATCCTCGTTGACGAAACCCGCGGCCAGCACAGCCGCCGGAATCACCGGCTCGTACCCGCGCAGCGCATCGACGCAGACATAGGCCGACCAGCGACCCGCCCAGTCGAACCGGTCGCCGAGCTCCCGCGGAAGGGCAGCGCCCATGGCCGACTCCTCTAGCGCGGCGACGACACGGCGCAGCCGACCGACAGGAGTGTCAGAATCCGAAGCCTCTGACGCATCCTTACAGATCCGCCCTGTCAGATAACGTACGGTCTCCTCGAGAATGTACTTGCGGGTCTCGAGGCGGGTCATGGCGGGATCGGGCTTGATCCACTCTCCCGCTTCGATGCATGCAGGAGCAGGAGAAGGAGAAGGAGCAGGAAAGATGTCGTCCTCCGTGAGAGGAAAGCGCACAGGCGCCGGTGGACAGACAGGCGACATAGAAGGGCGTGGCGGCGTAAGCTGGCCGGTCATCTCCTCCTCGTGCAGAATGTAAGAAGACATGTATGCAAAGTCCTCGGCGCTGGTCATCGTACAGCCTCCACCCTATCGACCCCATAGCGTCAACCTTTTACAGCGCTAAAAGTGAAGGTGCCCACCTCCAACAGTAGAGCCAGTACGACGGCAAAATGACAGCCCGTATGTACCGAGATCCCGCGACCGACGAACTGCTCCTAATGCAACTGCTCGAAGAGCAATGGCATCCCCACACGGCGACAATGCAGGGATGGCGAGATGCGCGCATCCGCCTCTACCAGCCCCGTCCCGACCTCATCATCTCGATGCCCGACGGCCAGCACTGGCCGCTGATGACGGCGGAGGAGGTGTCAAACATCCACTGCTTCATGACACACCCCTGGATTCCGTCGGGCGCTCCCATCGATAACGTACCAGAAGAGGACATCCCGACGGCGGACGTGATCTACATGTCGGAAGGCGACGCCGTGGCAGATCTGCAGAATGCGATCTACAGTCTGGAGGAACTGACACGTCCCGCTCTCTACTGGCCGCAGCCGATGTCGCTGGTACAGCGTAACTCCCTCGGTCCGCTCTTCGCCCTTGCTCTCGCCGCAGGAGGTGCACCAGCACCAGAGCCAGAGCAGCCGCCACCACAGCTAATGCCGAAACACGTGGCCGACGTGGTACTCCGCGACGCGGTCTCCCGTGGAGTGAACTGCGGAATCACCATGGAGCCGATCACGGTCGATAACGGCTCCGTAACGAGCTGCGGACACTTCTTCCAGACGGCAGCCATCCAGCACTGGTTGACAACGAAGACAACCTGTCCCGAGTGTCGGCAGCCCTGCGCTGTCTAAACACAAAGACATCAAGGCAAAACAATGTCAGATCCTTTTGTTCAGTACATGATCGATATCGCCTGTGAGCGAACCGATCGTATACAACCCGTCATAGAACCCATAACCCTCATGACGACCATCATTTTATCACTGGACACCGCCCCGACAACACGGATAGGAGTGAACAACATGTGCGACTATCTGTTTGCCCTCGAAGAGCTGTCACCGGTCTTGAAGAACCCAGAGATCTACCAACCCCTCATACAAAATGCCCTGTCAGGCTCGAGTCGGCTCGTTCAGGACTACTGGACCCACATCATCCGCCCGGCATGGGATCAGTACGTGGCACGGTAGAACAGTCTGGGCGCCTTGGGACGTCCGACGGTACCGGCGGAGCAGGGATCACATGTCCATTCCGGTGTCTCGTGGTGTACTCCGTGCAGAACGAGAACGTCCGAACAGGACTCGCAGCTGGCAGTCCGTGGAATACGGATTGACAGAGGCTGTGGATCTTGTGGAGACGTGGGTGTCTGTACCATGGGTGTCTCGTTCAGGATCGGCTTGGCATTGTCGTCCTCTTCCTTGACCGTCAAACATCCGGACATGAAGGCAATAATAGTGCGAAACATCGTACCTACCCAGCGGGTAGAAAGTCACCACTTCACTTTTAGCCTGAAATAAAATCGCGCGTTCAATTAGAAATGGCTTACGCTGGTGCTTCTGCTTCTGGATCTGGATCTGCACCTGCCAAGATGATGGGCGGCCGCCGCAACACGTACCTTCGTCACCGGAGGCGCCACGCGAAGGCGAGCCGCAAGGTCGGCCGCAAGACGCGCCGCAACCGCCATTAAAGAGCAGCTCGCAGAGCCGCAATAGCCTTTGCCCCGACCATCCCCTCCAGGCTGGTCAGAGCAATCCGTGCAGACGCGATAGCGGCATCTCCACTATAGACCCCGAGCTGTTCGAGAGTCCACACAGCCTTACCCGCACGCCGGTTGACATCGTTGTGGAGATCCAAGAGCCACTGCCGTACTCTCCCGGTGTCGGTGGGAGCCGGATGTGCCCGCAGCCATGCTGTATAGTGCGCCTCACAATCAGGACACGGCAGCGACACAGCAAGTGCAGCAGGTATAGCGGGCCATGCTGTGAGAACTGCAGACTCACCAACAGTGTGAAGAACTCGCCACAGTGCGGCTCCCCACAGTGACGTTTTGTATATAGGGAGTCCAGCCTTCGTGAGTCGCACAGCCGGCGTGCGACTATATCCCTTGAAATTGGGCATAATAGCTCTGGCGTTACTGACAGCGGAAGTACGGGGAGCCGGTAGTTTCCGGACAGGCACAGGACGAGACGCAGGCCGTACAGGTGCAGGATGAGCCACCGGTACAGGACGAACCACCGGTGCAGGACGAACCACCGGTGCAGGACGAGCTGCAGGACGAGCCACCGGTGCAGGAGCAGGACGGGCCGCAGGACGAGCCACAGGTACAGGTGCAGGACGAGCTGCAGGACGGGCCGCAGGCGCAACAGACCGCGCAGCACCACAATTACACATTCCTAATATTGGTTGGTAATTCGATGGGATCACTGTTAGTCTTTGAGGCCCGCGGGCAGGCCCGCAGAATAATCGCCGCCCTGATTTGGTGGGTTCCTCCCGGCGTCCTTCCCGGCCTCCCCGGTACTTTTTCGCAAAAAAAGACAAAAATTCCACCAACTCCAGAAAACTTTTTTCATTTTCCAAAAGTCCTTGGCCCTGGACCTCCCTTGGCCTGGCCCTGGAGATCGCAAACGATTTTTTCTTGAAGATGGATAAAGTTTTTGGGAGATTAAACGGTCCACTCCGCCTCCCCATACCGCCGGTACTTGGCCGATCCAGGATACAGGGCCAGTAGTACCGCGATCACCTCTTCAATACCGTGATGGCTGTACAGGCAGATAATCACCCGCTCCTCCGCCATCTCACGGAGGTACAGGAAGGTACAGTTGTAAGAGGCCAGCGCCTTCTCAACAGTGTGATCTTCCCAATCCGACAAGTCCGTAAACTCCACCTCGTAGTTCGTATACCATCCCATTGTAGACTGTCTTTTGTCTCACACGCCAATGAGTACTGTTCGGCAACATCAATTTTATGAAGTCGTTGATAGAAATATGAAGTTACGCTCAGGAAGCGTGGTATCTGACAAGGAGATGTCAAGCTCTCTACAGATCGCGGACCTCCACCCAGCGTACGCTACCGCCACCAAGGAAGAGGCTATCCTCATGGCCAATGTGGGAGCGGCAACCTACGGCCTAGTCAGCGACCGGCTACGGGCTCATCTGAAGACATCCATGAGCGCGGAAGAGCGTCAGAAAGCCGATGTCTGGCATGCAGAGGGCCGTATGGCCGCCTTGGAAGAACTTCGAACACAGCTGGCGGCGGCGGAGGGGATGTCAGTACGTCTGGCCGCGGCTGAAGGAACGGTGGAGGCTCTGCGGGCTTCGACAGAGGCAGAGGTCAAACAGCGCCTCGCCAAGGAGATAGACGGTGTCCGCAAAGACTTTGAGATCGCCAATATGAAGGAGCTTTCTGTCTTGAAGGAACAACTGGCCGGCTTCGATGGACAGAGTACCTTTATCGCGATGATAACCGACGGGCATGCGGCCATGAAGGAGAAGATCGCCGGCCTAGAAGAACAGCGTGAACTCTTACAGATCCAGCTGTTAGAAGCCACGCAGGCCAAGACTAAGAGTAGTCACGTCATCGGCAAACAGGGAGAGGCCTTGGTGTTAGAACTCTTGGAGGAAACAGTGATTCCCGCCTTTCCGTACTCAACCGTAACGGATATGACCGCGGTTAGTCACGCTGCGGACTTTCATCTGTCTGTCATGACAGCTCGTGGAACACGTACGAAGATTCTTATAGACTCAAAGAAGTACAAACAGGCTGTTAATTCTTCTGAAATCAGCAAACTGAATGCAGATGTGGATGCGGATGATGAAGCGCACTGTGGAATGATGATTTCTCTGGATTCTGCGATCAGTTCGACGAAGCAGTTCCAGGTTAAGTTTACGAACAAGAAGAAGCCAGTGATCTATCTGTCGTTTCAAGATATGCCGACCGAATTACGTAAGGAAGTTATCTGTTGGGCGATCCATTCGCTACTGGCCGTGGTTGGCGAGGTTGATCAGAGTACGCGAAACACTATGTTAGAGAATATTGAACATTTCCTTGCAGAGATTAACTCTTCCGTAAGGGATATAGATAATGTAATTCGGAGCCACGTTAAGCTTCTAGATAATACGCGACAGATTAAATCATCTATAATTCAAAAAATAGCCTCGTATCGTGATACTAATTCAGATAATATTGATATAATCGACGGTGAAGAGGAAGGGTCAGACTCTAACTTGGATGGGTGTGCGGCGGTACTGAAGTCTACGGGGCGTCGTTGTGGAAAGTCTGTATATATGTCCACGCAGAAGTGTAAGCATCACACATCTAGGAAGGATAAGGGCGCAGATTGAAGGCTCTGCACGGGAGTTAAGCGAAGCGTCGCAGGTGGGGTCCTTGGGCGTTAAAATTACCGTCATAAAGTGGAGGACTTTTGGTAGGGTGTATATGGGGATTGTGACGTGGACTTTGGTGGGGGGTCTGAGTTGACCTTGCTAATGGATGGCTTTT
>Ga0114973_10004206_pt1 | contig 10036 bp, 11 predicted proteins | sample M_140807_MF_Meta_FD_87025 | JGI IMG/M metagenome (GOLD analysis project Ga0114973, IMG submission 87025) | Freshwater microbial communities from Lake Montjoie, Canada to study carbon cycling - M_140807_MF_MetaG | ecosystem: Environmental > Aquatic > Freshwater > Lake | place: Lake Montjoie... | reverse complement strand
CGTGTTCTCTGCTTGAATTTTTTTTATTAATCCAATCAGCGTACTGTGATAGAGTGGCTCCTTTTGGGATTTGTTGATATTTGTATATTCTATTTTCCATAATACCATAATTCAAATAATGACTTAAAGGGTCCTCATTCGCTTGTTGAACATCGTGATTTAAATCTAAATATATTTTGGGATCAAAGTCATCTGGAAGTATTTTTGAGTATATTTCTTTAATAAAATCATCAGTAATTTCTTCGTTATTCATATATTTATATATATATAATATAAATATCTGTCGAAGTGTTTGAATTTACCAAAAAAATAATTATATGAAAATGATGTGTTACGTTTGTGTTTTGTATGAACAAATATTTTGTTAAATATATTTAATAATTTTTTTGTTAAATGTTTGTAAAATATTATTTGTGTAAATGAATGACTTTTATATTGGTTGATGTTGATGGTTCATCCGCCTGGTTTATAGTTTCATTGTATTGAAAATTTACAAATGGATTTATGTCATTTTTTATATTTATATTTATATTTATATTTGCATTTGTATTTGTTTCATGGTATATGGTCAAATCTTCATAAAACGCTTGGACCTTTTTGTTAATTTTAATACGCGTGGCGTCAAAAGATGTAAGGTACAAACCGTTCAAACTTTTAACGCGCGACAAAGCAACATATGTTTGCCCGCACTCAAAAATACCACTACCAATATCAATTTCGGCGGAATCCATCGTAGCCCCTTGTGATTTGTGAATGGTTAAAGCCCATGCTAAAATTAGAGGTACTTGAGATATTCCTATTCCTGGTATTTTTTCGCTACACCAATTGTGCCTAGTCATCGCCATTTTAATACCATTATTGTATTTTACAATAGGACATTTTGTAACTTCACAAAATCCAATGATAATTCCTTGACTTCCATTACATATATCTAATCCTCTATCTGTTTGTATATTCACTACAGACATCACTTGACAACCAATCTTAAGCTTAATGGTTTTGTCGCAAATTAAATTGCTCGATAAGTAATCGAGCTCAGCCTGTATTTCTTTTTCGCTAAATAATAAACGTTTTTGTTTATCAGGCTTTGGTATCTCTAAATCAGTAACATATTTCATGTTATATTCCCTCTCTTCCCCCTCTAAATCAGTTAGTTTGGTGTTGTTAATATTTTCCACTTTGTTTTTTGTAGGGAACAATTTCGTTGGTTCAACTATCAAATCATTCGGTTTTTCTCTACCTACATATTGAAGAAGAATGTTGTTAGATTTTCTTTTAATTTTTCCTTCTCTAATTTGATTTAAAATACTGGTATAAAAGTCATCTGTTTGTCTAAAAATTTTTTTGAGTTGTATTTGATTGTCTTTTTGAAAAACAGTGTTCCAATCAACGCTTTCAAAACAAAAACACATACTGTCTGGATCATCTTTATTTCCTACGGGAGGTAATTGATAAAAATCTCCAGAAAATATCAACTGGATTCCTCCAAATGAAGCAGAATGTTTCCTTATTTTTTTCCCGACTGCGTTCAATAAATCAAACAATTTAAGAGACATCATGCTTACTTCGTCGATAACCAAAATATCGGTCTCTTTCCACATAGACTTTGAATATTTGTTTGCGTTGATTTTTGTAATTAATTCTTCTGCTAACCCGTTGCCTAAACCAATGCCTGCCCAAGAATGTAGAGTTTTTGCTTTACAGTTCAATAAAACCGCCGCGCAACCCGTAAGAGCACATACTTGTATTTTTTTACCGATAATAATTGCGTGCTGATATATCTTCTTTATAAGAGCTGATTTACCCGAGCCTCCTGGACCTGTGATAAATATATTTTTTCCTTGGATATATTTATCAAATGATATTTGTTGTTCTATAGATAGCTCCATTGCTGTATATTTATTTATGATAGCTTTATTATGATTTTTAAAATCATTTTTTTATTATTTGTAATAATAGTGTCTTAAATATATTTAGTTTATATATATATGAATTTTGATTTGAATATCGAAAATTATAAAACAAATGAATTGTTAGATATTTTTGGTTTACCTCAAACATACGACCAAAAAGTATTGGAACTATATGAAAAGCGGCTAACAGATACAATTAACAATAACAAAATAATTTCACAAGAAATAAAAAATAAAACTATACATTTTGTTATTCAGGCGAAACAAATATTATTAGGTAATATACAGTCACAGTCAGGCTTAGGTTCCGGTTCCCAAAATGCGAATGCGAATGCTCATTTACAAACTCAAATTGATAAAATATACAATCTGGATTATAATATGAACCCTGTAAAATTAGAAAATCCACAAGAACATATGATACAAGTGAGACCAAAGTCAGCATATATGGAATCTAAACCAAAAGATTTTTTTCCTGGTGTATTTAATCCACTAAAAAGATCAACTTCTAGAGTATATTTAAATATTGACACTCGTTTTAGAGAGAACTATTATGGATCATCTTCTACAAATTATAATCTTTCTCTTCCAACCCAATTTAATAATGTATTATCAATGATATTGTTTTCAATAGAAATCCCTACTTCCTATTATGTTATATCAAAACAATTTGGTAATAATTATTTTACCCTCATCGTAGAAGGAGAAAACCCTGCTGTAATAACGATACCAAATGGGAATCACTCTGCCACAGGAATTATAACGTATTTAAATGACGAAATGCTAAAAATGGGTGGAAATTTTCAATATGTATCGTTTAATGTTAACATTGACGATACTGGAGATGGTAGTAACCAAATGATTGTAAACATAGACGCTTCCAAAAACTTATCTTTTTCTTTAAATTTCCAAGCAAACATGTATGGAGAAGAAGATAGAAATACACCACTTCCTCTGAAACTAGGATGGAAATTTGGTTTTAGAAACGGAATATATGAAAATAATGTAACATATGTTGGCGAAGGAATTGTAGATTTATCTGGTCCAAGATATTTGTATTTAGCGGTTGATGATTATCATAATAACGTGGGCAATGATTTTTACGGAGTATTTAATTCATCTATTTTAAATAAAAATATACTTACAAGAATAAACACGTTGAATAACACATTAAATTATCAGCCATTTAATATTTTCAGCGAAAACAATTTTAAGTCTATTAATTATCCGAGGACATATTATGGTCCAGTAACAATACAAAATTTGGGAATACAATTATTAGATGAATATGGTAGAGTTGTTGATTTGAATAATATGGATTTTAGTTTTTGTCTTACATTAGAAATCGCATACGACATATAATTTATTTTGTAAATTCATAAAATAAATTCACTTATAAAATAGCGTTTTTGTATTTTAACCAAGACTCAGGCGTTTTTTTTGTTCCGCCATCGTATCGGACAGCGTATCTCTCTTGAATGAGCCAGTCATTTATATGTATCTCACCTAAATATACATCTGCCAAAATTCTCCCATATTTTTCATTGTCTACATTTTTTAGAATAACTTTTTTGTTTAATATTAATTTTGAGAGAGCTTCCCTCGCATTTTTAGCAGCTTCCTTTTCATCATCATTTTTTCCCTTTATTTCAGGCGTATCAATTCCATTCAACCTTACAGAAAATCTATAATATTTTGAATCATCATATGGTAGCTTGGCGGCTATTGTTATAGAATCGCCGTCATACACTTTAATTACTTTACCGCTTTGTATAGGAACTTTAAAAGGGATTGTGTTTTCCCAATTTAAGTCATCGTTTCCATAATAGTTAAATACACATACACAATCTTCGCTGCTCATTATCTTTTTTATAATAGTTGGATTATTTGAGCTATTTGAGCTATTTGAGCTATTTGAGCTATTTGAGCTATTTGGTTTTTTACAATTGAATAGATTTCTGAATACTTTTGTTATACAAGACATATTGTTTCTTTTTACTACAATAAATAGTATATTTTTATTCATTTTTATTTTAATAAATAATAATATATAATGTCTTTTGCTTTCAAAACTCCTCCGGCTAAACCTGCTTTTGGAGAATTTCGCGAACCGTTAGATGCCGGCGAATATATTTTAAAAAAAAAAGCGTTGACCACTTTTTGTAATTCAGCGCAATGTACAAAAGGTCCGCCTGTTTCATCTCAAGGTGAAATGTTGTTATTAAATGAAGCAAAACTTCAAAAAGCAAATAATTATACACAATTTAATAAATATAATTTAAATAGTAACTTGATTACAACGTTAGATTTAAGCGGTTGTTGTACGGTTCAATCCAATCCGGCGCTACCAGCTGTCCCAAGATGCTCTATAAGTATACCTCCGCCAAATTCAAGTGAACCACCATTTTATATAAATTACACAATTGATCCAAATGGCTGTTTATTTGGACAAACTTTGTGTGGAATGAATAATTATTTAAAACAGCGCATTTACACGATTCCTCCGTCAACGACACCCCAGTCTACATAATAATTTATACTGTGTATAATAATATGTAAACAAACGTATATGATATTATAAAAGTTGAAAACAATCTAATCGTTAAGTAAAAACAAGTATCATTTTCTTCATGTTTTTCGCTTTTCTCTTTTTTTTCTCTTTCGTTTTCTTTTCCTTCTCTCTCTTCCTTTTTTTTGGATAATCCTAATTCAATGTCATACTCTTCGCATATAGCATATAAATCAGATACAACGCGTTTGTTGTATCTTGTACTATAGTTATTCATACTACTTTTTTTATTTGTGTTACTTGTTTTATCTATCTCAATAAAAAGACCCCAATCATTTCCAAAATAATATGTTTCTTTTGAGTTTGTCACATTGTTACAGTTACAGTTACAATCAATTAATTCTATCTTGTATAATATTGGTTTATCCATTTTATAATAAAATTATATTATATATAATATAATATATTCAAATCAATTTTTTGTTAATATTCCATTTTACAATACGCGCTATTCGATTCAGCGTTTGAAATGCCCTTTTTTAAGTAAACGCAATGCTTTCTTCGAGACGTTATAATATTTTTTGTTTTTTTTCCTGTATTGTCTGGATCTAACGTAAGCCGCGTATATGCCTTTTGGATTAACCCTACATGTATTTTTATTACAAATAGGAAATGAGTTATCCTTTCCTAAAAAACATTTTCTTCCACACTTTTTCGACATTATTGTTCTTTGTTTACGACTAGGTGATTTTTTTGACCACCCGCTCCACGGAATATTTTTACGTGTTTTTGGCATTTATATTTTATTATATTTTATAATATTTTATTTACGTAATATATGTCAAAAAAAAACAGTTCGAAATTGATTCAATTAGGTACTACAATAAGTACAAACGCAGAAAAACTAAATAAAGAAACTGATATTTCTAGTTTATCCAGCGATGAAGATACAAATAATGAAGATCTATTTGTAAATCATAATCATAATCGTAGTAATAAAAATAAAAATAAAAATAAAAATAATCAAAATTATCAAAATTATCAAAATTATCAAAATAATGTTGTACATGTAGAACCTGAAATAAAACACAATGAAGCAGTGCGTTTAAGAAAACATAGTTTTGACAGTGACAGTGATTTAGAAGATACAGACGACTATGGAGACGATGTATTTTTACAGAAAGACGATGATATTGAAAATAATAAAAAAGGATTAATAAAAAAACAAAGTTATAAGCTAAAATATAAGGACATGGAAAAAATTATTGATAATAATTACTTTGAATTACATCATCGTTATTCAAACTCACTTGATATTTTGGCGAGCTATTTAAAAGGGAGAAAAATTATATACATGGAATCCAAATACTATTCTGAAAGTCAATTGAATAAACTAATGATGCCTGCCATTGTTCTCTCTACGGCAGCAACGGTTTTAGCTGCTGTTGTGAAAGACTATGTATGGGGAGCTATTTTATTATCGGCTGTGAATGGAATAATCGCATTTTTATTGGCTCTTGTTAATTATTTTAAATTAGACGCTCGTTCAGAAGCAAATAAAATATCCGCTCATCAGTACGATAAGCTACAATCTATGGTTGAGTTCAAGTCTGGGTCTATTTTGTTATTTCCAAAAAATTCAAATTCAAATACAAATGCCAATACAAATGAAAATGCCAATACAAATGAAAATGAAAACGAAAAAAATAAAACCATTGAACGTATGTTAGTAGATACTTTGAGAGACGTAGAACAAAAAATAGCTGAAATAAAAGAAATGAATCAATTTATAATTCCGAGAGCAATTCGTCTAAGATATCCAATCATTTACAATACAAATATTTTCTCTATTATAAAAAAAATAGAAGATAAAAAAAAACGAGCAGTCACTACTTTAAAAGATATAAAAAATGAAATCCGGTTTATAAATAGGTCGAATGAAAATTTAACGATTCGACAAAGAACTAGATTAGTTGAACTGTTAAATATTAAAAAGGATTACGTGAAAGAAATTTTAGCCCTTAAATCCGCGTTTTCTATTGTAGATCAAATATTTGTTCAAGAAATGGAAAACGCGGAAATTCAAAAGAAAAATTGGTTTCGTCGTATTTTTTGTTGTAGATACGTTTTACCTATTAAAGATCCGCTTAATTTAAATAGATTCATAAATGGTATTATGGACCCTTTTAAAGACACAGATGAGAAAACTAGTCCAATAGAGCCGAATAAAAATCAAAAAGAGCCTAAAACCACATTAGTTTGCTGGCCTTTTTGCTATTCTATACCAAAATTAAATGAAAATAAAGGGACTCAAATTAATTTTGATAGTCCTAACAATAACCATAACCATAACCATAACAATAACCATAAGAATAATTATTTGAGCAAAAAATATAATAATTATAACTACAATTCCAATTTTATATTGGGAAAACCACAACATCACTCAACACTGTATTACCAAGATGATAATTTATCGTATGATGATAACGATTGTCAATTAACACCAACCTATTTATCTACTAAAACAGAAGAACAACCTTATCGCGATTATGATAAAAACACTCATTTGAATAAAAATTATATTATGGCCAGACACGTGATAACATCACCATCGCCTTATCGAACATACGACCATAATATGATAGCAAATGAAGAACAAAATGTGATAGCAAATGAAGAACAAAATGTGATAGCAAATGAAGAACAAAATATGATAGCAAATGAAGAACAAAATGTGATAGCAAATGAAGAACAAAATGTGATAGAAAGTGTAAAAACGAACAGTTATCTTCACGAAGTAAATAGTAAAAGAAGCTCAGCAATGATGTAGTTATTACAAGAATTATTTGTAATAATTACAAAAGCCATTTTTATTTCCGACTTGCTGGAATCGAACCAGCGACCTGTTGATACATACTTTTTACTTCTACAGTCAACCGCTCTACCAATTGAGCTAAAGTCGGATTATTTATAATATTGTACATTTACAATATCTTTAAATACTTTTTTCATTAAATATTGTTTTATTTTTATTATTCCGTCTTATTTTCTATTAGAAAACATAAATAACTTATTCAAATTTACTGGATTTTGCGGATTTTGTGGATTTTGTGGATTACTTATAGATATATTTTGTGTTGAGTAAAACATTTTTTTTGATTTAATTTGTGATATCCTTTTTTTTGCTTCTTGTGATTCAATATATTGCCTAATTATTTTTGCTCTTAGCTGTTCTCTTGTCAATGGAATCTCCGGCTCTCTTATTTCATTTGGATCTTTGTAATTTTTAAAATATTTATTATAAACCGGACTATTTTTTATCCTAGGGTCCAAAGGTACAGGTTCACTGGCTTGACTTGATTGAGATTGAGATTGAGAAATAGTTGTGTTTTTATGATATAAAGTGCCATTACTTACACCAAATCCTAATGAGTTTAATATATCATCATAGGAAACCGCATTTGGATTTCTCTTTATTTTAGGTTTACTATTTTTTACATATTGGTTATTTTGTTCGTTTTGTTCGTTTTGTTCTATTTCTATTTGAATATTGTCTGTTTCATAAAAATGATTTCTTTTTTCTTCTAAATTATTTGTATTATTTGTATTCATTGTATTATTTGTATCTTTAAAACTAACAACTTTAAGGCTCATTATTTATATTTAATATTTTTAATTTATTTTTATTTTTATTACTTAGCAAATTTATTATATGTTTTTAATATAAGTATGTTAGGAGGGTATGTTGATGTAAAAAATAGAGGGTTCAATGAAACTATAAGCAGTAATAATAATAAAACAAATGTTAGTAAGATTCGGTGGGACGCAAATTATAACGGAAATCATGGAAATATGACATTAGATCTTTCTAGAAATGGAAGAAAAAAGCATATTGACGTTGCTTTTGATAACCAAGATTTAGCTGAAATTTTGAATGTTCCTGCGGTGAATCTTTCTCTCGAACGAAGACTAAAAAGAGATTTTTTAAGGGAAAATAACAAAACCAGAAGAAACCATTATAACTATAATAATAACTATGATAAACCAATGATTATTGAAATTGTTAGACAACCTAGTAAAAATACAAATACAAATACAAATACAAATACAACAGATAGTCCTTACGATTTTGAGAATGTTACAAGCACTAATCCTGTAGATCTAATCCAATCATCTGACATTTTTAGCAGTTTAGGAGATCATAATAGAAAATTAACACATTTGTCTAGTCCAGAAATGGACGAAGAATTAATATTACCTTTAAGTAAATATTCTACTTCGACTTCTTCGACTTCTTCTCGCAAAAAAAATAAAAAAAGTACTAAAAAGTACAAGGTTTTGAGAAAACCAAAATCATCTAAAAAAAGCTATAAATAAAAAATAAATGAAAAATAAATTATTAAATAATCAAACGAAATATTCCATTTAATGATATATGATTTTTTATTTTACCTTTTTTTACATCCTCTTTTGTGAGCCGCTAAGCCTTTTAATGTATTTGAAGTGTAAAAATTACGAAGATATCCTTTGGTTTCTTCCATTTATATATCTTGTTAATACTATTTATTTATCAAAAAAAATAATTATTTCCTAAAAGTTTGTTACCATATATGGTGTGATTACAAATGTAAAAAATTAAATTACTATACATAATTTTAAAATATATTTACGATTCGTAAATTCGTTATTTGTAAAAATAAAACAAAATAAAAAACTTGCGTGAAAAATGTTGTATATAAAATGTTGTTTTTACGATTAAAATCTGAATTAATTATTTGAGAATTATGTATAATGGCATTTAGACAATACGGCGGATTAAATTATGCCTCCAAAAATAATATTATAAATAATAAGTACACTACAACTGAAAATCTAACAGTAAAACAAAATACTGATATATCTGGTCTCACAGATATAAGTGGAAACGTTAATATTTATGGAACTTTAAATATTGAAAACTTTATAGACATTAGCAATAATAATATAAATATTATTAACGCAAACAATATTTTTGTTACAGTAGATACTGTAGACGTTAGTGTAAATATTTTAGACCTTAGTGGGAACAATGTAAATATTACTATTTATGATACGCTGGACATTAGTGGTAACAATATAATTGTGAACGCAAATATTTTGGATATTAGTGGAAATACTATAGATGTTAGCGGAAATAATATGAATGTTACTATTTATGATACACTGGACATTAGTGGGAACAATATAATTGTAAACGCAAACGTTTTGGATATTAGCGGAAATACTATAGATGTTAGTGGAAATAAAATGAAAATTACTATTTATGATACACTGGATGTTAGTGGGAACAAAATAATTGTAAACGCAAATGTTTTGGATATTAGCGGAAATACTATAGATGTTAGTGGAAATAATATGAATGTTACTATTTATGATACACTGGACATTAGTGCGAACATATTTGATATTAGCGCAAACAATTTCGCAATGGATGTTTCCAATAATTACACATTGAATGTTTATGATACACTGGATATTAGTGCGAACATATTTGATATTAGCGCAAACAATTTCGCAATGGATGTTTCAAATAATTACACATTGAATGTATACGAAACCCTGGATATTAGTG
>Ga0114973_10004205_pt1 | contig 10038 bp, 12 predicted proteins | sample M_140807_MF_Meta_FD_87025 | JGI IMG/M metagenome (GOLD analysis project Ga0114973, IMG submission 87025) | Freshwater microbial communities from Lake Montjoie, Canada to study carbon cycling - M_140807_MF_MetaG | ecosystem: Environmental > Aquatic > Freshwater > Lake | place: Lake Montjoie... | reverse complement strand
CAGGCTGATGCGCTTGGACAGGGCAAGGCTGTTGAGATTCTTGTGCTGTTGGACAACCGCTCCAAGAGCATTTCCGAGAAGCGGAATGACCTCCTGCAAATGGCACGGGGCAAGTACATTGCGTTCTTGGACGATGACGATGCCGTCAGCAAGGACTACATGAGCAAGATCCTGACTGCCATTGACGAGAACGATGTGGACTGCATCTCGTTCAATCAGTGGTGCAGCATCAACGGTGAACCAATGGATGTGGAGTTTGGCATTGGAAATCCCCACGGGCAGTTGTGGCGGGACGAAGACGGCTTCCTTGGCGACATCAAGCGTCCCCCGTACCATATGTGTGTATGGCGGCGCGAGATTGCACAGAGTGAATCATTTGTGCAGAGTTACAGTGATGCAGGTCAATCAAGCGAGGACATTGATTGGTTGATGCGGTTGTATCCAAAGGTACAGACAGAGCATCACATTGATGATTCTCTTCATGGATACATTTGGAGTTCAGAAACAACTGCATCATTTGTTTCCAAGGACGAGCAGTGAAGGTAATTTCATACAGCCTGTGGGGCGACAAGCCCACCTATACCGTTGGTGCAATCAAGAATGCGGATCTTGCGGCTACGCTGTTTCCTGATTGGACTTGTGTGTTCTACTGCTTTGATTCTGTTCCCCCTGAAATAATCAAAGAATTGCAATCTCGCCAAAATGTGGTTGTGCGCCGTGTAAACGGAAGGTACAATTCTCCCGACAGCCGTGGGATGTTCCACGGATTCCTGCCGGCTGCCGAGGAGGCCGTAGAGTACAGGATGTCCCGCGATACAGATTCCCGTCTATCATAGCGTGAGCGACTTGCTGTTGAGGCATGGCTTGCGAGTGGCGCGGATCTCCATGTAATGCGTGATCACCCATACCACGGTGTTCCCGTGCTTGGCGGTATGTGGGGTGTCAAGGGCGGAAAACTCAAGGGAATTGCCCGTGACATGGAAGAGTTTCAGCCTAGCAGCGACAAGGGGCAAGACCAAGCCTTCTTGTGGGAGTGGGTGTGGGGTAAAGTTAAAGATGGAGAACTGACCGTCTGTGTTCACGATCCGTTCTTTGAGAAGACTCCATTCCCTGTGGGTGCTATCCGTGGGGACAGCAACGGTGGAGTGTGGTTTGTGGGGCAGTGCTTTGACGAAAACGACAAATACAACAGTCAAAGTGATGTTGATCTTTTGAATGCTAATCCCGAATGAAGACCGCAATAATCATCGCGGGTGATGCACGAACCTTCAGAGATTGCTATCCTTCTCTCAATGCCTGCATCCTCTCACAAAATGATTGCGACCTGTTTCTACATCTGTATGAGGACGAGAACACGGAACAAGTGCTGAAGACATACTCTCCCAAGCGATTTGTCTTGGAGAACAAGTCTTCTGTTTCCTTTCCTGTTCCTCCTGCTTGCGAGACAAACAAGCCGTCAGAAGTAAACGCTTTTGGCTTGATGTGTCAGTGGAGAAACATAGAGATTGCATTCGGTTTGATTGATGGCGAATACGATTGCGTCCTGAAGACGCGATACGACCTGAAGTATACCAATCCACTTGTTGTCAAAGACTTCAATATGAGTGTGCTGAATGTTCCTGTTGGTGGAGACTGGCGCGGCGGGCTGTTTGACATGATGGCGTTTGCTTCACCGAAAATCATGTCCAAGTACTGCTCCATGTTTCAGAGAATCGGTTCATACTGCGAGAGCGGCATCCCGTGTCATTCTGAAATACTCAATCGCCACAATACTCATAGCGAGGTGGTGAACCGTTTTGAATACACCGTTCTACTGCGAAGGCAGTTTGATCGCGGATACATAGAAGACAGAGTTTTCACTTTGAGGTGACCCGTGATTGATATCGTGACACTTTCTTGTAATGATGATCCCATCTACTGGGAGTTCTGGAATCCCATTTCCAAGCATTGGAAGCAGAAGTTCGGGATTCATCCCGTGTTGTTCTATTACGGGAAGGAAAATCCTGAACTGTCCACCGAACACGGAACCGTGGTGTATCACGATGCAATAGACGGAGTTCCTGATTATGTTGCTGCTACATGGGGGCGGTTTTGGGTCACGAAGTTCTTTCCCAACAAGATGTGCCTCGTTAGCGACATTGATATGTTTCCGCTGTCGCGCAAGTTTTTCTTGGAAACCGCAAATCCACGCGTTGATTGCTACACGCATCTGAATGCCGATGCGTATCATGTTGGGGATTTTGAGTGTTGGAAGAGCGATGGCATCACGGTTCCCGTGTGCTACCATTTGGCTACGGCAGAAATGCTGAACGCGGTGTACCGTTTCTCGGAATCGTATGCCGATGAGATGACCAAACTGATGAACCGAGACTACAGCGAGTATAAGAGCGGTTTTGCCACCACACCAGAAGCGCATTTGCAAAAGGCAAGTGCTGCCAACGGTGGTGTGTGGGGAATAGATGAAATGTACTCCACCTCCCTGTTGAGGGAATACTATCGCGCAGGAGGTTCGGTCGCCACTGGTCAACGGATCTTGCCGCAAAACCGATTGTGTAGATCGCGCATCGGTATGCAAATTTCTGTGTTTGGTGCGGGAACGCATATTGACTTTCATTCGCTTCGTCCGTATACTGCTTACACAGCGGACATACAGCATCTATTGGAAAGAGGCACGGCATGAGGATAGAATGCGTTTTGTTTGACCTTGACGGCGTTCTTGTTGATGCCTGCGAATGGCACTATCAAGCGTTGAATGATGCCATGCGACAAATAGTAGGTTTTGAAATATCCCGAGAGGATCATATCAGCAAGTACAATGGCTTGCCCACTGCCGTGAAGTTGAGGATGCTTGGGCTTGAAGCACAAACTGCTTCACGGATTGAAGTCCTGAAGCAAATGAAGACTCTTGAGATCATAGCAGAGCAGGCGCAAATCATGCCCGAGAAGCAGGAACTGCATTCGTACCTGAAGAGCCAAGGCATTAAGATCGCTTGTGTAACGAACTCCATTCACACCACGGCAACTGCTATGCTGCGTCAAACAGGACAGATCAACTTCATGGACTTGGTTGTGAGCAATGGAGATGTTTCTAAAAATAAGCCGCATCCCGACTGCTATAATTTTGCTGTAAAGACTCTTGGTGTTGATCCGTCTGCTTGTCTTTGCGTTGAGGATTCGCCCAAGGGAATTGAGGCTGCACGGGCATCGTATGTTCCTAATCTGTGGGTGGTTTCAAACCCTTCTGATGTGACGCTTGAGAACTACAAGGAGATTGTGAAATGAAGATTCTGATTCCTATGGCTGGAGAGGGCAGCAGATTCGCCAAGGAAGGCTACACCTTCCCAAAGCCGCTTATTGATGTTGACGGCAAGCCCATGATACAGAAGGTGGTTGAAAACCTTAATTTTCCAGCAGAGTTCATCTTCCTTGTCCGCAATGAGCATCTGCACAAGTACGAAGGTCTATCGGTCACGCTGCATCGCATCACTGGTGGACGAGTCAAGATTGTTGAGGTTGACGGATTGACCGAGGGTGCTGCCTGCACTGCTCTGCTTGCAAAGGAACACATCAACACCGATGACGATCTCCTGATTGCAAACTCCGATCAGGTGATTGAATACCGCCCCGAGAATTTCCTTGCCATGAAGAACATGACCACCGCAGACGGGATTGTGTTCACATTCAATGCCGTTCACCCAAAGTGGTCGTTTGCCAAAGTGAGTGAGAATGGTTTTGTGACAGAGGTGGCAGAGAAAGTTCCCATTTCAAATGTTGCCACCTGCGGAATCTACTGGTATCGCAGGGGCAAGGATTTTGTTGAGGCAGCGGAAAGCATGATTGCTAAAAACATCCGCGTCAACAATGAGTTCTACATCGCCCCCGTATACAATGAAATGATTGGTAGCGGACAGACCGTGATCCCCTTCTTTGTTCAAGAGATGCATGGAATTGGTACTCCCGAAGACCTGAACGCATTCTTGTCAAAGTCGGCAAAGTAAACCATGAAGATCATATCACACAGAGGAAACTTGAACGGGAGAAATCCCGAACAGGAGAATCATCCATCATACATTCAAGCAGCACTAGACGCTGGTTATGATGTTGAGGTGGATGTGTGGTATATTAATGGGGAGTACTATCTTGGGCATGATTCCCCACAGTACACAGTACACGAAACTTGGCTGAAAGAACTTAACGAAGTATTGTGGTGTCATGCAAAAAATGACGCTGCCCTTGTTAAGATGCTTGAACTTGGGCTGCATTGTTTTTGGCACGAGACAGATCGCTTTACTCTTACAAGCAAGTCAATACCGTGGTGTTATCCCGAAAATTTTGTATGCGGGGGAGTTGCTGTTTTGTGTAATCCCTCAATCAAACTTCCTGTTTCATTAGACCTGTATGGTGTGTGTACAGATCACCCCTCACAATATAAGGTGTAATCATATGTCCTATTTCACTAGAACAGCAAATCCCCTGCTCACCATTCTACTCCCAAGTCGCAATAGATTTGACCTGTGCAAAAATACAATAGACTCGTTTGTAGATACCTGTATTGAAAAATCTAATTTAGAGATAATTGTCAAATTTGATATAGACGATCAGAGTTCTCTGTCGCGCATCCACGAATTAAGGAAGGATGTAAATATCAAACTACTTGTATCGGATAGATTGCGTGGTTATTTTTCTTTGCATGAGTTTTGTAATCAGATGTTAAAGCAGTCCACAGGTGATTGGGTTTTGTTGGTAAATGACGATTCTTTAATGACAACTCATGGATGGGACAAACTGCTTGACCAGGTTTCTCCAGCAACTCATAGTTCTGTACTCAATGATACATTTCAAGGTACATCCGATGTTGCATTGCTGAATCTGAATCTCATGGATGCTCCCACAAGAACCTTTCCAGTAGTCAGAAGAAGTGTGTGTCAAGAATTGGGATACTTCACATTGCACCCCGTCACAGATGAATTTTTAAACCGTGTCTATCATGGATTGAGTGCTACTTTGAATGTTCCAGAAATACAAATGCGTCATCTGAACAAAGAAGTATGGGATGAGACAAGACAAGAAACTGCTGCCGCACAATTGACGATTGGGCATGATTTTTCCGATCAACAGTGCGAGAAAACCGCTTTTGCAATAAAGAACTATATGCAATGCTTGAATAATGGAGACTGATGATATGAATACTCTAGTATTGGGTGGTCATGGTATGCTTGGATCGGCTATTGATTTTGGATTGAAGCCGACAAGAAAGCAGTTGGATTTGTTTGACTACAAGCAATTAAACGACTACATCATTCAAAATGATGTTAACGAAATCATTCACTGTGCTGGTGCTGTTGGTGGTGTAAAGGCTAACGCTGATGCCATGTATGATTTCTTTATGAACAACATCCATATGAACATTAATGTGATACGAGCCTGCAAAGAACACGGGATACGGAAAGCAATCTTCTTCCTGTCAACTTGCATATTTCCAAGCAACGCAAAACTTCCATTGGTGGAAAATAGTATACATGAAGGCGAACCTCATCCAACAAATTTTGGATACGCATATGCCAAGAGGATATTGGAAGTTGGTTCTAGGTGCATGAACACGCAGTATGGGATGCAACCTATTTGTCTATCTCCTTGCAATATGTACGGCGAAAACGATGACTACCATTTAGAACACGGTCATGTGATACCAAGCCTGATACATCGCTGCTATATTGCAAAACAAAACAACACAGATTTTGTTGTGTGGGGATCTGGAAAGGCAGAGAGAGAGTTTCTTTATGCTGCTGATGTGGCTCGTATAGTCAAGATAATGCATCAGAAGAACATGGAAAACTTTTCTCCGCTGATGACTATTTCGCCTGGCTGCGTTCACAGCATTTCAGAGATTGTGGACAGGATCGTTCATCACATGAAATTTTCGGGAAAGGTTGTGTTTGATGCTAGTAGACCCGAAGGAATAATGAGAAAAAATACAGACAATTCTTTGTTCAAGAAACACTTTCCTGACTTTCAGTTTACTGACATAGATATTGGTTTGGAAAACACCATACAGCATTTCGTTGAACATTATGATAGTGTTCGGAAGTAATCATCATTCAAGGTGGAGATATTTGACATGACCTCAAAAAAAGAACTGTTCAGTCTGGGAAAACTGTATGTGTCCGATTTCGTTTCAGACGGATGTCCTCCAAGGGGAGACAAGCACGAACTTGATTTGGTTATGAATGAGGACGGATCAGTTCGCCTGAACACCGTTGCCCCTATGAACATAATGTATGGGCAGTATTGGTATAGGTCGGGAATCACCGATACTATGAAGAAGGAGTTGGCGGGAATAGTCCACAGTATCACCTCTACATTCAAGATTCAGTCTGGTGATGTTTGGTTGGATATTGCCAGCAATGACGGCACTTTGCTGTCTAATGTGCCCAAGATGTGCTATCGTCTTGGTATTGATCCTGGCGATGATTCGTACAAGAACGAGGCGGAAAAGCACTGTGATGAAGTAGTACAAGACTACTTTTCGGAATCTGCATACAGAAGATCAAAGTGCGGCAACAGAAAAGCAAAGGTCATAACGACTATTGCCATGTTCTACGATCTTGACGATCCCGATAGTTTTGTTCGGGACATAGATCGCGTTTTGGATGATGATGGGCTGTGGGTGGTTCAGATGTCATATACTCCACTGATGATAGAGCAGATGGCGTTTGACAATATCTGCCACGAACATATTTTCTACTACTCGCTTTTCAATTTCAAGTCTCTTATGAACAGAAACGGATTTGATGTTGTTGATGTTCAACTGAATGATATCAATGGTGGTTCGTTCAGAATCTACATGATGAAGTCAACGGCAGACAAAACAAAGTTTGGATCTCAACCATATCGTGATGTGTGCGCGTTTAGGGTAAATTCCATTCTCTCCCACGAGGCAACTCTTGGTCTAGATGATCCTGAAACATGGAAAAACTTCTATTCAAAGATAGATGCTTTGAAGAAGCAGACTGTGGATTTCATAGTGGCAGAAAAGGCAAAGGGCAAGACCATATGGGGCTACGGAGCATCAACAAAAGGAAACACGCTGCTCCAATACTTTAAACTTGATTCTTCTTTGATTAGTGGGATCGCAGAAAGAAGTCCGTTCAAATACGGACTGCACACCGTAGGAAGCAACATCCCAATCTTTTCCGAAGAGGAAATGCGTAGGGCAAAGCCAGACTATCTCTTGGTGCTTCCGTGGCACTTCATCAGCGAGTTCAAGGATAGAGAGAATCAGTATCTGAAAGATGGTGGAAAGTTTATAGTTCCTTGTCCCAAATTTGAAATCATAGGATACTAAATGAACGAATCAGTGAATATTAAGCCCCTGATAGTTGCATCTCACTACTCAGAAAATCTTGATTGGCTTGTTAATCAGAGTCAATATCCTTTTGTGGTGTATACCAAAAATGCGACAGAGGCTGCAAAATACAATATCCCAACGGACAAATTCAATACCATACCAAACAAGGGTAAAGAGTCTTCCTCGTATTTGAAGTACATCATAGACAATTACTACAAGTTGCCAGATCATGTTGCTTTTTGTCATGGACATGATACAGCCTGGCATCAAGACAAGACATTGATTCAAGCACTTGATGAATATAGCGGAGAAGAGTTTTGGTCCCTCAACAATACTTACTATAGAAACATATTGTATAGGGGATGTCCAGAAAATAGCGTCTGGATGCACATCTGTTGGTCTTGGTATGCTATTGATCTTCCCATGCCAGAAATCATGGAACATACTATGTCCGCGCAGTTTGTTGTTCCGAAAGAATCCATTCTTCGTAATTCATTGCAGTTTTATGAGAAGTGCTATGAATTTTTAATGGAACAAACATTGCTTGAGGATTTGCGACTTGGTATCATGTTTGAACAGTTGTGGTACTACATTATGACCCACAAGACGCATGAACCGAAGCGAGTTGAAAGAACAATACTAGACGAACGCGGATGGAATGTATGTACGACTACTTGATTGTTGGCTCTGGTCTGTTTGGCGCGATATTTGCACGGCAGATGACTGATGCAGGAGCGCGGTGTCTTGTAGTGGACAAGCGCACCCACATCGGTGGAAACTGCTATACCCGTGACGAAGGTGGCATTCATGTCCACGAATACGGTCCACACATATTCCATACAAGCAGTGACCGTGTATGGGAATATATGAACAGGTGGACACGGTTCAACCATTTTGTGTATCGTCCTCGCGTCATCCACGGAGACAACCTGTACTCGTTCCCCATCAATCTGTTCACTCTGTATCAGTTGTGGGGCGTGAAGACTCCACAAGAGGCACAGAACAAATTGTCTCAAGTGCGACTTGCTATTCCATCTCCGTCCAACCTAGAAGAATGGGTGCTGTCCCAAGTTGGTGAAGAGATTTACGATAAGTTCGTGAAGGGCTACACCACGAAGCAGTGGAACCGCGATCCCAAGAATCTTCCCGCATCCATCATCAAGCGGCTTCCTATTCGACTCACCTACGATGACAACTACTTTGATGACAAGTATCAAGGCATACCTGTTGACGGATACACTCCAATCTTTGAAAAACTATTGAGCGGTATTCCCGTTGAAACAGGTGTTGATTATCTGAAAGATCGTGAGCGTCTTGAGAGTATGGCAAAGAAGGTTGTGTACACGGGAGCCATAGACGAGTTCTTTGGTTGCGATCTAGGCAGTCTTGAGTGGAGAAGCCTGCGATTTGAACATCAGACACTTCAGATTCCCGACTATCAGGGAGTAGCAGCAATAAACTACACAGATTCGAATATCCCGTATACTCGCGTGGTGGAACACAAGCATTTCATATTTGGTAAACAGGATCACACCGTGATCACCCGTGAGTATCCACAGAACTGGGACAGCACAAAGGAAAAGTTCTATCCCGTAACAGACGATAGAAATAACGAACTGTATATTCAATACAAGAACAGGATCGACACAGACAGATACATATTCGGTGGTCGTTTGGCAGACTACAAATATTACGATATGCACCAAGTGGTGGGGTCTGCCCTAACACGCAGTCAAAAGGAAATTGAGCGATGAAAGCACTAGTGACAGGTGGAGCGGGTTTCATTGGATCGAATCTGGTTGATCGGCTGATTGCGGATGGTCACGAAGTGGTCGTGATCGACAACGAATCCTCTGATGCACATGAGCAGTTCTATTGGAATCCTGCTGCTAAAAACTACAAGTACGACATCAATGACTACACTATGGTTCGTAAACTGTATGAGGGAGTAGACACGGTATTCCACCTTGCTGCGGAGGCTCGGATTCAGCCGTGCATCGAAGATCCACTCAAGGCTGTAGAAGCCAATATGCTTGGTACGGCTAGCGTGTTGCAGTGCTCTCGTGTGTGTGGCGTGAAGCGGGTGATCTACTCGTCCACATCTTCTGCCTACGGATTGAAGAATGTGCCTCCTCTTGTGGAAACCATGCCTAACGATTGCCTGAATCCGTATTCTGTTTCCAAGACAGGCGGCGAGGAGTTGTGTAAGATGTACTCCAAACTATACGGATTGGAGACAATCATTTTCCGTTACTTTAATGTGTACGGTGAGCGTCAGCCCCTGCGTGGACAATACGCTCCCGTGATTGGCATCTTCTTGCGTCAACGAGCCGCAGGAGAACCAATGACGATTGTGGGTGATGGCGAACAGCGGCGGGACTTCACCTATGTTGGTGATGTAGTGGAAGCCAATATCAAAGCGTCACAGTTTACTGCTCCTGAATATGATGTACAGGATAACGGTGGATGCAAGACATATCGTGGTTGGGAATGGGGTCAGATTTACAACATCGGCACAGGAACCAACCATTCTGTGAATCAGATTGCTGCGGTAATGGGTGGAGAAACTGTAAATATTCCTCCCCGCGCAGGAGAATCCCGAATCACTCTTGCAAACGCAAACAAGGCGCGAGAACATCTTGGATGGACTCCCAAAGTTCGTCTTGAAGAGTGGATTGCCACGCATAAAT
>Ga0114973_10004203_pt1 | contig 10040 bp, 8 predicted proteins | sample M_140807_MF_Meta_FD_87025 | JGI IMG/M metagenome (GOLD analysis project Ga0114973, IMG submission 87025) | Freshwater microbial communities from Lake Montjoie, Canada to study carbon cycling - M_140807_MF_MetaG | ecosystem: Environmental > Aquatic > Freshwater > Lake | place: Lake Montjoie... | reverse complement strand
TCGATCACGGTAAATCTACTTTGGCCGATCGCATGTTGGGAATTACTGGTGTTGTAGAGGATAGAAATATGCGTGCGCAATATCTAGATCGAATGGATATTGAGCGCGAGCGAGGCATAACAATTAAAAGTCAAGCAGTTAGATTGCCTTGGCGATCTGGATTAGATAATCAAGAATACATATTAAACATGATTGATACACCAGGTCATGTTGATTTTACGTATGAGGTTTCACGCTCACTTGCAGCATGTGAAGGTGCAGTTTTACTAGTTGATTGCGCCCAAGGAATTGAAGCACAAACTCTAGCGAATCTTTACTTAGCTATGGAAAATAACCTAACAATTATTCCTGTCTTAAATAAGATTGATTTACCAGCAGCTCAGCCAGAAAAGTTTGCAGAAGAGTTGGCTAATTTAATTGGCTGTAAACCAGAGGATTGTTTGCGTGTCTCCGGTAAAACTGGAGAAGGCGTTGAGGTGTTACTTGATCAAATTACAAAACAAATTCCAGCACCAGTGGGAGATCCAAAAGCACCGACTAGGGCTTTAATTTTTGATTCAGTTTATGACTCTTATCGCGGCGTAGTTACATATGTGAGAGTAGTTGATGGACATTTATCACCACGTGATCAAATTCAGATGTACTCAACTGGTGTTAGACATGAGATGTTAGAGGTCGGAGTTATTTCACCAGAGCCAATTGCTAGTAAGGGCTTAGGAGTTGGTGAAGTTGGTTATTTAATTACTGGCGTAAAAGATGTTCGGCAGTCAAGAGTTGGTGACACAGTTACAACATATAACAATCCTGCCACCGTGCCTCTTGCTGGCTATAAGGATCCTAAGCCAATGGTTTTTTCTGGTCTTTTTCCTCTAGATGGTGCTGAGTATCCGATGTTACGTGAGGCTCTCGATAAGTTGCAGTTAAATGATGCCGCTTTGGTATTTGAGCCAGAGTCTTCAGCAGCATTAGGTTTTGGATTTAGATGTGGTTTCCTAGGTCTGCTTCACATGGAGATTGTTAGAGAAAGATTAGAACGTGAGGCTGGCTTAACATTAATTTCAACCGCCCCTAGCGTTGTATATAACGTCACACTCGATGATGGCAAAAAATTAGTTGTAACAAACCCTTCAGAATATCCAGATGGAAAAATTGCTGAAGTGCAAGAACCGATTGTTAAGGCAACAATTCTGGCACCAAGTGAATTCATTGGGACAATCATGGAGTTATGCCAACAGCGCCGTGGTGTGCAAAAGGGGATGGACTATTTATCCGAAGATAGAATTGAAATTCGCTATACCTTGCCACTGGCTGAGATAGTTTTTGATTTCTTTGATCAACTTAAGTCACGTACTCGCGGCTACGCATCTTTAGATTATGAGCCAATTGGTGAAGAGTCTGGTGATTTAGTAAAAGTAGATATTTTGTTACAGGGTGAAAAAGTTGATGCATTTAGCCAAATTGTTCACCGAGATAAAGCGTACGCATATGGGGTATCTATGACTGGCAAACTGCATGAATTAATTCCCCGTCAGCAGTTTGAGGTGCCTATTCAGGCAGCAATTGGTGCAAAAATTATTGCACGTGAAAATATACGAGCTATTCGTAAAGATGTTTTAGCCAAATGTTACGGTGGAGATATAACTCGAAAGCGTAAGTTACTTGAAAAGCAAAAAGAGGGTAAGAAGCGAATGAAGATGGTCGGACGAGTTGAGGTTCCACAAGAGGCGTTTATTGCTGCACTTACAACTGATTCGGATAAAGCGAGTGAAAAGAAGAAGTAAATGAACCTAGCCTTCTACATTCACATCCCATATTGCGTTAAGCGGTGTGGTTACTGTGACTTTAATACTTATACACCTGCTGAGCTACAGTTAACTGAAGGACTAACCCAAATATCTAATTCATATATTGATCTATTAATTAAAGAAATTGAATTTGCAAGAAATCAAGTTGGCGAAAGCGCAAAAGTTCCATCCATATTTTTCGGTGGCGGTACTCCATCTTTAATGGAAGCATCTGATATCAAGCGGGTAATAAGTGCCATTAGTCAGCGGTTTGAACTAGAGCCAAATGCTGAAATAACCCTTGAAACTAATCCTGACACTGTTACAAAAGAGAAGCTAAAGCAATTTTATGATGCTGGAGTGAATCGAATTTCATTTGGTATGCAATCTTCAGTTTTACATGTTTTAAAGACTCTCGATAGAACCCATAATCCAGAGAATTTACCGCAGGTAACAAAGTGGGCTAATGAGGTTGGCTTTAAAGAGATATCTGTTGATTTAATTTACGGTACACCGGGTGAGAGTAGGCAAGATTGGCAGCAATCTATTGACTCAGCACTACCACTACCCATCACACATATTTCTGCTTATGCTCTAATTGTTGAAGAAGGAACAAAACTAGCAGCGCAAATTAAGCGCGGAGAAGTTGCAAAACCAGATGATGATTTAACTGCTGAGAAGTACATAATGGCGGACAAAGCTTTTACGGCAGCTGGATTTAATTGGTATGAGTTAAGTAATTGGGCTAAGCCAAATTCTCAAAGCAAACACAATTTAGCCTATTGGCTTGGTCATAATTGGTGGGGAGCAGGTCCAGGCGCACATTCTCATATAAATGGAAAAAGATTCTGGAATGTTAAGCACCCAAATTTATATAAACAAAAAATCCAGGCAAATGAAACAGTGGTTTTAGACTCGGAAATATTAGAAGGTTCACAGATTGAAAGTGAAAGACTGATGCTTTCAATTAGGTTGCCCCAAGGCGTAGAAAAGAACACATTAAATAATCAGCAAATTTTGGAATTAACCGATTATGTAAATAGCGGCCATCTTGATGAAGAAAATTGGAATCTAGGGCGAGCAACATTGACCTTAGATGGGCGTCTTATTGCCGATCGTATCGTGCGCGAAATACTGTTGTAGTAGCGTTGGCTTATGAGTAGCGCAATGGCCAGCAGGCAGCTTGAGATATTAAAAGCGATAGTTGATGAGTATGTGGCAACAGAGGAGCCGGTTGGTTCAAAAACTATTGCATCCCGTGCTGGACTTGGAATCTCTCCTGCAACTATTCGAAATGAAATGGCAGTACTAGAAGATGCTGGACTAATTACTCAACCACACACAAGTGCTGGGCGTATACCAACCAATAAAGGTTATCGAGTATTTGTAGATCAGCTTGATCAAATCAAACCGCTTTCAAATGCGGAGCGCAAGGCAATTGAAAATTTCCTAGATGGTGCAAGTGACCTAGATGATGTAATTAGCCGCACGGTACGCCTATTAGCGCAAGTTACAAAACAAGTAGCAGTAGTTCAGTATCCATCACTTATTAAAGCGAAAGTAAGGCATATTGAGTTAGTACTGCTAAATCCTAATCGAGTGATGATTGTTCTAATTACAGATACTGGCAGAGTAGAACAAAGAATGGTTGAATTACCATTTGATATTAATGAAAGTGCACTCTCTGACCTACATAATAAATTAAATGTAGCTATAGCAACACAGTCACTAGCCAATGTTGCGACTAAGTTAGATTTACTTGCAACTACTTATAGAGGTAGTGATAAATCAAATGTAATGGTACTTATTGCAACCTTAATTGAAATGGCAATAGAGCATCCAGAAGAGAAGGTTGTCTTAGCTGGAACTTCAAATTTGGCTCGTGCTAACCAAGATTTATCGAGTAGCATCCATCCAATTTTGGAAGCCTTAGAGGAGCAAGTGGTATTACTAAGATTGCTATCTGGTACAGATTCCTCAGTTAGAGTTCAAATTGGGGATGAGCAGAGCGAAAAAAGTTTACGTAAGACCAGCTTAGTCTCGGTTGGATACGCAAATATAGGTGCCCTAGGAATTTTAGGACCAACTCGTATGGATTACGCCGCATCAATTACAGCGGTAAATGCGGTTGCCAATTATGTTGGAAGATTTCTTACGGAGAACAAATAAAAGATGGCTGATTTATACGAAACTCTTGGTGTTGGAAGAGATGCAAGTTTTGACGATATCAAAAAGGCTTATCGTAAATTAGCTCGTAGTTATCATCCAGATGTTAATCCTGATCCAAAAATGGCGGAGAAGTTCAAAGAGATTACCGCCGCATATGACGTCTTAAGTGACCCTGATAAACGCCAAAATTACGATGTTGGTGGAAATGGTATTGGTTCCGGCTTTGGCAATGCTGGCTTTGGTTTCGGCGACATTATGGATGCATTTTTTGGTGGAGGTCAGCAACGTGGTCCTCGACCAAGAACTAGAGCAGGTCAAGATGCTTTGATTAGAGTTGAAGTAGATCTTAAAGATGCGGTGTTTGGTTGTGAACGAGAGTTAAATGTTGAAACGGCTATTGCGTGTGCTAAATGTTCGGGAACAGGTTGTGCCAATAACTCACGTCCACGTACATGTGATATTTGTAAGGGGCGAGGAGAAACTCAGCAAGTTGCAAGATCAATTCTCGGTCAGGTTATGACAAGTAGACCATGTAATAGTTGCCAAGGATTTGGTTCAGTTATTTCAGACCCATGCGGTGAGTGTGCCGGTGATGGTCGAGTTCGCTCTCGTAAGAGTATTCCCATAAAAATTCCAGCAGGAGTTGAAACCGGTAATCGAATTCAATTAAGTGGGCAAGGTGAAGTTGGCCCAGGTGGTGGCCCAGCAGGAGATTTGTATGTTGAAATAGTTGAATTAGCTCATGAATATTTAGTGCGTGAAGATAATAATTTACATATATCTGTTGCAATACCAATGGCATCTGCGGCACTTGGGACTACGGTAGATATTGAAACTTTAGACGGTAAAAAAAGTGTGGAGATTAATGAAGGAACTCAAAGTGGAGCCACGGTGTTACTGCGCGGTCTTGGCGTAACCAAACTTCGTGGTTCCGGACGAGGGGATCTAATTGTTCATATTGAGGTAACAATCCCAAGTAAATTGAATAAAGAGCAAATTGATTTGTTAAGAAAATTTGCACAATCTAGAAATGATGAGCCGGGTGCGGTATCGATTCACAAAAGTCAGGATGAGGGTTTCTTCAGTAAAGTAAGAAATGCTTTCCGCTAGTGCTCTCTTTATTTTTTGTAGACAAGTTAAGTGGCGGTCAAACAGAAACACTTGAAAGTGATGAAGCACATCATGCAATCAAAGTTATGCGCCTTAAAACTGGTGAAGAGATAAAGATTTCTGATGGTGAAGGAAATTGGGTATCTGGACCGATCTCTGAAGTAGGTAAGAAAAATTTGAAAATAAATGTAACAGCAAATGGCATTGAGATGAGTAATAAACCCGAATTAGTCCTTGTACAGGCGTTGACTAAATCAGATCGAAATAAAGAAATGTTAGAACTAGTCACTGTAGCTGGTGTTGATCGAATAATTCCTTGGCAAGCAGAGCGCAGCATCAGTAAGTGGCAATCTAACACATACGATAAGTGGACTTCTTCGATTAAAGAGGCAGGTAAGCAATCTCGAAGAGTGAATTTACCTAAATTAGAAAAGTTAATGAGTGCAAAAGAAATTACAGAACAGATCTCGGTATCCGATTGCATTCTAGTTTTTCATGAGAGTGCTAATGAAAAATTCTCAAACCTAGATATTTCACAGAGTGCTTCCTCTATATACCTAGTAATTGGCCCTGAAGGTGGAATTACAGATACAGAGCTAGAAATTTTTAAATCAAAAGGTGGAAATTTAGTTCGATTAGGTGAGCCAGTTTTGCGTTCAGCGCATGCGGGATTTGCAGCACTTGCCTCAATTCAAACTAAGTTAGGACGGTGGTAATAGTGGAGTGCTTATTTTGCAAAATTGTGAATGGAGATATTCCGGCCACGATCATTAAAAAGACTGATTCAATTATTGCGTTTAAAGATATAACTCCTCAAGCGCCAACACATATATTGATAATTCCAAATAAGCATTTTGAAAATATGGCAGAGGTTGCCAATAATGATGTTAATTTAGCAGGCGAGATTTTTAAAGTAGCAGGCGAGATTGCTCATGAACTAGGTTTAAAAAGCTATCGAACTAATGTAAACACTGGCTTAGAGGCAGGGCAGTCAGTTTTCCACGCTCACCTGCACCTCTTAGGCGGAAGATCATTCGCTTGGCCGCCAGGTTAAATATACAATTAGATTAATGGATCCAATCGTAATTAAAGTTCCGACCGCATTTGCAATGGTCGCACTTGTCGGTCCAAGTGACTCGTACCTTAGAATTTTAGAAAGTGAGTTTTCTCAACTCTCAATTACTGTTCGCGGTAATGAAATCTATGTAAAAGGGGAGTTTGAAATTGCTAAGCAATTTGAGGGCTTAGTTGAAGAGTTAATTGCGATCTTACGTAGTGGTCAGAACTTAAATGTTGACATGGTGCGTAGATCGATCGGGATGATTAAACAAGATCCAACTGAGCATCCAGCTGAGGTACTTTCACTTAATATTTTAAGTAATCGCGGTAAAACTATTCGCCCTAAAACTGCTAATCAAAAGAAATACGTTGACGCAATAGATACAAACACAATTACTTTTGGAATCGGTCCTGCTGGTTCAGGTAAAACTTATCTAGCGATGGCAAAGGCAATACAATCTTTGCAATCAAAACAAGTAAATAGAATTATCCTAACCAGGCCAGCTGTTGAGGCAGGGGAGAGATTAGGATTTCTTCCCGGCACACTTCATGAAAAAATCGATCCATATCTGCGACCACTATTTGACGCCCTGCACGACATGATTGATCAAGATGCTATTCCTAGACTTATGAATTCTGGGGTAATTGAGGTTGCACCACTTGCCTATATGCGAGGTCGAACCCTTAACGATGCCTTTATTATTTTGGATGAGGCACAAAATACAACTGCTGAACAGATGAAAATGTTCTTAACCAGACTTGGATTTGGATCAAAAATGGTTGTAACTGGTGATGTGACTCAGATTGATCTACCGAATAATTCCCAATCTGGTTTAAAAATTGTTCAAGATATTCTAAAAGATGTTGATGATATAGCGTTTATGCACCTAAACGCAGATGATGTTGTTCGTAATCGATTAGTTGGAGATATTGTCACCGCATATGGAAATTGGGATGAGAATATCTCAAAATCAACCTTTCCAATTAGAAGCGGAAAAGGTGATCGATAATTAGCTCAGATTTTTGAGCCAATACTTATGAAAATAGATTTAAAGAATAAATCACATGTTGAATGCAACGAAAAACGTATTGTTTCTATCGCGGAGTTTTCGTTGAATAAATTAGGAATACATCCAGATTCAGAGTTATCAATAAGATTAGTCACTGAAGAGGAAATTTCTGAATTACACATGAAGTGGATGAACTTACCTGGTCCAACTGATGTTCTATCTTTTCCAATGGATGAAATGAAACCAAATTCAGTATCAAATGGTCCAGGGATAATTGGAGATATCGTTCTTTGTCCGGCATATGCAGAGAAAAATGGTAAGCAAACTTTAGAAAAAGAACTAGAACTACTTACAGTTCACGGAGTTTTACACTTACTTGGATATGACCACGAAGAAATTTTAGATGAAGAAGTTATGTTTAAACTTCAAGATGATTTTCTTAATCAGTGGCGGGCGAAAGTATGAGCATAGCTACTTTATTTTCTGTTGTTGTTTTGTTGATTTTTGCTGGGTTTTTAGCTGCAAGTGAGTCAGCACTTACATCTTTATCAAGATTGCTAATTGAACAAATTGTTGATGCAAAACCCAACTATGCAAAGAGATTTTCTAGATTCACTGAAAATCCTGCTAGATATCTAAATGTTTTATTACTAGTAAGAAAAAGCTGTGAGTTAACTGCAACTGTTTTAGTTACGGCGGCGTTTATTGAAATAACTAATAATAAAGCATTAGCTTTAACTCAAACAATTGTTTTAATGGTGGCAATCTCTTATGTAATTGTTGGAGTTGGCCCCAGAACACTTGGTAAACAAAATGCTCTTTCTTGGTCAAAGTCAGCAATAATTACTGCCGATTTGTTATCAAAATTGCTAGGTCCGCTCACTAATTTATTAATCGCCGTTGGAAATGCAATTACGCCAGGAAAAGGTTTTAAAACTGGTCCATTTTCAACCGAAGCTGAATTTCGTGACTTAGTAGATCAGGCAAGTGAAAGTGGTTTCGTCGAAGAATCTGAGAGAGAGATGATCCATTCTGTTTTTGATCTTGGCGAGACGATGGTCAGAGAGTTAATGGTTCCAAGAACTGAAATGGTTTGGATTGAATCTGGAAAGAATTTAAGACAGGGATTATCACTTGCACTTAGATCTGGTTTTACTCGAATTCCGGTTATTTCAGAGAATCTAGATAATGTTGTAGGTATTGCTTATGTGAAGGATTTAGCTCGTAGAGTTCATGAAAATCGTGATGCAGAGCAGAATGAAAATGTTGAAGAGCATTTGCGTAAAGCCACATATGTGCCAGAGACTAAAACTGCAGATGAACTATTAAAACAAATGCAGCGTGATCAGATACATATGGCCATAGTTGTTGATGAGTACGGTGGAACTGCTGGGTTAATAACAATTGAAGATATTTTAGAAGAGATCGTTGGTGAGATTGCTGATGAGTACGATGATGATGAAGCTGAGGAAGTTGAATGGATAAATAAAGAAAAAGCACGCATCTCAGCAAGATTGCATGTAGAAGATTTTGCCGAGAAATTTGAAACAAATTTCACGGCGGAAGAAATTGAAGATGTTGACACTATTGGTGGTTTAATTGCTAAACACCTTGGTCGTGTACCAATTCCTGGTAGCACAATAACTGTCCCTGGCTGGAAACTAACAGCAGAACGACCAGTTGGTAGACGCCACAGAATCGCAACAGTATTAGTAGAAAAAATTGCGGAAGCGAGTCAGGCAACAGATCAGTTGTAAGATGCTCTAGTGCGCATAATCAGATTTTCAGCCCCAGAACAGCTTGGCGTAGGAACTGATCCATTATTTGGAGTTTTAAATGATCAAGATGCAATTTTAGTTTTGCGTGGAGATCCAATTTATTCTGGCATTGTCCCGGCAGAGAAAAGTTTAAAGCTAAGTGATGTTAAATTGCTTGCACCAGTTATACCTCGCAGTAAGGTAGTTTGTATTGGTAAAAATTATGCAGATCATGCTGCTGAGATGGACTCAGAAGTTCCAAGTGAACCAATTATATTTATTAAACCAAACACTTCAGTTATTGGGCCCAATGAGATAATTGTTTGGCCAAGAATGAGTGAGCGAATTGATTTTGAAGCAGAGCTTGCAATAGTTATTGGACGTATTTGTAAGGAAGTTCCAGCATCAAAGGCAAAAGATGTGATTTATGGGTACACATTGGCAAACGATGTGACTGCAAGAGATCTTCAAAAGAAGGATGGACAGTGGAGTAGAGCTAAAGGGTTTGACACTTTTTGCCCCCTAGGTCCATGGATTGAAACAGAGTTTGTACCTGGAGAGCAGAAAATAACAGCCACACTCAATGGTGTTATTAAACAGTCCTCTATGATCTCTGAAATGATTTTTAAAGTACCGCACATTATTGAGTTTGTAACAAATGTAATGACACTTCTTCCTGGGGATGTGATTCTTACTGGTACACCTGCCGGTATTGGTCCTATGCCAGCAGGAGCTTCAATTTCAGTGGCAATTGAAGGTTTAGGTACTCTTACTAATAAGGTCTCTTCCCGTGGCCAATAAATCTGAAGTACGTGTGCGCTTTGCGCCATCACCTACTGGTGATCTGCATGTCGGCAATATAAGAACGGCATTATTTGATTGGGCCTATGCAAGACATACTGGTGGAAAATTAATTTTTCGAATTGAAGACACGGATAGAGAGCGTGTTACGGATGAATATATTCAGGCCGCAATTCAAAGCTTAAAGTGGCTTGGATTAGATTGGGATGAAGGACCTGAAGTAGGCGGTGAGTATGGACCGTACTTACAATCAGAAAGATTAGAAATTTATAGCCAGTGGTCAAAAAAGTTTTTAGATCAAGGTGATGCTTATTATTGCTATTGCAGCTCTGAAGAGTTAGAAGAGCGTA
>Ga0114973_10004196_pt1 | contig 10046 bp, 8 predicted proteins | sample M_140807_MF_Meta_FD_87025 | JGI IMG/M metagenome (GOLD analysis project Ga0114973, IMG submission 87025) | Freshwater microbial communities from Lake Montjoie, Canada to study carbon cycling - M_140807_MF_MetaG | ecosystem: Environmental > Aquatic > Freshwater > Lake | place: Lake Montjoie... | reverse complement strand
ATTACCAGGCAGTCAATGCAGTCGCTGTTGGCGCCGGCGCTGGCTTAACCTTCCAAAGCACAAATGCAGTTGCTATTGGCGCCGGCGCAGGTCAAAGTTACCAGGGACCCAATACAGTCGCTATTGGCTATTCCGCTGGCTTAAATATCCAAAGTACAAATGCAGTTGCTGTTGGTGCATTTGCGGGTGAAAATAATCAGGGATCTAATGCAGTCGCTGTTGGCTATGCTGCGGGTCAAACTAACCAAAGCAGTTGTACGATTGTCCTTAACGCCACCGGATTTGCATTAAATACTATACAGGCAAGCTCATTCTACGTGGCACCGATTCGTAACGATGAGTCAGTGACTTCTGGATTCTTACACTACAACTCTACGACCAAAGAGATCGTATTTAATTCACAGGGCGGCAGTGGTGGAGGCGGTGGCAGTCTGCCCAGTACAGCTGTAAATCGCGGCGACTACCTATACTGGAATGGCGGCGCATGGGTCACTGGCTTCTCCACAATTAGCATTGGTGATTTGGCAGGTGGAGACGGCGCCCAAGCGAACGGCGCCGTTGCCGTTGGTGGAGCCGCCGGCAATTATACGCAGCGATTGAATGCAGTGGCAGTCGGTTTTGCAGCGGGCTATAGCAATCAAGGCTCAAATGCTGTTGCTATAGGTAAATATGCGGGTTATACCAATCAGGGTGAGTTCGCAATTGCTATTGGTGCGAGTGCTGGATCAAACAACCAGAGCAATGGCTCTATCGTCATCAATGCTACAGGACAACCATTAAATACCGTTCAATTGAGCTCCTTCTATATTGCACCGATTCGTAAAGATGAGTCAGTGACTTCTGGATTCTTACACTACAACTCTACGACCAAAGAGATCGTATTTAATTCAAATGGCTTCCTGCCAACTGCAACCACTTACGGTGACTATCTCTATTGGAACGGAACTGGATGGGCTGTTGGTGATTCAAATGTTGTTATTGGCGGAGGAGCAGGACAAACGAATCAGGGTAATTACGGAGTTGCTATTGGCTATAGTGCCGGAAATATGAATCAGGGTTCAAATTCAGTTTCAATCGGTTATAATAGTGGAAATGTAAATCAAGGAATTTTCGCAACTGCAGTTGGTTACAGCGCCGGCAATACACAAGCAGATGGAGCAGTTGCGGTTGGAGCTGCTGCTGGAAATAGTAATCAATCCGCGTATGCGGTTGCTATTGGTTACCAAGCTGGTATACTTAATCAAAGCACAAATGCGGTTGCTATTGGTGTAAATGCTGGTTATTTAAATCAGGGATCAAATTCTATAGCGATTGGCGATTCGGCTGGTCAAACTTCTCAACTTCAAAATACAATAATTCTAAATGCTACTGGCGTGGCGCTTAATTCCGCAGTCTCAAGTTCACTCTATATTGCACCGATTCGTAATTCTACAGGCAATTCAAATGCTCTCACATATGATATAGCAACCGGTGAAATCATCTACGATACAACAAAAACCTTCGTCATCAACCATCCCAAAGACGACTCCAAGTACTTAGTACACGCTTGCTTGGAGGGACCTGAGGCGGGCGTCTACTACCGTGGCACCGGTACCATTGCCGACCTAGAATCTAGTGTTGTTGTTGAACTACCAGACTACGTAGATGCGTTGGCAACCGACCTCACTGTTCAAGTGACACCGATTTACAATGGGGCTGTACGTGTACTCAATGCGTCCTGTGTTTCTAACAATAAGTTTACAGTGTATGGCGATTCAGGGGACTTCTGGTGGCACGTCTACGGTCGGCGCGCTGCTGTCGTCGTGGAGCCTAAAAAATCTGATGTTGTGGTTTTGGGTGAGGGTCCTTATCGCTGGATTGCGTAGGCTCGCTATGCAATAATCATACCGTCATTGTCGTCCGTATCTTCATCCGAAGCATCTACCGGCTTATCGCCGGCGTAGAGCATCGTATACTCGCGTGCCTTCTCCTCGTACGCCCCCTTATTTGTCTTATACAGTTGAGCAATATCAGGAACCAGCGGGTCCTCAGGATTGGGGTCGGTCAGTAGGCTCAGAATGGAAAGGAGCACCTTAGAAATAGTGAGAGCAGGGCTCCACTGCGTCTTCAAAATATCAAGGCAAATGCCTCCACTTGCGTTGATATTTGGATGATAAATCCGCGTCTTGAACTGGAGGTGAGGAACCTTGAATGGATACTCCGTAGGGAAATGGATAATCAGCTTGAAGACGCCGCCGGCGAACGGACTGTCTGCCGGTCCCATAATCATACCCTCCCAATGAAACATATCATCATTAATTGGACCCGCTGAGCATCCCGCCGGTGGGTCCCGCTTCAAGTCGTCTAGCTCCTTCAGAATTCGTCGTAGTGCCATAGTATTGCTGATGTTTGACCTTCATAAGGTTAAACATCGTCAAATTTTTCGGAATGATGAGTATAATGGAATCGGCGGCATGTATGATTTGCGGCTACGGCGGTCACGCTGTTTCTCGATGCCCTGAACTTGTGTCCCCATTACGCGGCGGCTTCTATAGTGGTGGTGGCGGTGGTGGTGGTCATGGGCACGATGACGATGATGAACGGCTGCAATTGCTAATGAAAGTAAGACTTCGCCTTATTTACAAATCCTTTACTAAACCGCTTCATAACTGTTTCCGTTTCCTTCGCCGTAGCGTGGAAAACCCATTTGAAGACCATTGCACCACCAATAAACGTCGCAAACTTCGCCGTGTTTTTCGCGTCCTTAGAGTACAGAAATTCGGCAAGTAGCCAGATGGCAAATATAAAATAGTACTTTGGATAAGTGAGCAATACTAGGAGAACCATTATAAAAAGCAGTGTATTCACATTGTGACCACCGATTTTCGCAAAATTCTCTGACGCACCCCAATCAAGAGATACCGTATCCGAAAATGGCACTTTTCTTAGAGCCCCATTCAACATATATGGATATGATTCCGCCAAATTACTTCCGCTATGCTCTTCCTGTTGCGGCGTATTAATAATGAGCGGTTTTACAGAATACGCTGTCAGCTCGTGCTTGTTCAACCATATAGTCATCTGTGCGTCAATATGTGTATAAATCGGTAGATGCTTGAATGCACGTGCGCAACGGTTAGAAATAATGTATCCGTGCGTTCCTATACTACCATATACCCGCTGTATGTGCGTATCTACGTGCTGCGGTGTATGCCCTAACGCTTTGTTACACAGTGTTGGTATTGTTTGTGTATCAGTACATTTGAAATTACAACCCAAATACCAAACATCAAAGTCTTTCGGCACCTGGTCCCAACCGGTTTTGAACATATGCTCAAAATCGTCTGCAAAGACCGCGTCATCTTCCAGGACCAAAACGTGTTTGTAGTTATTTTTCAGCATATCCTCCCAAATCGTCTTATGCGATAAGGCACAGCCTTTGATGCCATCGGTACAGTATTTCAAACAAAACTCGGTCAGATGATGACTCGTTTTCACCTCAGATCCTAGAACTGCAGGAAACCGGGTAAACTCTATGTTAAGCCTTGTCAGTTGCTCCGTCATCTTCTTTAATCGTTCCGTATCTCTATCCAGATTGATTAAATACACCTTGTCCACCACCTTATTGACGTAGGACATCCCTATGAGGGGTTTAGTTTTTGCTCAGGTTTGCCGCTGCCGACGTCAGCAGACGCCCTCCATCTACGTGAATCACCGAGCCCGTCATAAATCCCGCCTTGGACGAGTCGGCAAGGAACACGACAAGCTCCGAAATATCCTCAGGCTGACCAATACGACCGACGGGGTGCGTCTGCTTGGACGCCTCATAGTACGCCGCCGCCGCTTGTGGGGACATACCCGCCGACTCGTGAAAGTGCGTCTGAATGGTCGCTGGCGAGATACACATCACACGGACACCCTGAGATGCGAGCTCAATCGCCATTGTCTTTGTCAACATCTCCACCGCCGCCTTTGCCGCGCTATACGGTCCCAGTCCTGCTACAGGGCGGGATGCAAGAATAGATGAGAAGTTAATAATAGTGCCCTGTGTTTGGGTGATATAGGGTGCCGCCGCCTGGCTCGTAAAGAATACAGATGCCAGGTTGAGCTGAATGGCACTGTAAAAATCGTCAGTCGTCGTGGCGGCAAGGGTCTTGCCAAAGACACCACCACCGACATTATTCACCAGCACGTCCAGGCGCTTGAAATGGACAATCGTACGTCCTACAACATTAGCATACGATGTCTGGTCAGTAGCGTCCGCCTGAATATAAAGAACACGGGGAGCATCGCAATCCTTGTACGCTTGTACGAGACGACCTGTGTCACGTCCCGTCACTGCAATATTGTAACCGGCGTTGTACAGTGCCTTAGCAATCGCAAAGCCAATTCCGCTGCTAGCGCCGGTAATCAGGGCAACCTTTCCATTGTTTAGGGATGCCATAATTTGTCTATGAGTTTAGGGTGTGGGGGTTTTAGATTGCCGCCGTCACGACCACCTCAATCTGCCATTTTGGATTCGGAAAGCGGACACCGCAAATTGTATTGCGTGCCGGCGCCTTCCCCTCAGGCATCCACTCTAAAAAAACGTTATTCATCTCGCCGTAGTTTGCAGGGTCGGTTAGAAAAATCTGGAGATTCAAGATTTTCGTCTTATTTGAGCCTACACGCTGAAGCTGAAAATCAATAAGGCTAAATACTTCTTTTACTTGCTTCTTAAACTCTGCACCCGCATAGTCATTTGGTACCTGACCCGATAAGTACACGACATTATTATTGATAACAATCTCTGAATAGGTAGGCTTGGTATCAATACGCTGTATAGACATTCTACTTGGGGTATTATGTGATTTCGCCGAAAATACCCCAATTCTTAATGAAATTGAGTATCGCTTCCGGGGGTGTAATGGTATGCGACGACGTAAAGGTACAGGAGAGTACAACGCGGCGCTGATTTTTACACAACTCCTTCCCTTTATGGAAGACCTTATCGCCCTCAAACAAAATAGCCTCGCCCTGCTGTAAATAGAGGGTTTCCGTTTCGCCCGTCGCATTTCTGTACTGGTAATTGCCGCACGTAGGTGCAGTAGTAACAGGGAGAAGCAGAGTAAAATAGCGTCCATTGTAATGGTTTGTATCAAAATGCCAATCAATGAAATCGCCCGTCTTCTCATAGACTACCAAGCTGAGACTGTTTGGCTGATTGAGCGGTGTAATCTTGACCTCTTCACCAATCACATCAGATATCTGACGAGTTAGTCCCTTGTACCATTCTACAATTTCGGGAAGATTGGCTTGTAATTTCTGAATACTTACCGCTTTCTGGCGTTTCTTATAAATCTCTACACGTATACCCTCCTTCTGTGCGATTTCGTCTAACGGACCAAGGAATTCATTCGGTATAGAGAGTTTAATCTTTTTAATATAACAAAACGGCGCCCTTGGATTACACTCTGTCAAGTAATTCACGTAATATGTTGTGCGGAATACAAAGTAGACCATCAACAAGCATATTGCCGTTATAATAATAAGAAATACAAGTAAAAATAATGAAGATACGGTAATCTTCATTCCTTACGTAGTACTTGGTTTTTTATTCTGCTTCCAGAAGCGGATTGAGCCACTCGCCGCGCTCATCCTCAGGAATATGAAACTCATTGAATATAGTCGCTGCTGCTGCAGTACGCTCTGCAAGTGGTACGCTGAGCAGGGTTGCGAACTTTGCTTGGAATACCTCACGGGGCGGCTTCTCATTCTGCATCACCGCCGTAATCTCCATGTCATAGGCGTATAAAGTATTGACTAAGTGCGCCATTTTGCCATTAACACACATCTTTATACCTCCTGTCACCTCCTGAGCCAATCGGCGCACAAGCTCTGACCGCTCAGCGTGAACACGGATATACGCCCAAACTCTATCCAGAACATCACCATATTGTTTGTTAAATGCCATAGTATTGTAATAATCGTTCGTTAGTTCTAGCAACGCGCTCTCCTTTTCACGTTTACATAGATTTACAATATTATCATTGAAGGCTACTGTAATCTCTACAAGGGCTTCCATCTCTGCTGGAATAGGACGCGCACTGAGAATATCTACCGCCTTTTGTGTGGCGTTCTGTACGGAGGAACGGTGAATGCTTTGCTCATCACGAGCAAGCGCTGCCAGGTCAATGCCGCCCTCAGGGTCACGACGAAAGACGACTGCCTCTTCACGCTGCTGCCGATTAAATTCGACTTGACGAGCTTGGCGGGCTGCCTCACGTTGTGCTTCTCGTGCTACCCGCTCCGCTTCTAGTTCAGCATTCCGCCTACGTGTAAACTCAATATGTACAGGGTCACCAGATTTGAGAACCTGGAGAACATTATAAGCCGGCAAACGATGCATTACGGTTCTAAGATTGTTGAAAACGGCAGTCTTGTCAGCCTCTGGAATATCTGCCCATCGGAGTTCATCAGGATTAAAGGCTACCAGATTTATAACCGCTATCACTGCTCGTATAAGCGCCTCCCATTCTACGTGTCGTACTGATAGTCTACGTATACAACAATATGCAGAGGCTAATAGGTCGGTAGGAACACGATGTGTCACCCATAGATCAGAAATGAGACGAGCATAGCGATAAAACGTATCAACTGAAGCGTGTGTAGCATTGTCAATCCTTTGCTGATTTTGCTGAAGAATACGATTACGCTTTGCAACCCGCTCTGCTTCAACGGCTGCCTGTGCTTGTACCTGTTGCTCCCTAGCACGCTCAGCCTGATTATGGTGTATCTTACAAAGCCCATCATATTCAGCCTTTCCTTTTGCAGAGCAAGGATTTCCTGCTGCGGTATAAGCGGTACAGAGTGCTGGTTGTGCCGGCGGCGGCACATTCTCTGGATTATTGTTCATAGTGTATTGCTTTACCTTATTTAGAATTTAAATTAGTCAATTTTTTGTCGAGTTTACAAGTCGCCCGCCTACTATTTTACGCTCAACCTACGGTTGGCGTAAAACAGTGACGGGCTTACCAATAGCATCCACCCTCAACCGTCTGTGCCCCTGTAGGAATCTCCTCTGGAAACGGGAACATCCACGCTTCGTTGAAGAACTCCGATATTGTACCGTGGTTGAGCCATCGGTGTCCTTTGATTCCGAACAAAATCTGAGTAGCTCCGCCCGTATGAATAGAAGCTATATTCTCTTTCTTGAGTGCGTAGCAAATAGGTAGGGACAGGGCTCCGCAGCCTACAATAGCAAATAAGGCGCCCGTCATTTTCACCTGATTCACAATATCTTCTACGGCGTAGCGCCATCCACCATTAATAATAGCTGTATCCCACAGCCCCGTTGATATCGATAAATACGGACTATACCCTGTACGGACAGGGATAATTGTCGGCGGCACAGGTCCCCAAATCGTATTAGTGCCCCATAACAAATCCCGCTTTTTCCACTGTTGCTCAATACTCTTATAAAACGGTGAGACAACAGCGACCTTCGCGTGTTTCGTTAGATTATAGGTCCATCGGTCTTCTAATACGTTTATATAATACGGCTCCAACGTGCGTAGGGGAAACTGTTTCGCCTTTGGCGTAAATGTATTAAGAATTGCCTTTTCAATATTACCAATGGTCGGATTCCAAACGGCGAACCCAGCACCCGCAGGCAGCACTTCGGTCAGCATATGAACTGCCCAACTGTCTATGGACTTATCCGTTCCAGGAAAAAGCCCGCCATTGCGAGCAATATTGACTTTTATATTATCAGGATATGGCGGGGCGTTGGGTTTTTGACGATATTGCGTATAAAATATAAGCACGTCCAACTCAGACGTTCCTAACTTTCCAACAAAAAACGGATTACGACTGCGGATTTGTTGGGTAATAAACTGGGCACCTTGGTCAATATTCATTGTACCTTAATGAGGGACAGTGGATATGATTTTAGACCGTAGGTTACGAATTATTTATTGATATATAATAAGATGGGTTCAAATAAGAACCGGAACCAGAATAAAAACAAGAATAAGACGGTGAAAAAGCCGCGGGCTCTTTGCCAGTGCTATAACAATCAGGGCGCCCCTTGTACGTTTACGGCACTTCAAGATAGTCCTTTTTGTAAGCAACACCAGAACTGTAATGGCTCTCCTTTATCAGGCTCGGAGCCAGTGCGCGATGTTGCCCTCTATAACAAGCCGTCCGTTCGCCGCTGCCATAATTGCTACTCCTATGCGATGCACGTTTACGACCCAAAGGGCGAGGAGTTATGTAAAAAGTACGGTAACTGCCGTAACTTTTTCCATCAACCCGGTGCGAAAACAGGACATCGTAATGCGTTGAATAAGGAGGAGCGTCGCTCATGTCCCGTTGTGGAGAAACTTATGATGGGTGATATTCCTGAGGTAACAAAATCTTCATTTGCCGAGAAATGTTCTACTGGTATGAGTAAAGTGGCAGCAGTTGTAGATAAGGGTGTAGATTACCATTGGTACCGTCAGGACCGTGATGGTTATTGGAGCCACAAGGACGGCTCCAATAAGGTGAAGACGTTTGATGCAGTTAAGAATCCTATTTTCAACCCCGAGCTCGCGTCCCGCGATTACCGATGGCAGGGGAGCAACCTGAATTACGAGGACTTCTGCGGGTTTTATTGTGTCCCGCGAAACCATCCGGTCGTTTTAGGGCGAGGCGTGAACGAACCGAAGTCGCGGCGGATGGCACGGTTGGCACGGTTGGCACGGATGGCAAGGAAGACGGCGCGGGCTGCGACGAAGAAACAGCAGCGGGGAGGACAACATGAGGTGGCTCTACCGATTCTGATGCAGACTGGGCGAGGCTATGATGTTCGTCTGGATTCGCTACCTGGGTGTCCCCAATGGGGTGGGCGGAAGACTCGGAAGCAGGGGAAGCAGCGGAAGCAGCGGGGTTACGGCTATGATATTCGTCTAGATTCGCTACCTGGGTGTCCCCAATGGGGTGGGGATGGGGGTGGGGGTCCCCAAGGGGGTCTAGGTCTGTCGTGGTTTGACTATCCGTCTGATTCAACGAATTCTCTGGGAAAACGCTACCAGCTGGGTACCAAAACTTCAAGGCGTCGGCGAAACTAATTCGCTTCTTCGGATTCAACAATAACATCTTTCGCATAAGCTCTAAAAACTTAACGTGCGATTGTCTATAAAACTCTGTTCGTATTGCCAATGGCTCCATGAGACATTCGTAGTAATGGTCTAACCACCGCATTGCAAACAACCATACTTGCTCTGCTTCTAAATCAATTTGCGCAAACGAATCATTCCCATTATACTCTATCGGATTCAGGTATATACGCAACATGGACTCTATGATTTCAAATGCGTTGTTCTGGTTATCTAACAAATGAATCTGAGTCTGTGGTGATAGACCGCATTCAAATCCTAAAAGCTTATGACGTTCAGGTGCAGCTGTTTTCTTCGCCGACCACGTTTTCAATGGGATTATCGGTTCCCAGCCTGCCGGTCGTTTTACAAATGACTCCAAGTCCTTTGTAAAATCTTGCTCAAACCCGCGCAGGTTCATTTGTCATAGGAGCGTTTTCTACGATGGAAAAATAACCGCACGAAAGTTAAGGATGCTTTGGGAGAGTATGATTTATGCAGCCATTGCGCTGCTGGTCATTATTATCGCCTGGGAATATCTTCGTAATACGATGATGATAGAGGGATTTACTGATGGTATAGTGCCTGAATATTTCGGCAAATTCTTCCCGCGTCGTTACGATGTTGTGCCGGGCGAGATGCGTGAAGTAGACGGTTGGATACGTAATCCCCGCTACTTTGAAGGATACGTAGATGTACAGAATCTCGGCTACAAAGGGGATTTCTGTCGCGTTGTTGAAAAGGAAGGAGCACCCGATTCTCGTATTATGGCGTGTGCACTTGCCGGTCAGGAGGGACTTGATTCCTTCACTTTCCGTACCGATTCCGCGCGCGCCGGTACTCGTTTTAGTCGTGATGACTACTTCCGTGATGTGAACGGGGACGGCAAGGATGACTATGGTCGTATTTTGAAGATTAAGGATGCCCCCAATGATGCGTGGCAAGCTT
>Ga0114973_10004195_pt1 | contig 10053 bp, 19 predicted proteins | sample M_140807_MF_Meta_FD_87025 | JGI IMG/M metagenome (GOLD analysis project Ga0114973, IMG submission 87025) | Freshwater microbial communities from Lake Montjoie, Canada to study carbon cycling - M_140807_MF_MetaG | ecosystem: Environmental > Aquatic > Freshwater > Lake | place: Lake Montjoie... | reverse complement strand
CTTGGCTACTTCTTTGGCTCGTCTTGTATTTTCCATGTCAATGTTGGCTTCGGTTGCCCAACAGTCTGTTCTGCCACACATTTGAATCTCCCTACGTCCACATTGCTGACATGATATAGCCACACATCTCTCCCAAAAAAACCTATAAAAAAGAATACAGAGGCGCAGCACAGTGCGCTAATCATCGCTGACCTGACTGCGTGGGGGTTTACTTCTTCGATGACATGGGGGTTCATTCTTTCCTCGCTGCGTCGATTGCTTCGTCTAGTTCGCTTGCGCCAAGAAATATTCTGCGTTGCGCTCCGTTCATACCAGTCCATTCGTACACCCCGATAGGCGTGTCGTAGTACTCATCCCGCAGCCACCGATACCGTTCCGCATCCTCCCGCAGCGCAGCGTTCTCTGCTTCAAGCGCGGCAATCTCGGCGTTACAGTCACGCTCAAACTCCTTCACTTCTTCTGCGCTAACCACCATTTGCATGGGGCTTGATAACCACTGGTGCTTATCTGTCCACCGTGTATCGCTCATTTCTCATCCCCTTTGATTGCCATCAGGATTGCTGCCGCGCCTTTCTGATTGCGCTTGATGTCACCAAGTTTTAATCTGCTTGATGTTAAGCACCGCCCGTCGCGGTACAACGTGCCGGTGATTGCATCGACGTAGGTAATTCCGCGTTTGAAAAATACGCGGTTTTTGTCAGACGTATAAAGCTGCCGCCACTCAAGCCACGCTAACTTTGCTGGTTTCTTGGCGCTTGCCATCCAGCACTCGCTCGACGTAGCGCAGTCGCCTTCATCGCTTAAAATAATATCGTCAATCTGTCGCTTTTTAGTGCGGCGGCGCGGATCGGGTTCTCTTGTTTTCATCAAGTATCCACAAATGATTTCGGCGAAGGTATCGGATTGCCAGCACCCACTTGGCTGCCAGCCTCCGGTCTAAGTGCAACTTAACTGCTCTTTGTGTGAGGCTCATTAGAAGGGCAGATCGTCAGGCATCTCGGCAAGCCCTGCCGTTGTGCTAACTTTTTGTTCATCCTTGCGCTTAAATGACAGCGATTGCCAGCGACCCCGCGGGCCTTCTTTTGTCCAGGCTGATACCCAATACTCAACGCCGCCAATGGTTGCAGAGCCTTTTGCACCGGGGTGTTTATCCTCGGTCTTTTTGTCGTTCTTAAAAAGTGAACCGGAAAGTTCGCGTTGTTCGTAAGCCATTTATTTTGCCTCTTTCAGTGAGTTAGAATATTTCTTCATCGCGCTGCGTTCTGAGCTGTCAAACCGCGTCCAGATAGCTATTTTTTCCTCTGCGCCAAGGTTTGCGCTTTCCAGATGCTCAACTGCTTTTTGCACATCTCTGACAACAATGAATGCCCGTACTTCGCCAGCAAGGTCATTTAGGAATGTCTGCTCATCTGCTGCCATAGAGTCCCAAACGCCCGTTGCAGGCGCAATTACGGCTTTGGGTTTAGATGCTGCCTGCCCGTCGTCATCGTCCTGATACAGGCCCACAATCGCTGCCAGCGAGTACCTGCGAAGATAGGTGCAAGCGCTACCGTATCCCTGCGGATCATTTTTAGGCAATGGGCAAGTAGCCGTGTCCTCAATCCACTCACCGGACTCATGCAACAGTCTGGTCGTCATTGCAAGAATGCCGGGATCACTTGTGCCTGCGGTCTGAAGAAACGCAATACCCACAAGATTTAGAGCTGGCTTAATTGCATCAATCACTGATGGCAAATCTGCGTACTTTGACTTGTAGTGCGGATTGGTTGCATCTTTGGCTGCGAATGTTATTGCCTTCTGCGCTTTTAGGATTGCTGGTGCTATCGTTTTGATGCTGTCGCTCGTTTTCATATTCTTGCTCCTCTGTTGTTTGTTGCCAGTTCCAGTTCATTCATCATTCCCCCAGATTAAGATTGTGAAAGTAATCACCGCGCCAATAGCGCAAGCGTAGCTGCTGATTTCTGAGATGCTCATTGGTCGTCTGCCGCCATGAATTCGGAATGCTCATGCACTATGTCCGAATTGCGAAGGTGCGCTGTCAAACGCTCTGCAATTGCTTTGCGCTCTTTAATCCTGCGAAGCTCAAGAACGTCATTGTCATCACATATGCAGGCTTCATACAGTTCAAGCATGACTTGCGGATCGGCGTGTTCTTGCAGCCATTCGTACAAGCTAAATTCTACATGCGCTTGATATTTGCCTATGCGTGGACGGGGCCATTGACCGTAATCAAGAACGGTTTCTACGACTTCTTCCAACGCCATTTCCTCGTAGTCAAGATCGAACTCTTTGTTCCTGACCGAATAGCCCTGCAAAGGCCCACATATCGGGCAGTCTGTAGCACCACACATGCAGCGTTCTGCGACCATGTTGCTCTCCTTATGTTGCCTGCCAGATGCGCTCTGGCTGCGTATTCCTAAACCCCCGCGTTGGCAGGGGCAGAGGAATCAAGCGGCTTGCAGTTCTTGAAATCTTTCCCATTCAAATTCTTTATTTACGCGGTAACCGTTTGCTTTTGCATCTGCTTTTAAGTCTGCGTAGTAGGCTTCAAATTCTTGTTTCATTTCTGCTTTGGTCATTTTATTGCTCCTGGTTGTTTGCTTGCGATGACCAGACTATAGCGCAATCAATCTTGCATTGCAAGGCCTATTGCAAAATATATTCACGCAGGGTATATTGCATCCATCACAACAATAGGAAACGCCATGCTGACAAATGATGCGGTGCAATATTTTGGAGGGCGTAGGCAACTTGCAGAGGCGCTTGGCATCACCCGGCAGGCAGTCGAGCAGTGGGGCAAGGTTGTTGCTAAGGGCGCGGCTTACCAGCTTCAGGTGATTACTGAAGGCAAACTGATGGTTGATCCTAAAAAGTATAGGCAATGAATGAGCTGGCTCTTTTCGCGGGTGCTGGTGGAGGAATTCTCGGCGGCAAACTCCTTGGATGGCGAACCGTTTGCGCTGTTGAGTGGGAACCCTATCCCGCAAGCGTACTGTGCGCCAGACAGAATGACAAAATTCTCGCGCCTTTCCCGATTTGGGATGACGTATGCACCTTTGACGGCAAACCGTGGCGAGGAATTGTTGACGTTGTATCTGGCGGGTTTCCCTGCCAGGACATCAGTTCTGCGGGGGGGGGGGCCGGAATCACCGGCAGCAGGTCAGGACTCTGGAAAGAGATGGCAAGGATTATTGGGGAAGTACGACCCCAGTACGCATTCATTGAAAACAGCCCAATGCTCACTTTACGAGGACTTGATACCGTCCTCTGTGACCTTGCCTCGATGGGGTTTGATGCGAACTGGGGAGTTGTATCAGCGGCAGACGTTGGTGCGCCCCATCTTAGAGAGCGAATTTGGATTGTGGCGAACGCCAATGGCGCAGGACGGGCAGCGCGGAGTATATGCGACAAGGGAAACGATGGATGCAAGCTTAAATCGCGGGGGGCAGTTATCCCTGCCGAATCAGGTCAAACACCCGCACCTTTGGCCCACAGTAACAGCAACAGCGAATCAGTTAGCACCGTCAATGCAGAAACGATATGCAAACCCGATATGGCCCACTCCGACAGCGCACAACGCAAAGGAAACGAATGCGCCAAGCGAGAGCAACCGGCACACGCCAACATTGGCAGCGACGGCTGGTGGGCATCTGAACCCGATGTGGGTAGAGTGGCTAATGGGGTGGACGCTAGGGTGGACAGACTTAAAGCCATTGGAAATGGACAAGTTCCAGCAGTGGCGGCAACAGCATTCCGACTTTTGAGCGATGGTTTATGAATTGCCTTGGCTGCAATCTAATTGAAACCGCGCCGGTCACGCTCCGCACAGGCACAGTTGTTTGTTCATCCTGCGAGGCATGGCGGCATGAGTGCGAGGCTAGGGACACCATGCTGCGTTCCCGTCCTGAAATTGAGCATTATTTCGATCTTGTTGAGCAAAAACGGGGGCCGGATGCCAGGCAAGCGTTACGAAATGAAATGATTGCTTTGCACAAAGCGAAAACCGTATTATGATTACAGGTGATGCGTTGGTTGGCAGACCACGCAAGCTGAACCGGGCCTTCACCCGGTGATGGCGCATCATCTACCTTGAAGGGGGTAAACGTGCATTACTACATCTGGAACATTGGCGACTATTCAAGTCACGCCAGCCATCTCAACGTAATTGAAGATTGCGCCTACCGGCGATTGCTAGACAGATATTACCTTTCCGAGGAGCCTATACCTTTGGAGGTTTCTGTTGCTTGCCGGTTAATTGGGATGCGCGAATATCAAACAGAAGTTGAGATTGTCTTAAAAGAATTCTTTGTTCAAACCGAATCCGGTTGGCAAAACAAACGCGCAGAACATGAAATTGCCCATTTCAAGGGCAAGATCAATCAAGCATCTCGCGCTGGTAAAGCATCCGCTGAACGCAGGAACAACGCCCGTTCAACGCCCGTTCAACGGACGAGCAACCAACCAATAACCAATAACCAAGAACCAATAACCAATAAACAAGATAAGACAAAGAAGCCGTTTTGTATTCCTGATTTCATTACTCAAGACGCTTGGCAGGGATATTTTGAAATGCGAAAGACCGGCAAAGGCGTTTTTACTGAACGCGCTGCTAGCTTGATTATTAAACAGTTGACGCAAATGCATTCTGAAGGGCAGGACGTTGCCAAGGTTTTAGACCAATCCACGGCAAACGGCTGGAAAGGCGTATTCCCCCTAAAAACCCAACAAGGAGCGAAAAATGGAAAATTCAACGTACACTCCGCAGGCAGAGAAACTTTGGCCCGATCACTGGTTGCCGCGGGTATGGTCAGACGCGATCCATGGGAAATTCAGGATGCTGTACATGTCGAAGTTCACCAGCTGCTTCCCGGATCAGCAGACGATTGATGAATGGTCTGAGGTGTGGGCAGAATCGCTATCAGGGCTGGATGCCGAGGAAATCAAGACGGGCATGGATTATTGCCGCGACCATCACCCCTGGCCCCCAACGTGCGGTGAGTTCCGCGCTGCCTGCAAGTCTCGCCCTAAACCTGTGCTGGCGCTCCCGCAGCCGCCTCGAGACTCTGAGCAGGGTAAGCGCAGGATAGGCGAGATCCTCGGGATGCTGAAAAGCAAGCCGGTGGATGGCAAAGCGTACTGGAACAAGGTTCTTGCGACCAAGGGACTGCCGCCGATCAGCTACGAATACGCTCACAAAGCCCTGCACAATTTAAACAATTTCACCGGGGAGCAATTATGAGCCAGATTGATCCATTCAAGATTGACTCTCCGACTTGCATATCGTTTTCCGGTGGCCGAACCAGTGCGTACATGCTCTGGCGGGTGCTGCAATCGAATGGTGGATTGCCGAAGGAGGCGATTGTCTGCTTCGCCAATACCGGGAAAGAGGAAGAAGCAACGCTGCGCTTTGTGCGGGATTGCTCTGTGAATTGGGGCGTGCCGATTGTCTGGATTGAGTTTGAGTACAACGCAGACAAAGACAAGCAATTTCGCATCGTTGACTTTGATTCGGCGGCGCGTAACGGCGAACCCTTCGCAGAGATGATTGACCAAAACGGCAAGCCTTTCCTGCCAAATCCGGTCATGCGTTTATGCACCATTCGACTCAAGATTGAACCGTCCTGGCGGTACATGAAATCCCTTGGCTACACCGATTGGGACAACATGGTGGGCATCAGGGCAGATGAAACGCGACGGGTTGCAAAGATTAGGAACAATCCGAGCGATGGCAAAAAAGGAATCGAAAGAACGATGCCGCTTGCCGATGCTGGAGTGACAAAGGAGATGGTTGGGCAGTTCTGGCGTGAGCAGTCATTCGACCTGGGCCTGCCAAACAACAACGGTGTGACCATGCACGGCAATTGCGATCTGTGCTTTCTCAAAAGTGGTTCGCAAATACTTTCGCTGATTGCCGAAAAGCCGCAGCGGGCTATTTGGTGGGCACAAATGGAAAGCAATGTTGCGTCCAAAGTTGGCGGGACGTTTGCAGACAACGCAAGATTTAGAAAAGACCGCCCAAGCTACGCATCAATGCTCAAGTTCACGCAGGAACAGCGCGTCCTATTTGACCCTGAGGAACCCAGCATTGAATGCTTTTGTGGCGATTAAAAAGGAAAAACCATGAGCCAGCGTGATGAACTGTTGAAAGCCCTGCAAAGGGGCGAGCAATTGACCACCCTTGACGCTCTACAGCGGTATGGGGTGATGGCCCTGAGTCAACGCATGACGGAGCTGCAAAGGGCGGGTTACCCGGTAAAATCTGAAATGATTGATTTGCCCTCTGGTAAGCGGGTTGCTCAGTATTCGTGGGAGGGGCAAGTGGAGTTGTTCGCATGACTCCATTGATCCAAAAGGCAGTCCGTTTTTCCCCTGAACCGGAATCTGCAATGTGGTTTGATGTGGGGCAAATGCCAGCTATGCAAGATGAAAGTATCCCTGCGGATACCGTAATGCATTTACCGTTTGAGCGAACGGGCATTGTGGGATTGGATTCAACAGGCAAGGATTTTTTTTTGTGGCTTATACAAGGCGATGGTCATGTCACAGTAAGCGGCGGTTCTATGTGGCATAAAATCTATTTTGAACCGTATGCCTATGTTCAGCATGAAAAAAGAATAGGTATGTATCGTAAAAACAAAGAAGCAACTTATGATGATTTAATGCCGGTGCATCGAATGGTGGTTGCTACGTTGAAAAAAATAACCAACGCTTCAACAGCTTACAGAGCAACGCCACAAAATACGCACATCAACAAAAAGCGCAAGGCAAAAGGAAAAGCGGCGATTTCCTTTGACTGGGTGACAGTAGAAATTGGCCCAAAACAAGAAAAAGCCATTCCGCAGGGCGGCACTCACGCCAGCCCGAGACTGCACGACCGCCGGGGGCATTGGCGCAAGCACCCTTCTGGAAAGCAGGTCTGGGTTAAATCCTGCAAAGTCGGGGACGCGAGTCTGGGCGTGGTTTTCCACGATTACAAACTGGCAGAGGTGAGAGCATGATTTGCCCTGTTTGTGAGGAACGCAACAATAAAAAGTCCCGTGAGCAGGAAAAACGCTATCACGCAATGCTTGAGGATGTGGCTAAACAATGCCATCATTTAAATGAGAATTTTAACCAGGACGACTGGAAACGCTTGTGCGTTGATATTTTCCGCAAGGATTCAATGAGCGATCCAAGACTAGCGGCGTATTGGCGTAGAAACGGATTTCGGTTAGTTCCATCATTGGATGGCACTGGATTAGTAATGCTAGGAACGCAAACCCGCAATTTTCCTAAATATGTGGCAAGCGCATTTGTCGAATGGCTTTACGCTTTTGGCGCTGAACGCGATGTAATCTGGACTGACCCTACAAAGCCACCGTTAGCCGATTACCACGGAATAGCGGCATGACTAAAAGCCAAAAAGCCTTTCAAGACCGCGTAAGGGCGCTAGGCTGCATCGTTTGCCAAGGTGAGGGGGTAGATAGTCCTTGCGACCTTCATCACCTCCTGAGTGGCGGCAGACGCATTGGCGAGGATTCTGTGATAGGTTTGTGCGTACCACACCACCGCGGCGGGTTAAACACCGAAGAAGTGGTAAGCAGGCACCCTTGGCGGTTGGCGTGGGAAAGCCGTTATGGAACGGAAGCGGAACTGTTGGCAAAAACCAAAGAACTATGCGGAGGAAAGAATGTCTGATGCTAAACCAGCAGAACACTTTGCACACCCACCCTACAAAGCCGAGGATTTAGGCGGGAAAATGGGCTGGTGGGGGGTTATGAATCGAAATGGAGTTAATTGCTTAACCTTTGCAAGCAAGCCTGGTGCTGTTGTAACGGATGAATCCAACGCCGTACAGATAGCGGAAGATTGGAACAAAGCCTATGCGCCGCGCAGCGCGGGTTGATAGTAACCACTCACATATAGTATCAGCCTTCCGCAAGATGGGCTGCAGCGTGTTGTCTTTGGCGGCTTTGGGCAAGGGTGTGCCTGACCTGCTGGTGGCGATTGAAGGTACCACATGGCTGGTGGAAGTGAAGTTTGGCAAGGGCGAAGAAAACGATAAACAAAGGGAATGGGCAGATAATTGGTTGGGGATGAGGGCGGTGGTGCGTGATATACAGGGTGTGGAAAACGTGGTAAAAATGATGCGTTTGTCTGATAAAAACGGTCATGGCTAACTATTTCGCGCCCGAAGAAGATACGGTCAACGCTCTGCCAGCTACGATAAATCCTAACCTGGCGGCACAAGGGCGCAATGCCGTTGCTCGTCAAAGTACCCCCAACTATGACAGTGTGTTGGAGTATCTAGGATTGGGGCAATCACCCGATACCATTCAACAGGCGCTTGAGCATTTAGGGCTATCTGACAAGCCTGCAAGAATGAACCCCAACCTTGCGGCGCAGGGTGCATCAGCGCGTAAGTTTATGGCCCCGCCCACATCCGTAATGGATGAGAAATACCCGGCTTTCAAAAAGTCAAAAGACCAATCTGAGCAATTAGGAATGGCAATTGATGTGCTTTCCTCGCTGATTCCGCTGGCTGGCCCTGCTGTTAAAGGGGCAAGGGCAGTGGGACGCTTTGCGGGGCCGGAATTGGCACAAGGATTAGAGAATTACATGGTGAAAACAGGCGGTATTCTGCCGCTTGATGTTTATCACGGCAGCCCCCATAGATTCCCGCCAACAGCCAATAACCCGCTAGGTGAGTTTGACACGGCAAAGATTGGGACGGGTGAGGGGGCGCAGGCTTATGGGCATGGGTTGTATTTGGCGGAGAATCCGACTGTAGCGGGAGAATACGCAAAGAAACTGTCAGAACCAGTTACGACATTCGGCGGAAAACAAATAAGCGAGATTACAAACCCAGAATCAAAACGATTGGCAGAGTGGATTCAATCGAATGTTGGCGTAATGCAATTTGACGCAAGACATGGGGAGGCAAACAGGTTATTCAATAGGCTTATGCCAGAACAGCAGGCTGCATTGGGAAAACCTTCAGTTTCAGATGCTGGGCAACTCTACAAAGTAGACCTTCCCGACGAGCAGATAGCCAAAATGCTGGATTTTAATAAACCATTAAAAGATCAAAATCCTGAAATACAAAAAGCTCTGCAAGATTTGGTAAAAACAGATGTTTTGGGTCGTCCAACAGGAATATCAGTTGATCCTAATATGAACGGGCAGTGGGCTTATGAGCGTTTGGCTGGAATTAGGGGCGCAAAATATGCCGCAGAAGCAATGCGCGAATCAGGCATCCCCGGCATCCGCTACTTAGACCAAGGCTCACGCGCTGGCGGCGGCACTAGCAATTTCGTCGTATTCGATCCAAAGCACATGAACATCATAGGGCGAGAATGAAGCAAACCAATGTCGGTGATAAGTGGTTTAATACTGGTGCAGCACAGCAGAATTCTAAGTCTTTCATTTAATTGACAAAAACTTTGCAACTTTGACGCTATAAAAGAAAATGAAACCCCACCGCCCCACAGATGATTTTCGCAAGCAGGTAGAGGAAGCCTCGGGACTCGGGCTACCTCAAGACCAGATATGCGCTCTAGTGGGCATAAGCGATGTAACGCTCCGTAAGCATTACGAGTCAGAGCTAGGACTAGGCAAGGCTAGAGCTTCAGCGCAGATAGCCAAGTCGCTGTTCAACAAAGCAATACAAGGTGGCGACACAACAGCAATGATCTGGTGGACAAAGGCCCAGATGAAGTGGTCGGAGACTATGAGGCAGGAACACACCGGCAAGGACGGCGGCGGCATAATCATCAACATCAGCAACCAGGACACCGACCTTGTTTAGCCCGACCGCAGCCCAAAGCAGGGCTACAGGGCTGATGACCGGCGATGCCAAACACATCATGCTGGTAGGCGGTTCAAGGTCAGGCAAGACGTTTGTGGCTCTCAGGGCGCTGATAATCAGGGCGACCCTAGCACCAAAGAGCAGGCACGTTGTCCTGCGGTTCCGGTTCAATCACGTTAAAAGCTCGGTCATTCTGGACACTTTCCCTAAGGTGATGGCGCTCTGCTTCCCGCAGCTCACTTACACCTTAGACAAGACCGACTGGT
>Ga0114973_10004194_pt1 | contig 10056 bp, 2 predicted proteins | sample M_140807_MF_Meta_FD_87025 | JGI IMG/M metagenome (GOLD analysis project Ga0114973, IMG submission 87025) | Freshwater microbial communities from Lake Montjoie, Canada to study carbon cycling - M_140807_MF_MetaG | ecosystem: Environmental > Aquatic > Freshwater > Lake | place: Lake Montjoie... | reverse complement strand
AGGTATTCAAGGCTTGCGTGTTTGGAGGATTAAGTAGTATCATGTAGGTGTAACTTCATAGTTACTTTTCCTTTCGTGAGAACTTTATACCCCACTACGGTGGGGTTTTTTTATTCGTTGCCATAGTTAGTCATTCCGCCGAGTTGACCAATTAATTTTTTCTGTATATTTACTCCACCTGTAATCTGGGCAAGCGCTCTTTGCCTATATCTATTTAATACAGACTGACTTAAATCTTCACCTGTAATAGCTGAGCCAGGATTAGAGGCATTAAATTTTAATATCTTAGCAATTGTTTTTTGCCTTAAATCATTATCTTTATTATCCATGCTCATAAAAAATGCGTTTAGTAATGCTTGGTGTTTTGCATTAATTTCTTGTTCAGCGGTTTTTGCTTCTATATTAGCTTTTTGTTTTTGCGATAATCTTTCTGGAGAAAATCCAAGTGCTTGCGCTACAACTTCACCTGCACCAAAATTATCTATAAGCACATCCCCTTTTAATGTAGTTGCTTTACCTTCCCCAAAAGTTTCGGAAAATCTTCCAGCTTTAAGCAAGTCTTTTAGTATAGCAGGCGATATTGTTTCCATTGCACGGTCTGCATGTCCTTCACGCCATTGTTTTGAAGCGTCGGCAACATTAACAAGTAAGCCTACGGATGGTCCCATTAAACCGATTAGTGCATTTTGAAGAGCGTCTCTTTCATCTTTATTTGCACGTGAATCACGGAACCATAAACCATTTAGCCCCATACGGTCGGCTAAGTTAACGCCTGATACTTGGGACATAATTCCACGGGATATAGAGTCACCCCAAAAACCACCAAAATTATCTGATAACCAATTCATATACCAATTATTAAAGTCAAATGGTTTTTCATCGTCATCGTCATCACAGAATGCAGCTTCTAACGCCTCAGCTAATTTACTTAATGCCCACCATCCCGGTAACCCAGTAGTACCTGCAAAAGCAAACGTCATGCCTAATGTGCCATATAAACGGTCACGACCTTCTTTTTTAAGGCTTTTGTAGTATTGTTTAAGTTGGTTTTCTAAATCAACACCGACATATTCAGGTTCACCATTTTCTCTTTGGATAGCGTTAATTTGCTGGCGAACATCTTGTAGTTCTGGCAACTGTTGATTCCCACCTAATTTTTTTTCTTTTTCAATTAATACATCGTAATTATATGTGTTTGAAAACCCTTCATACGCACTGCGGGCAAGTAAGTACGTCATTTGTTGGGAGAATTGTTTAAACTGCAAAGCTACTTTTGCCCATTTGTTTTGAAAAAATCTAGGTTTGTTTAGTGTAGAGTAATCAAACATTGATTTATAAGTTAATTCTTTAGTAACTTGAACCGCTTTTTTAAATAACTTATCACCTTTATACCCACCATTTTCTGGTTTAGCATATTTTTCCATAGCCATATCAAATGCAGACATTGCAATTACTTCACGGTTAAATTTTTCTGCCCCGTGAAAAGCGCCACTTAATACGCCCATAACTTTTTGGCTTCTACCTGTATATAAGTTGGAAGGTGATTCAGCTAAACCGACTATATCGTGGCTAAGTGTAATATCAAATAAGCCGTCAGCAATAAATTGTTTAACTGCATCTTTTTGTACTTGCGTTAAATTAGCATCTCGAGTTATAGATGGGAACGCCCAATTTCCGTCTTGGTCTTTAAACCCAGTAGCCCCTACTCGTTTAGCATAAGATAACAACATTTTTGATGTACTTCCTTGTCCAAACCTAGCACCTAACACAGGTTGCCCGACAGCCACAACACCTAGCATATTAACCATAGCAGATGCTGGAGCGGTCATGTACCAAATAAAAGATAAGTTAGAAAGGAACGAAGGTAACCTTCCGGTATCAGGCGGATTCATAATAAAATCTACACGTTTAGATAACTCACCAATATAATCACGCAATACTTTTTCTTTTTTCTGGTCACCTAAGCCGGTTAAAAAATTTTCAGAATCTTTAACTGAATTAAATAACTTAGGCCCATACTCAAATCGTGAATGTTGATACGCCATATGAAATGCCGAAGAAGTAAACGCACGTAACATATCTTGGTCCATACCTGCTGTACCTTGGCGTGGTAAAAACATTTTGCGTACGTTTTGGTCAGGTAACTGCAGTAAATATAAATTTTCTAAGGCTTCTTCTAAATTACCTTTTAATGTTTTAACATCACCACCTTCACCTGTACGGACAATATCTTTTAATTCTTTTAAGAACTCTAAATCTTTTATGCTGCCTTTCCATTTAGTGTCACGCAAGCTATTACCCATGTCCATATCCACATTACCGCCAAGTTCTTCTTTACGTTTAGCGGCAAATAAATTGCGTTCTAATGGAGATTCAAATTGATAAAACTCTTTAGCTTGTCCTTTAGCTTTGTTTACCACCAACCAATAATCACCAAAACGTTTTAATGGAAAGTATGGTTCTAGTGTATGGCGTTTGAAGTATTCTTCTATTTTTTGATAGCTAGGGTGTTTTGATACGTCTTTTTCTAATACGCCGTCGGCTATTAGAGTTTCTTTTATACGGTTTAAAAGCGATGCTTTATACGCAGCTAATCTTCTAGCATAAAAATCTTTAACGTTTTTGTATATTTTTTGCCCATCTGTACCAATATCTTTATACGCTTTAGCTAATGCTCTACGCTTATTTCGGTCTGTTGCACTTAACGCATTAAAAGCATCCATACTACCTGTGCCGTAATAATTTGTTGAGGTAAATTTGCTAGGGTCAATTGTTTCTACAGTAGCATCAATCATCAACTGATTAAGCGTTTTTGCTAATTCAGGGTGGGCTTCTTGAAATTTTTGCCACGGTAAAATAACTTCTTTGGTTTCAGACAATACAGAATTTCTTGCGTCGAGCATATTTTCAACAACTTCAATAAATTTAGTAAATTTAGTAAATGGCGGTAATACTGTTCTAACCATATCGTCTAATTGACGTAGCGTAAATGCACCCAAATAATGCTTACGTAAAGAGTCGGATAAGCTTTCTAACCAAATAGGCGTAGAACTTTTCATTGCTTCCCATGTAGGTCTTCCGCTAAGAACACGGTCTATTAAACCTCTGCTTGGCGGATTTGTTTGTCTAGTACCATTTAACGCCATACTATTAGGTTTGCCTCTACTTGCATAAACTAACGAATTCTGTACAGCAGATGCAGTACCAACAGCAGGAGTTGCTTGCAAAATAATATTTGCATTAGCTAAAGTATGCCCAAGTACATTGTCTAACCCAATAAGTCTTGCAATTAAACTTGTAAATTTATCCCATAAATTTTCTGCTGGCGGGCTTACAGGTTTGTCTAGTACAGGAAACGTAACAAATTCTTTTTCATTTACGGGGAATTTAAACGAAGATTGCCCCCTACCTTTTGCTTGATTATACGCATATTCAAAATCTTCTATTTTATCAATAGGAAATCTAATTTTGTCGTAATACCCGGGTGCACCTTCACGGGGTATATCATCGTTATAAAAAAGGTCTAAATAATTATCTACGTTAAACTTATCGTCAACATATATAAATTCACTAAAGGCACTTGTATCTGTTTCGTATTCTTTAACACCAGCTTTTTTGCGCCGTTCAGCAGCTTTTTTTTCTGCACGAGCTATACGTACTTCTGGCGGTACTTCGTCTTGTTCTTTAGTAACATCAAACTCTTTGCCAAATAAATCTTGTTGGGTTTGCTTTTGAGCTTTAGGGTTAAGTACAGCAGCTCTATTTTCTGCGCCTTTAAACAAAGGGGCATTCTTTGCGTTCATTTTAGTTGGGTCAAAATACCGTTTATATGGTATACGCTTTAATAGCATTTGAAATTCAACGTTAGAAAATGCTTCTGCCACAAATTCATCTATATCAGTTAACCCATAAGTATCTAATATGTTTTGACCTTGAATACTGTTTTTTGCTATTTCAAATAATTTTTTTAATTCTGAAACTGCTTTTTGTTGTCGTGGAGTTAATTTTGTAAAATTATTTGGGTCTAAAGCGTAACCACTAGCTGCATGAGCTACTTCGTGTATAAAGTCATTGTTTGATATTACAAAATTTCTATTGAAATTAATTGTGTCTATTCCGTGATAATACGCACCACTAGCTGTATAGTGAGTATTTAACATATTTGCATAAGATTTAATGACTGATTCTAGTTCTGGTTTTACCGGAGTAATTAAATCATAATCCTGAAGTTTTTCTAACATACTAAGTTGTTCTTGTATTTCTTCAATAGTAGTTGGAATCTTGATAGAGTTAGTATTTAAATCAGGTATTACATTTTTTAAAAAATCAAATACTTTTGTTCGTGCGGAATTTTCAGCGCTATAAGCCCAATTTATATAATCTATAGTTATTGTATTTTGTTTGTCAAAAACAGTAGATGTTTTTAAGCCTAAAGATAAAAATTTTTCTGCAACACCCTTAGTGTACGCATCTCCGCTAGTAGCCATTATTTTTAAAGCGCCGTTTAAATCGTTATTAGCAATACAAGATTCTACTGCAGGGTGTAATGGGTAGAATGTGTCTGGGCTTAATAAATCTGGTCTAGGAACCTGATGTTCGGGTAACCGACTACGTCCAAAATCTTCGGGGGTTACACCCAAATCAATAAATTCTTCTGGCTTTACTATTATAGGTTTGCTAGGTCTTTTATATTTATTAAGCCCAGCTCCCGGTTCAAATTTTTCCGCTCTACCTGATGGCTCTCTATACAACCACGGCATATATTTGCCAGAAATACCTTCTTTACCTGCGGCTCTATTTTTTCTTATTTCTTCGGAAACTTTTTCTGCTTCTTCAAATTTGTTTCTAAAATCTTGGGCAGTTGCATCAAAGTATTCTAGGACTTTATCAGGCGCATTTTCTTTTATCCATTTTCTAAACAAAACTGCATTTTCTTTTGTTTCACCTTTGTATACAGGTCCTTCTTTAGCTAACTTACCTGATTTAGTTATTTTGCTTTTATTTAATAAATATGCCGCATTTCTTAATGCATAAACAAATGGCTGTTCGTACGGTGATTTACGACTAAAAAATATAAACGCAGCTTTTTCTTCAGGCGTGCGTTGGTCTGGGTGCTTACTTTTTAATTTATCTAATGCGGCTTTCATTACTGGACCGAGATTAATTTTATCTCCGGTTCTAACTACATACTGTCCTTTTCTCCAACCAATACCAAATCTGCCTTCACCTAAAACAGCATTGCTCTTTCCTTCGCCTAATAAAGCACCTTCGTACTTGTCTAACCATTCTTCTAAGTTAGAACGTAACTCTTTAATACCACGTGCGCTATTAAAGTTTTTAATATTAAAGAATTCGGCAAAAGCTTGTTTTTGTTGCTGAGCATTTAGTCCCGGTAAAGCTGTACGTAAATCTTGTAATCTTTGCTGGCGTTCTTGTGGGGCTAAACTTAATGTATTGAAGAAAGTATTAATAACGCCGAGTCTGCGTCTAAACGTATCTTCATCAAGCTCCGCACCCCGCTCAGTAGCCATCTGTTTTTCTGTAATACCTTGCGCTTCTTCTTGTTTAGTAAGTTGTGGTTTATAAGTAAGCGGTAAACCAAGAAACTCTTTGATTGTATTTAACATAGATTTTTTATCTACATCAATATTTTGTAACTGCTGTTCAGTTTCTGTATCAGGTTTAATTGAATTTATAAATGCTTCTACTGAATCAATATTTTCTGTGGCTAAATCAAGCCGAGCAATAGGAGGTCCATCAATAATTTCTATACCACTACCTTTAAGCACTTGCCCTGATGGTGCAGATAATTCAAACCCTTTGGATGGGGTCTCGTCTATTATCTCTCTTTGCGTATTGACATCAGCGGCACCAAAATCAAACCCGCCTTGTTTAGATGTTCCTTTAGAAGGCGAAACTTTAAGTTCTGGTGTTGTTTGTTGCGCTTCTTGTAAAACTTTTAACTCTGCCCTATTACGGTTTACTACGTTAACAGCTTCTTGGTAATGTGCGTCATCTGGGTTCTCTCGCAACCAATTTTCACCACTTTTAATAGTATTAATAAGCTTTTGTTCTTCTTCTGTAACTTCTCGTTTTGCAGCTTGACCTTTATCTATTGTAGTTGTAGTTGTAGTTGTAGTTGTAGTATTGCCGGTAAGTTTTTGCTCACGTCTCCATATATCCTCGTACATATTAATTTCTTTTTCCGAGGTAGGAATTATGTCATGCTCTTTTAGCCAAGCATTAAATTGTTCTTTTTCATTTAATGCACTCTGCTGTGCTGTTTCTCCATCTGCAAATCCTTCAGAAGATAAACTAGATTTACCCAATCCTGATGCGTCAAGTTCTCCAGTTCCTCCGGCAGTTTGGTCTGTTCCGACTTCTTGCTCGTTAAGTGCAAGAACGCCCTGCTTATCATTTCCGGTGTTAGTTCCATTACTCTCATATTCAGTTCCTTCATCAAAAGTATTTTTACCTGTTGATTGTGCTTCTTCTTTAGCTTGGATATTTTCTGCCTTGGCTTCCTTGTACCCTTTTACGCCTCTAGATGCAGCGCCTATACTACCACCAGCTGCGGCAGCTCCAAAAAATGCTTCTTTATATTCTTTATACGCATCTTCGCCAGTAAGTGATAATCCCGCTTGGTATCGTTCAGCTGCTTGTTCTAAAACTTCTAACGGCGCTTCAGCAATAATACCTACACCAGCACCAACCACTGCCCGTTTACCTGCTTGTGCGGCTATTTGCCTTGCACTTAATTCTTTTAATATTTCTTGCCCAGCTTTTTTTTCTGCCATACCGCCAAGTCCAGCAGTAAACTTATCTGCAAAATATCCAAGAGGCGCAGTTCCAGCGGCAACTAAAGCAGCTTTAGCTACTTCTAATTCTTTAGGGTCTTTTTTTTCTTCAGCTTGACGTGCTAAAAAATGACCAAACTGCTGTATACCATAAGTACCTATACCGACTAATGCCCCACCAAGAGGAGTTAAAAATGGACTAGCTACAGCTCCAGCAGCTAAAGGTCCAGCCATTTCAGGAGCAGACTGTAAAAGTTGTTGCGATATATATTTTGGTACTTGCCCCGCCGCTGACCCCAAACCTTTTTCTTCATATATACGCTCTAAATCTGCAACGCTTAATCCAGGTTTTTCTTCAACTTTTTCTTTTTCTTTTTTAATTGCCTCCATTTTTTTCTTAGTGGCTTCTTCATTACCTAATACAGATGATGCAGCTAAACTTATACCAGCACCTGATTCTTCATACCCACCAAAACCACGTTTTAAAGAAGGAATAATACTTTCTAAAAACCCAACATCTTCAGGTTTTTTCTGTTGTACTTCTGGTGCTTTAACTTCTGGTTCTTTAACTACACCAAACCCGTACTTAGCCCGTATAGCTTCTTGTGTGGCTTGATTAGCATCTGCATATAGCGGGTCTTGAGGCGCATACTTATTAAATATGGCTTCTTTGGTTGCTTGATTGGCACCCGTATAGTTTGGGTCTTGCAAAACTTCTAGTAAGCTAGGCATTTTTATTATGGATTAAGTAATTTGTTGGTTTTATCTACTTCGTTGTTTTTAGTTTCTGGCGGCGGTTTTTGTCCAATTGGTTTAGGCGTTCCAGCTGCTGTATATTCATCAATTTTAGCTTTACGAATAATTTTAGCTTTTTCTCTATCTTCAGGTTTTGTACTATTTATTAACCCTACATATACCATATCGTTATTTAAAATAGCATCGGCTTTAACAGTTGCTTCAAGTTGAATTTTTGCTCGGTCAATCTCAAGCTTTTCTTGTTTATTTGCAGCGCCTTTTACTAATTGAGCGTACGCCGCTGCTGGTGTTATACCATTTTCTTTAGCATATTCTGCAATCATATTTTGCTCATACATTCTACTAGAATTATGGGCAGCCGCACTAGTAGCAGCCGCACCTAAAGTGGCGGCATTGTTTCCTGCAGCAATATCTTTTTGATTTGTCAAAACAGCAGTTTCTTTAATTGCTTCTAATTTATACTTGGCAGCTTTGTCAACGTGTTCTTGAGCTTTAGCGATATTGCCAGCGGCTTCTGCACGTTGAGCTTTTTTAAGTTCAGCCGCTTCTTTAGCTAAAAGATTCTTACGGTCATCAAATTTATCCTCAATACTACCTTGACCTACCATATAGTCTTTACCAGCTTCAATAGCAGCGGTACCTAAACCACCCGGAGTATAACCAAACTTAAGGAACGCTAAAGCTTCGTTCATTTTTTCTGCGCGGCGTTGTCTATCTCCTAAACCGGCACTATTTTCTTTAATTCTATTTTGGTATGCTATTTCTTCTGGTGAAAGATTAGCTTGTACATTTTGCAATCCAGATGACATTAATTTTTGTTGAGTTAACATAGCCGCTTCAGGGGTTTCGTAACCTTTTGATGCTTCAGCAGCGGCGGCATTTAAACCGTATGGGTCTTTAACTTCAGTACCTCCAGCAAACCGAGGGATAATTCCGCCTTCAGCCATATTCATACCTAAGTCACCTGTATTGCCTGCAGCTACGCCGGATATGTTTTGACCCATTTGGTCTTCAGCTTGTTTAGTAGCAATAAGTTGTTTAATGCCGGGACTTGTTGATTGTTGCATTAATTTTGGTAATTGTTTTTGTCCAGCTTGTGCGTATGCATCGGACTGCGCTATGTCGTCAATGCTATTTTCTACTCGTGCTAAAACACCAGACTTGTATCCGGGTATAACATCAGCAATACTACCTTTAGCCATTGCCTTAATTGCACCACCTTCTTTTTTGCCTGTATATGCGTTATATGCGCCGAGTAAACCAGCAGCTTGTTGCGCAACGGGTGCTTGAGCTTGGTAAGATTGAACCGCAGTCGACTGCATTGGTAAACCACGCAACATGTTAGACATCATACCTAACTGCATCATTGGGTATTGTTGAGCCGTAGCGTAATCTTGAACTGCTTGATTAATCTTGCTTTGCTCCGCAGCTTGTTGTTGACCACCAAGTTGGTTCTGTGTACCGATAATGCCTTGTTTTGCTGCAAGCTCTTGACCACCTATACTAGCTAACCCAGCCCCAGCCTGACCAGCTTGACCATAACCAGCTTGTTGTGCGCCTACACCTTGAAGTCCTGTTTGGGCACCTTGCATACCTAATTGAGCAGCAGTTGCCATCTGCCCCTGAGCATTATTAAATGCCGTGTTGTAACCCTGACCAATTGCTTGGTTCATAGCTGTATTTTTATTACGAGCATTTTCAGCTGCCATAATAGCATCTCTACCACCGCCAAAAGCACCAGCTTGTGTAGCCTGTCCAGCTTGTTGTTGCCCAGTAATATCATACTGTCTTTGGATTTCTGCTAACTGTGGTTGTAAACTATTTTGTAAATAAGGGTTCATGTAACCCTGTACGGCATTAGGGTCTTGTGCTTTTTGAGCAAATCCTAAACCTTGTTGCGCACCTAAACCACCATACATATTTGCTTGACCTGTAGTACCAAGAGCCCCCATGCCAGCCATACCTGTCATTGCACTACCTTGACCAAACTGACTTGGTGTTTGCAAATTAGCTGCACTAGATTGTGCTTGTTGCTGTAGCGGACTAAATCCTGCATAATAGTCGGACGGATTAGAGCTATACGCTCTATAAGGCTTAAACCCTTCTATACCCGAAGGACCCATATTAAACAATTGATTTTGTGAAGCATTGAGCATGTTCTCTACATACGGCTTAGCATACTCAGGTACATTGGTTTGGTATGAAGTTGCTTGTGTTGGCGCAGGTGTTCCCCCACCGCCGCCTTTACCACCGCCTTCTAAAGTTGAAGGAGCGTTTTTAAACAAACTTTTTTTAAACGCCTGTTCAGGCAATGTAGCTTCTAAATCATATCTCATTTCATCCGCTCCCTAATCCATTTACAATCGGCTTTATCCATGTGGAGTACCACTAAATCGCCGTCATTATCATGCATACCTTTAAACCTTAAAGCTTCTTTAAACCCTAGCTTCCGGTCATATTCTATAGCTGCTGTATTATTACTGTTAACTATACCAAATACTTT
>Ga0114973_10004191_pt1 | contig 10061 bp, 9 predicted proteins | sample M_140807_MF_Meta_FD_87025 | JGI IMG/M metagenome (GOLD analysis project Ga0114973, IMG submission 87025) | Freshwater microbial communities from Lake Montjoie, Canada to study carbon cycling - M_140807_MF_MetaG | ecosystem: Environmental > Aquatic > Freshwater > Lake | place: Lake Montjoie... | reverse complement strand
CACAAAAGTCAATGTGCCCCCCGCTCGGGTACAAGCGGCAGAAGCGGGGTTGGCCATGGCCAATAGCACGCTGAGCTCGATCAACATGGTTGGGCTTCCAGGGCTTTTCAGCCTCGGCCAAGCGCTGGCTCTTCCAATACACATCGTCGCCGCCGTTCATGCGGTTGAGCACACGGGCCAACACAAACATCAGGTCAGATAAACGGTTGAGGTACTGGCGCGGCGTGTCGTTCAAGGCTTCTTCGGCACCCAAAGCCACCACCGCGCGCTCAGCGCGGCGTGCCACGGTGCGGCAGACATGCGCCAGCGACGCGGCCCGAGAACCGGCGGGCAAGATGAACTCTTGCAACTTGGGCAAAGCTGCGTTGTGCTCGGCAAGCGCTGCGTCCAAGGCCAACACTGCTTCGGCTTTGAGCAACTCAAAACCTGGGATGCTCAGCTCGCCCCCGAGGTTGAACAACTGGTGCTGCACCTCGATCAACAGCGCTCGCAAAGCGTCGGGCATGTCTTCACACAGCAACACACCAATGTGCGAGTTGAGTTCATCGACCTCGCCCATGGCATGTACGCGCAAGCTGTTTTTGCTGACGCGACGGTTGTCGCCCAAGCCGGTGGTGCCATCGTCGCCGGTGCGCGTAGCAATTTGTGTGAGTCGATTCGCCATGTTTCTTGTCCCTGAGGTTGCCCGCATTCTCTCAGCACTGGCGCAACTCGGCTACGCTTGGGGTTTTCAGGAGCGGCAGATGCTGACGGTGAAACAGGTTGGGGTGGTCGGTTTGGGTGCCATGGGACAAGGCATGGCCGGTAGTTTGCGCCGCACCGGTTTCGAGGTGCATGTGTGCGACGCTCGCCCAGGTGTGGCCGAGGCGTTTGCCGCGCTTGGCGGTGTGGCCTGCGCCACGCCCGCCGAAGTGGCGAAGTCCTGCCAAGTGCTGGTCAGCGTAGTGGTGAATGCGGCTCAAACCGAGGAGGTGCTGTTTGGCCCGCAAGGCGCTGTGGCTTGCATGGCCAAAGACAGCGTGTTTGTCATGTGCTCAACCGTGGACCCCAACTGGTCTGTGGCGCTGGAAGCGCGGTTGGAGACATTAGGTCTGCTGTATGTCGACGCGCCCATCTCCGGTGGCGCGGCCAAGGCTGCCAGCGGCCAAATGACCATGATGACCGCGGGCAAACCCGCCGCCTATGCGCTGGCCGAGCCGGTGTTGAACGCCATGGCCGCCTCGGTTTACAAGCTGGGCGACAGCGCAGGTGCAGGCAGCAAAGTCAAGATCATCAACCAACTGCTGGCAGGTGTGCACATCGCCGCCGCCGCCGAAGCGATGGCGCTGGGCTTGCGCGAAGGCGTAGACCCAGCAGCTTTGTACGAGGTCATCACCCACAGCGCAGGCAACAGTTGGATGTTTGAGAACCGCATGGCGCATGTGCTGGCGGGCGACTACACACCGCTGTCAGCGGTGGATATTTTTGTCAAAGACTTGGGCTTGGTTTTGGACATGGCACGGGCGAGCAAATTTCCCCTGCCGCTTTCGAGTACCGCGCACCAAATGTTCATGCAAGCCAGCACCGCCGGCTTTGCCAAAGAAGACGACAGCGCGGTTATCAAGATCTTCCCAGGCATTGGGCTGCCCGTAAAAAAATAATTGTTTTTGGTTTCCAGTACCCGTGCCCATCCCTCATCAGGGCGGCAAAACCAGCATTTCTTTGCATATGAGCGCACAAATCGGCTTATGGCCCTGAGCGCTCAAGCCCGCACCAAGGAGAGACACGAGACTGGGCTTCTTGCATAGAATGCGAATCTCAAGGAGAAGCCGCCATGAATGCACCCACCGCCGTCCAACATTTGATCCCCGAAGTGAACCAGCGCGAGGTTCCCGCTGCGCTGATCGCCGAGCTCAAAGCCCACTTTGGCGATCGTTGCAGCACCGCACTGGTGGTGCGTGAACAACATGGCCGCGATGAATCCGCTTACACCACCGTGCCGCCACCGGCCGCCGTGGTGTTTGCTGAGTGCACCGATGATGTGTCGCAAACCGTGCGCATGGCTGCGGTCTACAACGTGCCCATCATTCCGTTTGGTGTGGGCACGTCGCTGGAAGGCCATTTGCTGGCGGTGCAGGGCGGCATCAGCATCGATTTAGGCCGCATGAACAAAGTGCTGTCCATCAACCCAGAAGACCTGACAGTCACGGTGCAAGCAGGCGTCACACGCAAACAACTGAACGAAGAAGTCAAAAGCACGGGCTTGTTTTTCCCCATTGACCCCGGTGCGGACGCAACCATTGGCGGTATGAGCGCCACCCGCGCCAGCGGCACCAACGCGGTGCGCTACGGCACCATGCGCGAAAACGTCTTAGGCCTAGAGGTGGTTACTGCCAGCGGCGAAGTCATACGCACCGGCACCCGTGCGCGTAAGTCTTCTGCTGGCTATGACCTCACCCGCTTGATGGTGGGCAGCGAAGGCACCTTGGGCGTCATCACTGAAATCACGGTCAAGCTCTACCCCTTGCCCGAAGCCGTCTCTGCGGCCACCTGTTCATTTCCCTCTATCGAAGCGGCGGTGCTCACCACCATTCAAATCATCCAAATGGGCATTCCGATTGCGCGTGTCGAGTTGATCGACGCCAACGCTGTGCGCATGGTCAACGCGCATTCCAAGCTCACTTTGCCCGAGCAGCCCATGCTGCTGATGGAGTTCCACGGCTCTCCCGCCAGCGTGAAAGAGCAGGCCGAAACCGTGCAAGAAATCGCCGCTGAATTTGAGAGCCAAGCGTTCGAGTGGGCTACCACCCCTGAAGAGCGCACCCGCTTGTGGACGGCTCGTCACAACGCCTACTTTGCGGGCATCCAAAGCCGCCCGGGCTGCCGGGCCATCAGCACCGACACTTGTGTGCCCATCTCTCGCTTGGCCGACTGCTTGCTGGACTCTGTCGCTGAGGTGGATGCTTCGGGCATCCCGTATTTCTTGGTAGGCCATGTGGGCGACGGCAATTTCCACTTTGGTTATTTGATCGACCCCAACAGTGCCCAAGAGCGGGCCACTGCCGAGGACCTGAACAACAAATTGGTTGCCCGCGCCTTGTCGCTGGAAGGCACATGCACCGGCGAGCATGGCATTGGTTTGCACAAAATGGATTTTTTGGTGACAGAGGCCGGCGCCGGCGCGGTCAACATGATGCGCACCATCAAACATGCGCTGGACCCGAAAAACATCATGAACCCCGGCAAGGTGTTTTTGTACTGACCCTCGTCATTGCGAGCGCAGCGAGACAATCCCCTGTCATTGCGAGGCCGCAGGCCGAAGCAAACTGCTGAACCCTTCTGACTCGCACCACAGGTTCGGCCTCGCCTCCATGCTTACACAACGTCGGCTGCGGCCGACCTGCGCCGCAAGCCAGAGATGACGTCACGGCGGTTCACATAGACGGTGTAAAGCGTGGCAGGGTCAAGGGCTGCGTAGCGACATGGTGCAAGCCCGGAGCGAGCAGCCCTTGGCTCTGACGCGCTTAGAGGCGGGGGGTTTGCTTCGCTTCGCTCGCAATGACAACAAAACGTAATGACGAGAGATCAAGGGGCGTTGGCACCACGCTCGATCACAACTTGCGCGTCCAACAAATCGTTGGCATGGTTGATATCCGATTGGGCAATCAAGACCGACAAGTCAGTGGACTTCAACTTCCCAATCACCTCGGACAAACGCATGGACAGGGCCGGCGCCACACCCTCAAAAGGCTCGTCAAGCAGCAGCAACCGCGTACCTACCGCCAACGCACGAGCAAGCGCCACCATTTTTTGTTGACCGCCCGACAGCAACAAAGCCCGCCGATCGGACATGGCCTTGAGCTCGGGCAAGACCTCGTATACCCAGTTCAATCGCTCGCTCAAATCAAGTGTGGGGCTGACCCACAAAGGCAACACCATGTTCTCTTCCACGGTCAGTTCAGGCACCAAGCCGCGGTCTTCGGGCATATAGCCGATGCCTAAACTGGCTCGCACATGGGCAGGCATCTGCACCAAGTCTTGGCCGTCAAAAAGAATTTGCCCTGTGCGTGGCGTCAAATGACCCATGATGCTGCGCAAGGTGCTGGTTTTGCCCGCACCGTTGCGCCCGACCAAGCCCACCATCTGCCCCTTGCCCACTTGCAAGCGCAGTCCGCGCAAGACTTGCGCGGAAGCGATATCTACATGCACATCGCGAAGCTCAAGCATGGGGCGCGTCCTCGGGCAGTCGCTCGCCGGTGACGTAGCGTCGCACATCGGTTTGCGCCAACGCCACCGAAGGCACATCATCGGCAATGATGCGGCCGCTGTAAAACGCCACCACGCGATCGCAGTAGCGGTTGACGATGTCCATATCGTGTTCCACAAACAGAACGGTCAAGGCTTGACCCTCTAAGGCCAGCATGATGGTGTCCATCATGGGAAATTTTTCTTCTGCCGCCACACCACTGGTGGGTTCGTCCAACAGCAACAAACGCGGCGCACCGGTCATGGCCAAAGCGATGTCAATGAGTTTGCGAAGGCCGCCTGGCAACTCGGACACCAAGCGGTCACGGTGCTTGAGCAGGTTAAAGCGCGACAACACCTCATCTGCTCGCAACACCCGCGCAGAGGTGGCAGCAGGCAACCAAGTGGACAAGCGGTTTTCATGGCAGGCCAAAGCCACCAGCATGTTTTCCAGCACCGTCATGCTGGGGTAGAGCTGCGGGATTTGAAACGACCGCGCCACGCCCATGCGGGTGATTTGGCGAGGACTCATGCGACTGATATCGGTGTTATCCAACAATATGCTGCCGCTGTCGGCGCGGACATAGCCGGTGATCATGTTCACAAACGTGGTCTTGCCTGCACCGTTGCTGCCAATCAAACTCACCCGCTCGCCGGTCTTGACGCGCACACTCACATCTTGCGCGGCCACCACCGCGCCAAATTGTTTGTTCAAGCCTTGGGCGTGCAACAGCAATGCTTCGCTCATGACTGTTTCTCCGAAGGATTTTCAGTCTTGCTCCACAAAGAGCCCAAGCCCAGCGGCATGAACCGAATCACCAGCAACAGAAAAATACCCAGCGCCAATTGCCAGGTGTTGGGAAAGTAAGCGCTGGAAAAAGAACGCACCATCTCCAGCACCAACGACGACAACATCACCGCCACCACGCTTTGGCTGCCCGCCAAGATGGCCACGAACACAAACTCGCCGGAGGTGGTCCAGTAGCTGAAGTTGGGGTCAATGTGCCCCAGCACCATCACCGCCAAAGCGCCACCCATGCCGCCAAGAAATGCGGCCAAGACGAAGTTCAAGCTCATGGTTTGACTGACAGAGCCGCCTAAATATTCCACACGTAATTCGTTGTCACGCACAGCACGGGTAACCAAGCCTCGGCTGGATAAAAAATAAATTCTCGCCAACACAGCGCTTACCAATGTCAAGACCAGGGTGGTGGCATACAACCCAAAACGCACCTCGTCATCTGCCAGCGCATGACCAAAGAGCGTAACGCGGCCCATATTGAAGCCGTCCGAGCCACCCAATGACTCGGTTTTCACCAGCAAGCCATAGCCGACCATGGACAACGCCAAGGTGAGCATAGAAAAGAAAATGCCTCGGTAGCGTGCCAGCAAAGGTGCAAAAGGCGCGGTGATGAGCATGGCGCTGATGCCGCCAAGCAATGCGAGCAAGACCGCGTCGGTGATACCCCAATTCAAAAAGACCAAGGCGGCGGCATAACCACCGATGGCCGACATCAGGCCTTGGCCAAAAGCCACCACACCACCACGCATGAGCAACACAATGCCCAAGGACACCAAGCCATTGGCCATGGCCATGGTGAGCATGAATTGCATCCATGAGGGCAGGGCATAGCCCACACCAGCCAATACCAGCAGCACAACCAAAGCTCGCAGTAACAAGGCGCTAAGAGTCATGGCTTAAATTTTTCGCGCTTGTATGCGCTGAAACAAACCTTGTGGGCGAAACATCAGCACCAAGGCCATGACCAAATACACCGAGAACAATTCGGCCACTGGCCACACATGCACCGCCAAGGCGCGGGCCAAGCCCACAATCAAAGCGCCGATGGCTGCGCCCTCGATGCTGCCCAAACCGCCAATGATGACCACCGCAAACGAGATGATGATGACGCCGACCGACAAGCCGGGTTGCACCGACAACATCGGCGCGGTGAAGGCGCCGCCCAAGGCGGCCAAAAAGATGCCCACAGCAAACGCCAACATATAGACACGCGACACCTGTATACCCATGCTGGAGGCGACTTCGGCGCTGTGAATCACGGCAGTCACAATCTTGCCAAAGCGTGTGCGGTTCAAGCCCCACCAAACGCCCAATCCCACCACCAAGGCGAGCGCCACCAACATGAAGTCATAGCCCACATAGGTTTGGTTGCCGATGTCAATGTTGCCAAACATGCCATAGGGCTCGGACACATAGAAAGGATTGGCACCCCAAATCAATTTGGTGAGGTCTTCCATCATCAAAAACATGGCGTAAGTGACCAGCACCAACAAGACCTCATCACGGCCGTAAAAAAACCGCAACAAGCCGCGCTCGGTCAAAGGGGCGACCAAAACGGCCACCAACACCGCGGCCAGCAACATCGCCACCAAGGACATGGCAGGCGGCAAAGCCCACGAAGCCGCCAAGGACACCAATGTTGCGGTGACGTATGCACCCAAGGCGTAGAAACTGCCATGCGCGATATTGAGGATTTTCAAGACGCCAAACACCAAGGTCAGACCGAGGGCGACGATGAACAGCCATGACGCATAGGTCACGCCATCAATGGCAATGGTGAGGGCTAAGTTCACAGGGGCTTTTTATTTGGCAGGTTTTTTGTCGGCCGCTTTTGCCGCGGCTGCAGGCTTGGCATCGCACTTGGCACCGGCAAAGCCAGACTTCAGCCAGTCTTCGGACTTTACATTCAACGGCGGATTCACACACTCTGCGTCAAAGCGTTGGATGTCGTTGAGCACCACCATTTTTTTCGTGGCATCCCATTGGGTACGACCAATGGCGGAGTCTTGAATGGCTTGTTGACCATTGGAGAGCGCCATGCGAATCTTGCCGCCAGGCGACATCCACTCGCTGCCCCGAAGAGATGCGGCCAACACTTCGGTGGACGGTTTTTTGCCCTTGTTGGCGGCCATGGCTTTCTCGGCAGCCAACTTCAGGCCCATTAAGGCTTGCGCCATGCGGTAGGGCGCTTGCACAGGGTAGACATTGTTGGCTTTGCTGTAGAGGTCCCAGAACCAAGGGTTCAGGGGTGAGGGCGGCGCCATCAAGCCATACGCACCACGGGCCCCCAAAATGGTACCGTCGGGCATTTTTTCGCCCAAGCCAGGCAGCACATGGTCACCCGCTGTTAACACCACTTGGGACTTTTTAAACAAGCCGCGCGGCCCGGCTTGCAGCACAAAGGCTTGCAAGTCGCCACCCCACAAACTGGAATGCACCAAGTCGGCGGGTTGCGACATGAGGGCAGAGATTTCAGTGCCGTATTGGCCCGCGCCGAACTTGGGCAACTGGTCCACGCCAGCTTTGGCATCGGGGTACAGGTTCGTCATCGACAAAATAAAATCTTTGCGCGAATCTTGACCCCAAGCGTAATCTTGGTTGATGAGGTTGAAGGTTTTAACGGGGATGTTGCGCGCTTTCAAATAACGCGCCATGGACACGTTGTCCATGGTGGCGTGTGCGGCGGTGCGAAACACATAACGGAAGGTGTTGTCTTCAAAAATACGGGGCGTACCGCAGTCGTACAAAATCAAAAACTTCTTCAGTTCTTCAGCGACAGGCGCAACCGCCAAACAGTCGCCTGAGCCCACATAGCCCACCACCACATCGACTTTGTCGCGTTCATACAGATTGCGCAACTCTTGCACCTGTTTGGTAGCACCTCCCGCTTCGTCCACATAGATGACCTCGATGGGCATACCACCGATACCTGGCTTGTTGTAGGGTGCCGGTGCTTGTCCTTTGTTGAAGGCGTCCACCAAGACCTTGGCACCATTGACGGCGGGTATGCCAAAACTCTCAGCGGCTTGGCCAGATAAAAAGCTGACGATGCCGATTTTGAAAGTTTCTTGGGCAAATGCGTTGTGGCTCAGCAAGGCCAACACAGAGGCGGTAAGTGCGCGGCGGGCAAGGGTGGTGATCATGGTTGTCTTCTCCAACGTGGAACAAGGTTGATTATTCTAGAAATGGCATGGTGTATCCGCTGAGGATACCGCTGAAGTCCTTGGCACTTAGGCGACACGCAATTTGTCGATGATGCCATTGAGCGCATCCAAAGAACCAAATGAGATTGCGACTTCGCCCATTTCCTCTATGCGGCCGTGTCGCTTGACGGTTTTTTTGATGCGAATTTCCACGTGAGCGGTGAGCAAGTCGGCCAATTCTTCTTCCACGCGCTTTAAGTCTCGCGACTTTTCTTTTTTGGGTTTTTGCGCCACCAAAGAAAACTCCGCGCCAATTTTCTTGGCCAAACTTTCGGCCTCTCTGACCGAGAGTTTTTTCGCGCTGATTTGGTTGGCGGCGGTGATTTGGGCGGCTTTGTCCAAGGACAACAAGGCTCTGGCGTGGCCCATGTCCAAGTCACCGGCCATCAACATGGTTTGCACGGGGTCGGCCAAGTTAAGCAAGCGCAAGAGGTTGCTGGCCGCACTGCGTGAGCGGCCCACAGCTTGGGCGGCATCCTCGTGGGTCAGGCCAAATTCTTTGATGAGGCGCTGCAAGCCTTGCGCCTCTTCCAAAGGGTTGAGGTCTTCGCGTTGCATGTTTTCAACCAAAGCCATGGCGGCGGCGGCTTGGTCGGGCACATCGCGCACCAACACCGGCACCTCGCTCAGGCCGGCCAGTTTGGCCGCACGAAAACGTCGCTCGCCAGCGATGATTTCATACTTGCCTGCATGGGCACCTGCCTTCACGATACGGACCAAGATCGGCTGCATGATGCCTTGGGCCTTGATGCTCTCCGCCAGCTCGTACAAGCCACCCTCGTCCATGCGGGTACGTGGCTGGTAGACACCGGCCACCATGACGTCCAGCGACAAGGTAGAGGGTGCGCGATCGTCTGATGCTGTCGGGGCGTCACTGACAGTCGGGCCCAACAAGGCCTCAAGTCCTCGGCCCAGTCCTTTGATTTTTTTTGTCGCCATGCTTGTCCTGTGGATCAAAAAGTTTCGAAACGCACGACCAGCTCTTTGGCAAAGTCGATAAAAGCCACGCTGCCTTTGGCGCTGGGGTCAAACACCACGCAAGGCAAACCATAGCTGGGCGCTTCAGCCAAACGCACATTGCGCGGTATCAGGGTGTTAAAAACCTTGTCACCAAAATGTGCTTTGAGTTGATCGCTCACCTGCATTTGCAAGGTGATGCGCGGGTCAAACATCACACGCAAAAGTCCAATGATTTTCAAATCATGGTTAAGGTTGGCGTGAACTTGTTTGATGGTATTGACCAAGTCGGTGAGTCCCTCGAGTGCGAAATACTCGCACTGCATGGGCACGACGACGCCGTGTGCGGAACAAAGTCCATTGAGGGTGAGCAATGACAAGGATGGCGGGCAGTCTATAAGCACAATGTCGTAATCTGCATCGACTTGTTGCAACGCAAGTTTGAGTCTCATCTCGCGTTGCTCTAGACTGACCAACTCGACTTCCGCGCCCGCTAATTCACGGTTTGCGCCCAACACATGGTATTTGGCGGCATTGGGTTTGGCCGCGGCCTCGCCCCAATGGCTGCTGACACGCGCTTGCGCGATGGTGCTCTCACCCAGTAAAACGTCATACACGGTGTGTGTCAACTGGCGCTTGTCCACGCCCGAGCCCATGGTGGCGTTACCTTGCGGGTCTAAATCGACCATCAGCACACGCTGACCAATGGCGGCCAACGCGGCTGACAAATTCACCGTGGTGGTGGTCTTGCCTACGCCGCCTTTTTGGTTGGCAATACAAAAGATTTTGGCCATGTTTATTTACTCAAGACAAGTTTCAAACCAAAGGCTACCAACAAGCCGCCACCGAATTTTTGCAAAACCCGACCAATCCAT
>Ga0114973_10004190_pt1 | contig 10062 bp, 7 predicted proteins | sample M_140807_MF_Meta_FD_87025 | JGI IMG/M metagenome (GOLD analysis project Ga0114973, IMG submission 87025) | Freshwater microbial communities from Lake Montjoie, Canada to study carbon cycling - M_140807_MF_MetaG | ecosystem: Environmental > Aquatic > Freshwater > Lake | place: Lake Montjoie... | reverse complement strand
GGGTGTCACAACTCTCAGGGCTGCGAAAATTTCAGTAATTCGTGCACGAATTGTCCCAGATTAAAATTGTTTCGAAAGCGGCCAAGAAAAAATTATGAAAGACAAAAGTTACTAAGCAATTCTAATGCCTCACAGGTGAAATTTGTTTCACCAAGTGGGTGGCTAGTAGAGAAGAACTCAAACCGTTTTTTTGACAGAAACAATTCAAGAATTGAAGTTATCCCCAACATTATTTCAACAACAGATACGACATTTTCAAGAAAAGAAGATAACGGAGGCATAACAAAACTTCTCTTTGTGGCCAGCGACTGCTCTGTAAAATTGAAGGGCCTCGATATTCTTCTCGAATCTATCCGTATTCTTCATGAAAGAAACGTTACAAACTTTTCACTGACTGTAGTTGGAGATCGATATTTTGCGGAGTCGTATCCAGAAAATTTATCAATTTCTCACATTGCAAAGCAACCCAAAAGCAAAATGAGTCGCATTTATCAAGATCATGATTTTACAGTAGTGCCTAGTCGATCAGACAATAGCCCGAATGTAATTCTTGAGAGCTTTTCGGTGGGTACTCCAGTAATTGGTAGCCGCCGAGGAGGTATTCCTCACCTTATAAAGGTTGGCCAAAATGGACAACTATTTGAACCTACGCCTAAAAGCTTAGCCGAAGTAATTATGAGCATTATAAACAAAGAAAGTATATTCTGGGACAGTTGGAAGATAAGAGAAGATTACAACGCAAATTTTTCAAAAAAGGTAATCATTGACAAACACATGAACCTCTATAAAAAGTTGTTAAAAAATGGATGAAGACTTTGGTGTTTTAATCGTGGGGTATCGGCGCCTAGATAACATTTTAAATCTTGTCGAGGTAGTAATTTCCTCAGGCGCTAAGAAGATTTTTATCGCACTCGACAGAATTAATGACCCTGAGGGATTAATTGAGCAAAATCAGTTCTTGAATAGCATTCATAAATTGAAAGAAGAAAAACAGATAAAAATCAATGTGCGCCATCAAACAGAAAATCTAGGAGCTGCAGTATCAGTCTTGACTTCCATAGATTGGATAAGTGAACATTGTCGTTATTTTGTAGTACTTGAGGATGACCTCGTTATCAGTCATAGTTTCTTGAAATTTGCCGATGAATCGTTGAGATACTTCGAGAATAACGAACGGATATTGATGATCAGCGGCAATAACTACTTCGGCAGTCAATTGAATTCCATAGGGTTCACCCGGATTCCATTGACTTGGGGGTGGGCTACGACAAGAAAAAAGTGGGAGAAAGCTCGTCCGCACATCCTGAGCACAAAGGAAGATTTTTCAAAAAGCTGGAACCCTTTCTCTAACGTCATACTGAAACAATTCTTGTTAGCAGGGAAAAGACGTTCGATTCAAGGTTTTATTGATGCTTGGGACTTACCACTCGCGAGCTACATGTATCAGAACGAGATGCTATGCGTATTACCTGGGAGTAATTTGGTGAGCAATATTGGTTACGATGAGTTTGCACTTCACACAAAGAAGAAAAGTGCATTCCATGATTTTCAAATATCAAGCGAGCGGACCGATTTTGAGTTTCCAACAGTTATCGTTGCGTCGAAGAATATAGAGAGAATAATTGCGAAGGAAATTTATAATGTAAAGATTTTGAATATTTTTTCGGCATTGCTCCAAAAATCGTTGGATTTTGTCCGAAATGGAAAGCCAAAATTTGAAAAGTCTCTTCCCAGCCGCATAAGTGATTACGGAATAAGATAGTAATCCAAAATTAGCTATTATAACTTTGGGAAGTATGCAAGTAAGAACTTTACGCTCCCCTAAATCAAGGTGGAAACTAAAAACTGGGAAATAATGAGTTTGTGCGAATCCGATTCAAGAAGAGTTGATTAATGTGCTTACAAATGATGGCGATTGACTTCACTCAGGCTAAACTACGCCATACCATTACACGGAACGTCGTTTTTAGCGTTCCACATTGTATACAATCAAGATGTACGCCTGAGGAAAAGAGATTAATTTGAATACTGTGCTCATCACCGGTGTTGCGGGTTTCATGGGGAGCCATCTTGCAGACGTGTTTCTGGCCAAAGGCTACAAGGTTAAAGGCGTTGACAATTTTATCGGTGGTTACCCGTCGAACGTTCCAACAGATATAGATTTTTTTGAAGCAGACCTAGACGACTACAATCGGATTGAGAGCCAATTTGTTGGCGTGGACTTAGTAATTCACGCAGCCTGCACTGCATATGAAGGGCTCTCTGTATTTTCCCCATCGCTTATCTCTAGAAATACTTTCCAAATTACTGCGAATGTGATTAGCGCTTCGATAAAGCACAAGGTTGAGAAATTTGTATTTCTCAGCTCAATGGCACGTTATGGGACACAGGATCAGATACCGTTTGTCGAATCGATGCAACCAAAGCCACAGGACCCTTATGGAATCGCAAAAGTTGCAGCTGAAATGCTATTAAAAAATATGTCTGAAACTCACGGTATGAAGTATGTAATAGTCGTACCCCACAACATCATCGGCCCACGGCAAAAATACGACGACCCATTTAGGAATGTCGCTTCCATTATGATAAACAGGATGCTTCAAGGTAATCAGCCAGTGATTTATGGTGACGGTAATCAGAAGCGATGTTTTTCATTTATGAATGATGTGACAAGCCCAATTGTGCGGGCTTGTGAATCTGATTCAGTCAACGGCATGATAATTAATATTGGACCAGACGAGGAGTACGTCTCAATTAACGAGCTCGCTTCACGAATTGCAAAGATTATTGGGTTCGATCTTGATCCGATTTATCTCCCGGGTAGACCACAAGAAGTATTGAACGCAAACTGTTCCGCAGATGTAGCAAGGCAATTTTTGTCGTACGCAACAACAACCTCTCTCGATGAGGGGTTAGTTGAATTGATCGAATGGATAAGAAAATCCAAGCCAAAGAAATTTGATTACCGCTTACCCATTGAGTTCGTGACTGAAAAAACACCAATCTCATGGACCACGGATTTATTCAATGAATAAACCAGGTTTAGCAACGGCGGCAATCTAAATTTTTGGCGATTGTCCTACGTTGACATCAAGAAAAGTATTGAGTTAACCCAGTTTTGAGTCCAAAGGAGTGAAAATGGGGAAGTTTTGCTTAGTGACTCCTACACACAACGAACAAGTTACTGATGTTGAAATCTTAATGCTCAAAAACTCGTTAAATCTTCACAAGAATGTTGATCATTTTTTCTGCATTCCCGACAATATTCCATTTGATTTTTTCACAAGAAATTTTCCAGAATCGTCTATCTTAAAATTCAGTTCAAAAAATTTTGAAAGCCTGCAGTCATATAACAGGCTACTACTTAATTCTAGTTTTTATGAGATGTTTAAAAATTTCACATATCTAGCAATTTTACAACTTGACTCAGTTTTGATGAAAAATATAGAACCGATAATCGACATGAATTTTGATTATGTGGGAGCTCCATGGCGCAAGAACATAAGAGTATCGATATTTAATAATAAGATGCATGGAAATAACAAAAGGTTGATTTGGCTGCCTTATCGAAATGTGCAAGTCGGGAATGGTGGACTTTCAATAAGGAGGACTGATTCAATGATTCAGATAACTGAAAAGATAAGCACAATGAGCTTTGGGATTGATGCATTGAGTGGTTATCAAAATGAAGACTTCGTCATTTCCTATTTGTGCAAAAGATTTAATCTGAACGTCCCAAACCATCTGCTGGCAGAAACAATTTTCATAGAGGAGTACCTCTCAACTAGTAGTCATGAGATAGAGCCTTTTGGTTACCATGCTCTAGAGAAATTTGATTCAAAGAAATACTCGGAACTAGTTAGAAAATTGTCTAAAATTTGATATTCTTAAAAACTACGCATTAATTACTCAAGTATTAACATATATATTGGTGTAGAATTGATTAGTGTGGATGGTGTTGATTCAGACTTAAACCAAGAAGTCACTCTGACCGTGATAGTTCCAATAACCAGAATGAGCGGCAGATTTAATGAACTTAAGACTTGGATTACAGCATCGGTTGACCTTCCACTCCAGACTGTATTCATCCACGACGTTCAAGACCCATTGACCGGTGTTGAATTGCGTGAATTAATAAGTAGGTGTCCCGGAGCACATATTCAGATCATTGAGGGAACCTACGGCTCTCCAGGAATGGCGAGGAATCAGGGTCTAAAGCTGGCAATCTCACCATGGGTAGCATTCTGGGATGCGGACGATTTGCCAAGACCAGATTCAGTGCTTTCGTCAATTAGCCAATCCCATGTAGAAACAGAAGTCATTATTGGAAACTTCATATCGCGCTCCGGCCAAGTGTTGTTAGAAAATCACCACCTTAGTCAACTGGAGAATGTTGCAATTAATCCAGCTCTTTGGCGAATGACGTTTCGAACCTCCATTCTGAAGGAGATCAATTTCAGTTCTTGTCTGATGGGCGAGGATCAAATTTTTCTAATTGATTTAAACTTGCCGTCAAGAAACATCCATTTTTCGAATGAAATTTTTTATGAATATTTTCAAGGACACCCGCTGCAACTAACAATGAATCAGAAGAGCGTTAATGAAGTATCAGTTGCACTGACCTTAGCAAAGGTGAAATTGCAACAGAATGATGAACTTCGGAACATATTCTCTGAAATAGTTCTATTGAAATTATTTGGTACAACATTGGTACGAACTCGAGGGATAAATAGACTTAAACACCTCTTGATAAATCTAAATGTACTTTGCATACCAAGGCGGGCGAGTCTTGCAAAATTTGTATCTGTTATTATTAATAACAAGAGGCTTAAATGACGACTAATGGCCGTAGAATTGGAGTCTTTCTCAAGGGTGGATTAGGAAATCAACTCTTTCAAATTGCTGCCGGAATTTACTCAAGTAAAGGTCAAACCGTCCATCTATTTAGTAGGTTCACCTTGCCTCGGGAAACCAACGGGCAGGCTGATTCACTTTTCTTTAATCTTCCACCAGAGGTTTCAGAGATTTCTACTGAGAGTACTAGATTTGAACGAAGAGTTTTAGCTCTAAACTTAAAGCTAGCGCTCTTGCAAAGCGAGCGAATCACACTTGATCTACCCAGGAAAATCGTTGATATCGCAAGTGACTTGATATTCTCTTTGAGGTTTAAGACTTATACAAAAGTCTTTTCTGGGAAAGGTGTCGGATTTTGTGAGATCAATACAAAGCCAAAAAATACCCTACTAAACGGCTATTTTCAGGCACATCAATATCCTTGTGAAGTTGAGACATATAAAAAAATGCAAAGTATTCAAATTATTAATCAGTCTCAGCAACTAAAAGACTGGATTAATCTGGCAAATATGGAACGCCCGGTAATGGTTCACCTGCGGCTTAATGACTATAAACTTGAAAAAGGTATAGGAGTATTACCCTCAAGGTATTACGATAAGGCCCTTGTGCAGATACAAAAAACTGCTCAATCGAGGAAAATTTGGGTTTTCTCCGATGAGCCAGCGGCAGTGGATCGATTTGTAAAGCCGCCTACAGACTACGGAATTAGGGTTATTGGAGATAATGGGCTCAACCCGGCAGAAACTTTGGAGTTAATGCGACATGGATCTGCTTACGTGATTGCTAACTCAACTTTTAGTTGGTGGGCCGCATTCTTAAGTTACGAAAAAGGATGCCCTACGATCATGCCTTCCCCCTGGTTTCAAAACATGCCTTCCCCTGAAGGAATCAAGCCAGAGAATTGGATAGAAATTGAATATCTTGAATAGGCGGAGACTTGCCAATACCACTGCGCCCAGTCGTGATTTAGGGAGAAAAGCAACTCTTCGTGAGATTAAGGCTTTGTTTTCCCGCGCCGACCAACTCAAAATTATTTTTATAACAATTATTCAGATAAGCCTTAGTATTTTGGATCTGATAAGCGTTGCATTTATTGGGCTTTTAACGGCGCTGACAATAAATGGAATTCAATCAAAGAAACCAACCGGAGCAGTCTTTCAGGCGTTAAACGCGTTGGGAGTTGGTGATTTAGATTTTCAGCAGCAAGCTGCCCTTCTTGGATTAGCGGCAGGATCGTTATTGGTTCTTAGAACTGTACTTTCTTTAATATTTACTAAACGTTTATTGATTTTTTTAAGTTTGAGAGCGGCTGAACTTTCATCAAAGTTGATTGCGTGTCTATTGCGCCAGCCAATCCTGGTGGTTCAGGAGAAATCAGCACAAGAGACAATTCATTTAGTTACCGTGGGGATTGGTGCAATCACCAATGGCGTTGTTGCGACAGGAGTTTTGTTCGTTACCGATGGAGCACTGCTTTTAGTGATGTTTGTTGGTCTCTCGCTAGTAAATCCTGCAGTAGCGTTTTTGACTGCCGCCACCTTTGGCATAGTGGCAGTTCTGTTATTCCATCTATTAAAGTATAGAGCGGCGGAGCTTGCCTTAAACGATGCTGAATGGAATGTTCAAAGCAATCAAAAATTAGTAGAAGTACTCACCTCCTATCGTGAGGCAATAGTACGAAACCGCCGCAATTCATATTCCACTTTGATTTCAGGTTATCGATTTAAGATGGCTCGCGCTCAAGCGGATGCAACATTCATACCAATGATTAGTAAGTATGTCATTGAAATGACTTTAGTAATGGGCTCCTTAGTCTTAGCGGCTAGCCAATTTTTGCTCTTTGATGCCCTTCAGGCTATTTCAATGCTTTCTATTTTTTTGGCAGCGGGTGCACGAGTTGCGCCTGCAATTCTCAGAATGCAACAAGGTGCCATTCAAATACGGTCAAACATGGCAGTAGCAACTCAGACACTAAATTTCTGGGCCAAGTTAAATGAATCGACACATCCTAGGGAAGTATTGAGCAGTAGAACAACGCTTAGTGAGAACACCTTCACACCTAGAGTCCGACTGAAAAATGTTTCATTTCGGTATCCAGATTCTGATGCTTTTACCCTCAAGGATATAAATCTAGAAATTCGTCCAGGGGACTTCATCGCGATTGCAGGATCTTCAGGAGCGGGCAAATCTACCTTGGTAGATTTGATTCTTGGAGTATTGGAACCTACCCACGGCGAAGTACTTCTCTCAAATGTTCAACCTTCTTTAGCGATCACCGCGTTTGAAGGAAGGATTTCTTACGTTCCACAAGACGTGTTGATAGTTGATGGAACCGTGAAAACAAATGTCGCCCTAGGTTATCCAAGTGATAAAATTAGCGATGAACAGGTTTGGGAATCCCTGCGATCTGCACAGCTAGAAGCTTTTGTTAGCCAGCTATCCAACGGCATCAATCATGAAATTGGTGAACGTGGAACTAATTTGAGTGGCGGGCAACGGCAGAGATTAGGACTAGCTAGAGCCCTGTACTCAAAACCGAGCATTCTGGTTCTAGACGAAGCAACTTCAGCCCTAGACGGTCAGACAGAATCCGGTGTCACGGAAATGCTACTTGAGCTCAGAGGCGAGGTCACACTTATTGTGATCGCACATCGATTGACTACAATCCAAGAAGCTCAACGGATAATCTTTATCAAAGATGGGGCTATTGCGGCTGAAGGGTCGTTCGCAGAGGTTGAAAGAATCATCCCCGAATTCGGGAAATCGACGCTTGATTAGGCTCGACTTTCACCCCAAACCAACCATGTGCAGATTGGTTTGATGAAATGTCCGTTTTATCCCATCCCCGCGACAATCTAGGATGGGATTCGTAGTAGGAGATAGAGGCAGCGACGGCTGGGCTCTGCAAGACAAAACCGGTTAAAGAAGGATCAAAAAAGTGGCACTTAGCGTATGGACAGTTGCTGAACTGGGGGCTTTTTACACTGAGCACCGTTCAGAGCTTCTCTCGCATGCCAATCGAGTTCTAAAAGACTCAGCCAAGGCTGAGGAAATCACCCAAGACTCACTTATTAAGTTCATGTTGGCTGCCCCTGAGCTTGAATCGTCAGAACACGCACTCTCCTATCTCCACCGCACCATCGAAAACCTCTGCATTGACTATTTCCGCATGGAAGGGCGCCGTCCAAACCTTGTGGTTATCGATGATGCCCAGGCAGAAGTGGAAGCTGCATGGCAGGTCTCAGGAGATCACTCAGAAGTTCTTTCACAAGCAGAAGATGCCGCCATTATTCGCCAGGCTTTGGCCCTACTTTCACCAGCAGAGCGCGCAGCGCTAGTTATGTGGGAGATGGAAGGTCGCTCAACTTCAGAGATCGCAGCAGAGCTTGGTATCAAGGAATCTGCTGTGCGCCACACTGTTTCTCGCGCCCGCACTTCCCTTCGTCGCGTTCTTTCAGAGCTCGTTATCGATCACGAGCGTGGCCTGACAGCCCTCGACATGCTTTCAACCACCTATAAGAAGGCAGCCGATCTTGCAGCTAAGTCTTCTAAGGTCGCACTCTCATTGTTATTGGTAGTCACTGCTTTTCTAGGGTTTAACTCACTTACTGGTGGCGAAGGCGTTCTGTCCACAGCCACAACCCAGGAGCCAATAGCGAAGGTTGCTGCTCCTTCTGCAACGGCAGAGGCAGCATCACCTGCTCCATCTATCTCAATGCCTGCCAAGAAGTCTTCAACGATGGTCTCTGGCGTCTTTATCAAAGGCGCAAAGGCAGCCTGGGCCGGCCTTGATTCAGAAGGCATTCCAACAGCTTTCACTGTTACCGGTGAAACAGGGGCCCTCGGCAAGATGCGCGTTAATCGCAATACCCCGGTAGCAACCGAGCAAGGCACAATATTGGCCACCCAAGCCATTACTTCCGAGGGTGGACCCAATGTGGCGATCGATCAGGTCATCACAGTCGATGGCAACGGCACAAAGTATGAGGTTGAGTACGTTTCATTTGGAATCAAGGGCATCTGGGCGGTAGCGCAAGCTCGCGCCACGAGCGTCGATTTTGAGCGTATGTCCAATGGCCAGTACCTTATGTCCGTTACAATTTCCCTACTCTCAACCCCAACTTCAGAGTTGTCTATCGCCGTGGGCAACCGTGGATACGACCTGGTTGGCGCACCTAAGACGATCTCGTCTCGTCTCTTGCTCAACGCGAGCAAGACCCAAATTTTGGCTCAGGCGGTATTAATACCGCGAGCATAATTAAATAAGTTTCTTCACCGCGTCCGGATACACGGTGGAGAATTTGATTCATCAGCACGTGCGATGAATCGAGCGGAGTCAGGAAACTGATTCCAAGCCGAGGTACGGAAATTCCGTAACTCGACTATCGAAAGGAAACAAATGTCTACAAAGACAACTTTCAAGCGCGTAGCGCTTGTAGCAGTTGCAGCTTTGGGTCTCGGTCTGCTTTCTGTTGCGCCTTCAAACGCATCAGTTGCTTCAGATACCCTCACTGTGACGAATGGAACAGCTGTTGTTGGTGACTCTGTCACTGCGACATCTGCGACAGCAACAATTTCGTTTAACCCAAGCGATTTCGCAAATGACACAATGTCAGTTACAGCATCACTTGTATCAGGACCAGGAACATTGTTCCCAGTTCTAACACTTGCTGAAACTACTAGCGCGATTGTCGGAACTGTGGTTGCAAACCTAACTCCAGAAACTGCAACTGCAATTGGAACTAAGTATGCGTCTTACACAAAGGTATATGTAAAGGGCCGCGCTGCAGCTATCACTACAGCGAAGTTCAATGTATACATTGGTGATTCATCAGCTAATACTGGTGTTGTAACGGCTGGTACATACGTAGTTCGTATTACTCCTGCTGCTCAACCAACTGCAGGAAATGCTACGTTTAAAGACATCACGATCACTGTTGCTGCAGCTAACACAGCAGCAACCAGTGCTTACACACACCTAGTATCTGGTGCGCTTGCAACCAATGCTGTTCTTGGTCAGACTGACTCAACAACATCAGGTTCAATCGCTGCTACAACACGCATCGGTTCTATCGGTGTGGCATTGCTGAACTCAGCAGGCGCTTCAGTATCGGAATCCTTCACAGCTACAATCACCGGTGCAGGAACATTGGGCTCAACTTCAGCAGGTACTGCAGTTGTTGGACGCTCAATCACAGTAAAGAGCGG
>Ga0114973_10004189_pt1 | contig 10063 bp, 9 predicted proteins | sample M_140807_MF_Meta_FD_87025 | JGI IMG/M metagenome (GOLD analysis project Ga0114973, IMG submission 87025) | Freshwater microbial communities from Lake Montjoie, Canada to study carbon cycling - M_140807_MF_MetaG | ecosystem: Environmental > Aquatic > Freshwater > Lake | place: Lake Montjoie... | reverse complement strand
GCGGGCCTGCGATCCCATGCCGGATATCAGGCTTGCCAGCAGGGCCAGTAGGGTTTGGGTCCGCGTCATGGTGCTGCCCTCGCTGCCGGATTGACCGAGACGGCCAGCGAGAACACATCATCGGGCTTCAACGCCAGTTCACCGAGAAAGCGCAAGGCCACGGCCAGCACGATCAGGGCCAGCAGCAGGCGGAATTGCTCGCCCTTGAGATGGCGGCCCGCACGGGCGCCGAATTGGGCGCCGAACACGCCGCCGATGATCAGCAACAAAGCCAGCACAAAATCAACCGAATGATTGGTGGTGGCATGCAGCATGGTGGCTCCGCTCATGCTGAACAGGATCTGGAACATCGACGTGCCCACCACCACCATTGTGGGAACACGAAACAGATAGATCAGCGCCGGCACGATCATGAACCCGCCGCCAATGCCCAGCAGCGCACCGAAAAAGCCGACAATCAGCGCCATCGCCAGCAAGGGTATCACGCTGACATAGAGGCCCGACGCCGGAAACCGCATCCTGAACGGCAGGCCGAAATACCACGGATGGTTGCCGCCGCGCGACAATTTGACGGGTCTGCCGCTGCGTCTGGCGCGGAACGCCTTGAGGCTTTCATACAGCATCAGCAAGCCGATGCCGCCGAGCAGGATGATGTAGGAAACACCGATGGTCAGATCGAGCTGGCCGACGCGGCGCAGCGCGTTGAAGGTCATCACCCCGCAGACCGTGCCGATCGAACTGCCCGACAGCAGCAAAAGCCCGAGTTTGATATCGAGCGCGCGCCGCTTCCAATGGCTGATCAGCGCGGTCAGGGACGAGGCGGCAATCTGCGTCGACACACTTGCGACTGCCACTGCCGGCGGGATGCCGAGAAAAATCAGCAAAGGCGTGATCAAAAATCCGCCGCCGACCCCGAACAGACCGGAAATAAAGCCCACCACCGCACTCATTCCCACAATGAGCCAGATATTGACCGGCAATTCGGCAATGGGCAGATAGAACTCCATCATACAGGCCTTGTGGGAGGGGGCGTGGGGACCTGTGTAACGGAAAACAGGTTAAAAATCATTTAGTGGGGTGATCGAGTAATTGCGATGATGGCATAGGCACAAAAAAAGCGCAGCCGAAGCTGCGCTTTTCTGTTTCCATGCAAGGCGCACAGGAGGTTGGACTTAGAAGTCCATGCCGCCCATACCGCCCATGCCGCCGCCGCCGCCGCCCATTGGCATGGATGGCTTGTCTTTCGGCAGTTCGGCAACCATCGCTTCGGTGGTGATCAACAGACCGGCAACCGAGGCTGCGTCCTGCAGAGCAGTACGGACAACCTTGGCAGGATCGACGATACCGGCTTCGAGCATGTCGACATATTGTTCGGTCTGCGCGTTGAAACCGAAGGTCTGCGACTTGTTCTCACCGATCTTGCCGACCACGATCGAGCCTTCGACACCGGCGTTTTCAACGATCTGGCGGATAGGGGCTTCAAGGGCCTTCAGGACGATGTTGATGCCGGCCTGCACGTCTGGATTGTCAGACTTCAGCTTGGCCACTGCACCCTTGGCGCGCAGCAGAGCCGTGCCGCCGCCAGGAACGATGCCTTCTTCCACCGCAGCGCGGGTGGCGTTCAGCGCATCATCAACGCGATCCTTCTTTTCCTTCACTTCGATTTCGGTCGCACCGCCGACGCGGATCACTGCGACACCGCCAGCCAGCTTGGCCAGACGCTCCTGCAGCTTTTCACGGTCGTAATCGGAGGTGGTTTCTTCGATCTGGGCTTTGATCTGGTTGACGCGGGCTTCGATGTCTTTCTTCTTGCCTGCACCGTCGATGATCGTGGTGTTTTCCTTGTCGATGCGGACGCGCTTGGCGCGGCCCAGCATGTTCAGGGTCACCGACTCGAGCTTGATGCCCAGATCTTCGGCGATCATTTCGCCGGCCGACAGGACAGCAATATCTTCGAGCATCGCTTTGCGGCGATCGCCGAAGCCGGGAGCCTTCACGGCCGCAATCTTCAGGCCGCCACGCAGCTTGTTGACGACGAGGGTGGCGAGGGCTTCGCCTTCGACGTCTTCGGCAATGATCAGCAAAGGCTTGCCGGTCTGCACGACTGCTTCCAGAATTGGCAGCATGGTCTGCAGCGAGGACAGCTTCTTTTCGTGGATCAGGATGTAGGGGTCGTCGAGTTCAACCACCATCTTTTCGGCATTGGTGATGAAATATGGCGACAGGTAGCCACGGTCGAACTGCATGCCTTCGACGATGGTGACTTCGGTTTCGAGGCTCTTGGCTTCTTCAACCGTGATCACGCCTTCGTTGCCGACTTTCTGCATCGCCTTGGCGATTTCTTCGCCGATGAAACGATCGCCATTGGCCGAAATGGTGCCGACCTGCGCGACTTCCTGGGTCGACTTCACCTTTTTGGCGCGTGCCTTGATGTCGGCAATCGCTGCGGTCACAGCCATGTCGACGCCGCGCTTCAGATCCATCGGGTTCATGCCGGCGGCCACATATTTGGCACCTTCACGGACGATGGCCTGGGCCAGAACGGTTGCGGTTGTGGTGCCGTCACCGGCGGTGTCGTTGGTCTTGGAAGCCACTTCGCGCAACATCTGCGCGCCCATATTTTCGAATCTGTCTTCCAGTTCGATTTCTTTGGCAACGGTCACACCGTCCTTCGTGATGCGCGGGGCACCGAAGGACTTTTCGATCACGACATTACGGCCCTTTGGACCCAAAGTGACCTTGACGGCATTGGCGAGAATATCGACACCGCGCAGCATTTTTTCGCGGGCGTCGGAGGAAAAACGTACTTCTTTAGCAGCCATGATGGAGCTCCTGAATTTAAATTGATAATGGGCTGAACACCCGGGCTGTCGGTTATTTGCCGATAATGCCCATGATGTCCGACTCTTTCATGATGATCAGATCGTGACCGTCAATCTTGACTTCGGTGCCCGACCACTTGCCGAACAAAATCTTGTCGCCTTTTTTCACATCGAGCGGAACGAGCTTGCCGCTTTCGTCACGTGCGCCGGAACCGACAGCGACGATTTCGCCTTCCTGTGGCTTTTCCTTGGCAGCGTCTGGAATGATGATGCCGCCCTTGGTCTTTTCATCGGATTCAAGGCGACGGACGACAACACGGTCGTGCAATGGACGAAACTTCATGGATCTCACCTCTCATATGACAGTGCCTCGACGGCACGCTGTCCAGGTTGGATAATAGTGGATTAGTGCAAAGACGGTTCTGTTAGCACTCACAGTTGGTGAGTGCTAAACTGCAAATGGCAGATAGGGAGTGACCTTGCCGCTGTCAAGGACTCTCGGGCCAACAAAAATTCAAAAAATGGGTCTGATTCGATCAGGCCCAGTCGGAATCATCGCCGCCACCACCGAACGAGCCACCGTCATCAGGCGCTTGATAGGATGCTTCCTGAATGAAACCAGAAGGTTGTGGTGCAGGTTCGTTGAACGAGGCGCGTTCGAGCGGGGCTGGCACAGGTGCCGGATCGGAATGGGAGAAACCGGCCCCGCTTGGTGTCGGATTGCCGAGGATTGACGAGCTATGGTTACTGAAAGCTGATTGAAGGCCATGAAACAGCAAGGCACCACCGGCCACACCGGCGGCGGTGGCCAGAGCATTGCCCAGAAAGCCCGATCCCGCTGCCTGTTGCGGCTGCACTTGCGGGGTCATGCCCATCGGTTGCTGCTGGAAAGATTGTTGGGTTTGAGCGGCTCCGCCACGGTTCCATGGCGAACCGGTCGAGGGTGCCGGTGCGGAAGAAGAGGCAGGAACAGCAGGTACGCCGCTGGCCGTGCGGCCCGCACCGAACAGACCGCCGCCGATGCCGCCCAGAAAACCGGTGGGCGCAGGTTTGCTTTCCAGTTCCCTGACGCGGGCTTCGAGCTGTTCGATGCGGCCGGATGCAGCTTTCAGCGCCTCTTCCTGAACGATCACCGCCTGCGCCATCACATAGGCGGCATGGGGGGCGCGTTTGACACCCTCGGCAATCATGGTTTCAGCTTCGGCATCGCGCGGTGCGCCGGATGCGGCGTTGATGCGGTCAAACAGGCCGCTGATCAATTGACGTTCTTCAGGTGACATATCCGATCTCCGATCAAAATGCTTGAACCCCTCATGTGGGGTGGCACAGGCCCTGTCTACAAGGGGCTTGTGGTGGTTTTGTGAAAGTCGACCGGAAAGTTTTTCCTGTCATTCCGCGGCAATCGAAGGCTTCGGTGTTTCCGAAAAACCGCGTTCGACCAGAACCGGCGGCATCGGCCCGCCGGTGGCCCAATCAAGCAGTTCGACCGAATGGAGAATCGGCACGGTATGCCGGGCCTCGCGCAGGCCTTTGCCGATCTGCGTCATGCAGCCCAGATTGCCGGTGGCGATCACTTCGGGAGCCATTTTCATGATATTGCCGACCTTGCGGGTGCGCAGTTGTCCGGCGATTTCGGGTTGCAGAATATTGTAGGTTCCGGCCGAACCGCAGCAAATATGCCCTTCGGGCACATCGCGGACCTCGAAACCGGCGGCATTGAGCAGTTTTTTCGGCTCGTCCTTGATCTGCTGGCCATGCTGCATCGAGCAGGCCGAATGATAGGCCACCACCAGCTCGGGCTTGCGGGCCACATCGGGCAGGCCGAACCGGCTGACCACTTCGGTGACATCCTTGGCCAGTGCCGAGACTTTCGCCGCTTTGTCCGCATAGGCCGGATCATTGCGGAACATGAAGCCGTAATCCTTGATCGAGGTGCCGCAACCCGAGGCCGTAATCACAATCGCATCCAGCCCCTTGCCGTCGATTTCGGCGCACCAGGCATCGATGTTGCGCCTGGCCGCAGCATGGGCCTGATCTTCCTTGCCGATATGATGCACCAGCGCGCCGCAACAGCCCTCGCCCTCAGGCAGGACGATCTCCAGCCCCATCCGCGTCAAAAGCCGCACCGTCGCCTCGTTGATGTCGGGATTGAGGACGGGTTGGGCGCAGCCGCTCAACAGCGCGACGCGACCGCGCCGGGTGGCGATGGCGGGGATGGTTTGCGGATGGTCGAGCGTGGTACGCGGCGGCAGCCGCCACGGGGCCAGCTCGAGCATGGCTGCCAGCCGCGCTCCCAATTTGGGGATCGGCCGCAGCAGCCCTGCAAAGGGACGCGCAAAACCCGCCAGCGCCAAAGCCCAGCGCAAACGGTTGGGATAGGGCAAAATCGCGGCCAAAGTGTCGCGCATCAACCGGTCGGTCCAGTCGCGCCGATAGGTCTTTTCGATGTGTGCGCGGGCGTGATCGACCAGATGCATGTAATTGACGCCCGAGGGGCAGGTGCTCATGCATGACAGGCAGGACAGGCAACGGTCGACATGGCGCACCACCTCTTTGCTGGCGGGGCGGCCGTTCTCGAACATGTCCTTGATCAGATAGATACGTCCGCGCGGGGAATCGAGCTCATCACCGAGCAGCAGATAAGTCGGGCAGGTCGCGGTGCAAAAGCCGCAATGCACGCAGGAGCGCAGAATTTTCTCGGACGCCTGCATTGCAGGGTCTTGCAACCCTTCGGGGGTGAACAATGTTTGCATCTTTTAAACCCCCGAATACATCCGGCCCGGATTGAGCACATGGTCCGGATCAAAACTTTTCTTCAAACCTGTCGACAGTTTCAGCACAGCAGGGGCCAGCGGCTCGAAGGTCCCGTCGGTGCCGCGCGCACCTTCCGAGGCCCGCACCAGCAGCGCATGGCCCTTGGCGTGGCGTACGGCCTGCCTGATCACTTCCGAGCCTGCTAGTTCGGAGGAGGCCGTGGCAATCCACACCAGCCCGCCGCCCCAATCGAGCAGATGGCGGATGCGCCGCCCTGCCGCAATCTGCGCCAGCAGAGCCGGTGCTTTCGAAGGCGGGACGGAAATCCGCCAGACTGCCTCGTTGCGCGGTTCGGCAAACCAGCGGACATCGCGGATTTGAGCCCACAGGCTGGTCGAAGCCGTCTGGTCAATGATATCGCAGCGTCCGAACGGGGCGAGCAGAACACGCAAGCGTTCGGCCCGATAGGCCAGCGATTCGGCAAAGCCTTCCAGCCGCAACAGGGTCATGGCGATGCGGTCGATGCCGACCGGCAGATGGGCCGCGCCGCTGACCTCGAAGGGCGAACCGATCGCCGCCGCCATCAGCGCTACGGCCTGTTGGTCATTCAGCCCGTGAAACACCACCGAGAGTGTGGTTTCTGGGCGTGGCAGCAATTTATAGGTGACTTCCGTCAGCACGCCGAGCGTGCCCCATGATCCGGCCATGGTGCGGGCCAGATCGAGACCCGTCACGTTTTTCATGACCCGCCCGCCGGATTTGATCACTTCGCCTTGGCCGTTGACGAAGCGGGTGCCGATCAGGCTGTCGCGGCAGGCTCCCGCCATGATCCGGCGCGGGCCCGACAGGTTGGTGGCGGTCAGCCCGCCCATGGTCGGCTCGCCCGAAGAGCCAAGCAGGGGCCGGTAATCCATCGGCTCGAACGGTAACATCTGTCCGCGCGCGGCCAGTGTGGCTTCGACCTCGGCCACCGGCGTGCCGGATTTGGCCGACAACACCAGTTCGGCCGGTTCATACAGCGTGATGCCGGTCATGGCTTGCATTGACAGCACGCGCTTGGCCTGCATCGGGCGTCCCATCAGACGTTTGGTGCCCTGACCTTCAACGGCAATCGAGGAGCGCTCGCTGCGGGCCAGCCGGATCGCCTCGACAATGTCTTCGTCACAAGTGGGTGTCAGCGCCGTCATATCTGATCTTTCATTTCAGCGGGTCTTGTCTCTTTTGATGTCTCAACCGGCAATTCTGCCGTCCAGCGGGAAGACTTTGGCGGGGTTGAGCAGCCATTTGCGGTCAAACACGGACCGGACGCGCATCTGCTGACCGAGATCGGCCTCGTTGAACTGGAACCGCATCAAATCGCGCTTTTCGATGCCGACGCCGTGTTCGCCGGTCAGGCAACCGCCGACTTCCACGCAGAGTTTGAGAATGTCGTTGCCCGCTTCTTCGGCCTTGCGGGCCTCTTCGGGGTCGTTGACATTATAGAGGATCAGCGGATGCAGATTGCCGTCGCCGGCGTGGAACACATTGGCGACGCGCAGTCCGTAATGTTTGGTGATTTCATCCATGCGGCGCAGCACCAGCGGCAATTGTCCGGTCGGGATCGTGCCGTCCATGCAGATATAATCGGCAATCCGTCCCGTCGCACCGAAGGCCGATTTGCGGCCTTTCCAGATCGCGGCTGTTTCCATCGCCGATTTGGATTCGCGCACGGTGGCGACACCGTGCTGTTTGGCGATCTCGACAATGCGGGCCAGCGTGGCATCCATTTCGGCATCCGAGCCTTCGACCTCGATGATCAGCAGGGCTTCGACATCGAGCGGATAACCGGCTTTGGCATAGGCCTCGCAAATCTCGATCGCCAGCTTGTCCATGAATTCCATCGCAACCGGAATGATTCCCGCCCCGATTATGGCGGCGACGCAAGCACCCGCCTCCTCCGACGTCGCAAAACCGAACAGCACGGGACGCGCCCCTTCGGCCAGCCGCAGGATCCGCACGGTTGCTTCGGTGACAATGCCGAGCTGCCCTTCGGAGCCGACAATCAGCGCCAGAAAATCATAGCCCGCCGCATCCATCGCCTCGCCGCCGATCTCGACAATGGTGCCGTCGACCAGCACCATGCGGACGCCGAGAATATTGTTCGTGGTCACGCCATATTTCAGGCAATGGGCACCGCCCGAATTCATTCCGATATTGCCGCCGATCGTGCAGGCCAGCTGCGAGGAAGGATCAGGCGCGTAAAAGAACCGTTCCGGCATGACGTGATCGGAAATCGCCAGATTGGTGATACCCGCCTGCACCTGCATGGTGCGGTCGGCAAAATTGACATCCAGCACCTTGCTCATTTTCGAGAGGCCGAGAATGATCGCATCCTCCTGCCCGATAGCCCCGCCTGCCAGCGAGGTGCCCGCGCCGCGTGCCACCACTTTGACGCCGTTGGTGTGGCAATAGGCCATGATGGCCGCGACCTGTTCGGTGGTGGTGGGCAGGGCCACGGCCAGCGGCATTTTGCGATAGGCGGTCAGCGCATCGGTCTCGAAAGCGCGCCGCTCGTCGTCCGATGTCACCAGTCCGTCGGCGGGCAACAGGCGGGCCAGACCGGCGATGATGTCATCACGGCGGGCCACAATGGCCTGATCGGGAACAGGAAAAGCAATACCCATGGTCAAATATCCTCGCCAATCGACGGATATTGTGGCTCGACCGAGCTGTTATCCGTCCTTGATGCTTCACCTTAAACCAATCACGCATTTTGTCATCCGGCAGATCAACTGCGGAGCTGTTTGCAGGGGCGCCCGAATTTATTACCGCCGAGCAGCTATGCAAAACTGGTTCATATCCTATCTGTCTGTTATGGTAAAAGGCAGTATCCATGTAGTTTGGCCTGCTGTCAGACACACAGGACTTCAACGAGGTTTAACATGATCCGTATCGTTTCGCTGCTGGCTTTGGCTGTGGTGCTGGGGCAAGCAATGCCTGCTTCCGCACAAGATGCCGCTTTGGGTGAAAAGACCTTTCTCAAATGCAAGGCCTGCCACCAGATCGGGGAAGGGGCCCGCAACGGTGTTGGTCCCAATCTCAATGGGTTGATCGGTCGCAAGTCCGGTTCGATCGAAGGTTACACCTATACCGAGGCCAACAAGACATCCGGCCTGACATGGGACGAAGACACGTTCCGAGACTATATCAAAAACCCCAAGGCCAAAATTCCCGGCACCAAGATGGTTTTTGCAGGAATTCCGAAAGACGAGGAAATCGACAATCTGATTGCCTATTTCAAGACCTTTGCGGCCGACGGCAAAAAGCTCTGAGTGAATTTTATATCGTTGACGGCTCCGGTTTGTCGACACATGAACAGGCGCGGGTGCTTGAAAGCACGGTGCGCCTGTTCCACACTGAAAATGGAGATCCGTTGCGCCTATGCTATGACTTGGCCAGCCGATAACGGACACAGCAGGTTGAGGAGATGAGATTGGCTCAGGATAAAGCGGCTTCGCGTGCGCCGAGGGTTGGACTGTTTGTGACATGTCTGGTCGATTTGATGCGCCCCTCGATTGGCTTTGCGGCTTTGAAATTGCTCGAACAGGCCGGCTGCAAGGTCGAAGTGCCCAGCCAGACCTGCTGCGGCCAGCCAGGATACAATTCGGGCGACCGCGCCACCGCCCGCGATCTGGCCGAACAGGTCATCCGCTCCTTCTCGCATTGCGATTACGTGGTTGCGCCTTCGGGGTCGTGCGCGGGCATGATCAAGGCGCATTATCCCGAATTGTTTGCCGATGATCCCAATCTGGCCCCCAAGGCGCAGGCACTGGCAGGCAAAACCCATGAATTGATCAGCTTTCTGGTCGATGTCATGAAGGTCAAATCGGTCGATGCCTCGTTTGACGGCGCTGTCACCTATCACGACAGCTGTTCTGGCCTGCGCGAATTGAAGATCAAGAACCAGCCGCGCCAATTGCTCGGCTCTGTCAAGGGCCTGACCATGGTCGAGATGAACGAGAGCGAGGTTTGCTGCGGCTTCGGCGGCACATTCGCCGTCAAATATGGCGAGATTTCCAATTCCATCGTCGAGAAAAAGACCGGAAACATCTCCGAATCGGGCGCGCCGACCCTGCTGGCCGGTGATCTGGGCTGCCTTTTGAACATGGCAGGCAAGTTGGCCCGCGAGGGCAAATCCATCGAGGTGCGTCATGTCGCCGAGGTGCTGGCCGGGATGACCGACGAGCCGCCGATCGGCGCACCGCGCGTCAGCGCACAGTCATAAGGAGCGCATCATGAGTGCCCATCCCACCACCAAACGTTTTATTGCCAATGCCACCGAGGCCTTAGCCGATCCCCAACTGCAACGGGCGATGACCAATGTCCGCTCCGGCTTTATCGACAAGCGTGCCGCTGTGGCCGCCAAATTGCCGGAATTCGAAGCCCTGCGCGATTCGGCCCGCGACATCAAAAACCACGCTCTGGCGCATCTCGATCTCTATCTGGAG
>Ga0114973_10004186_pt1 | contig 10065 bp, 7 predicted proteins | sample M_140807_MF_Meta_FD_87025 | JGI IMG/M metagenome (GOLD analysis project Ga0114973, IMG submission 87025) | Freshwater microbial communities from Lake Montjoie, Canada to study carbon cycling - M_140807_MF_MetaG | ecosystem: Environmental > Aquatic > Freshwater > Lake | place: Lake Montjoie... | reverse complement strand
CACGTATTGAAAATCCAAAAAAATAACGGTTGGCACCCAAAAACTTACTTGCCAGGCGGTAGGAGGGTTACCGCAGCGGCATCTCCAACCGCCGCTGGGGCCCAGCGGGATCCTCGAAGGATTCAGACCGGGGCGGATGGGTGAGGGTCAAGGCGACACAGCGCGACGTTCCTGATCGTGAAGCCAACCTGATCAAAGTTGGTAACTCGTCAGTAAACGCTGGAGGCGATCGTGAACTCGAGCATCAAAGTGAACGGGCAAAAATAAAATCATTCGTAGAATGTAATGACGGCGGCTAGCTGCTCTTACCACCTTAATGTCTGGGTACGTGTGTGGTGTCGGTGGCAAACGTTAACTCGTCCGAAGTTCTTGCTGGGCACAGGTATACAACACAAAAGGAGGTTCGTATGGCCGTGAACGTTGTCGATTCGCTGGTTCGGTTTCAGGAGAGCGGAAATGGGTTCGAGGAGGTCTGGGCGGAGATCGGTCCGATCGTGGGCGAGTTTGCCCGTCGGTGTCTGCGGAAGTTGGGCGTGCAGCGTCCGGACGGCAACGACGACTGGGCGGTGGACGACGTGGTCAGCCAGACGGCCGTGCGTCTGATGGGCCTGGCGGCCCCGAACGCCGGCGGTCGGTTCAACCCCGCGAAGGCGCAGCCGGGCCTGTCGGGTCTGCGAGGGTGGCTGTGGCGGGTCGTCGAGAGCCAGAGCGTGGAGTGGCACCGTCTGTATCGGGGCGGCCGTGGCGTGAAGATCCAGCCGGTGAGCGCCCTCGAGTGGAACGACCTGCCCGGCGGCGTGATCGGGTCAGTTGATCACGTGGGTGCGGCTCAGCCGTACCAGCGGCTGCGCCAGTAGCCGGGACGTCGACGGGCGTGCGCGACGGCCACCACGAGAATCCGCTCAGGCGACTGCTCTCGAAACACCAGCAGATACGGGAATCCCCGCACGCGGTATTCTGCGGCGAGAAAAGCGGCTTGGCAGGCAGGCCGTGCAGCAGGTTTCTCGGCGATGCGAGCCGCGGAGCGCTGAGCCAGCCTGGCCGTAGAGGTATGGGCGTCACCGGTGTCCGGCGGACGCCAGCCTTTCCCAGTGGTCGCAGGAGCGCGTCACGCCATGCCGATTCGGATCATCCACACCGCCGACAATCACATCGGCCTGCCTTTCAAGCAGTTTCCGGCCGACGTGGCGAAGCGCTTGATCGACGAGCGATTCGCCGCCCTGGGCCGGCTCGTGGCCGTCGCCAACGAGCGCAACGCCCACTTCTTCGTGGTCACCGGCGACCTCTTCGACAGCACGCGGGTCAAGAAGGAAGACATCGACGCGGCGGCTGCCGTGCTGCGGGGTTTCGAGGGCGTGGCCGTGATCATGGTGCCCGGCAACCATGACCACTACGCCAACTCCGAAACGGAGGTGTGGAAGCGGTTTCGTAAGGCGACCGAGGCCGATGCCCGCATCGACCTGCTCGTAGATCCAGCCGTGAAGTCGTACGACGTCGAGGGGCAGGCGGTGCACTTCTTCCCCTGTCCATGTCCGTCGAAGACCGGTGCCGAGCCCACGATCGGCTGGGTCGCGGAGGCGGCGGGCCGGCACGCCACCGGCCTCAAGATCGGCATCGCCCACGGCAACGTGACGGGGCTGGGCCTCGATGCCGAGGGGCGGTATTTCAACATGGAGCCAGCCGCGCTCGAGGCGGCTGGCATGGCGACCTGGCTGCTCGGCCACATCCATGTGCCGTTTCCGACGGTGGAGTCAGGCGAGCGGTCACCGTATTTCATGGCCGGCACGCACACGCCCGACTCGCTCCGGTGTCGCCATGCAGGGTCGGCCTGGAGCATCGAGTGCGACGGCGACCGGGTGACGCGTTACGAGCGGCTCGCTCCCGGGGGCATTGCATTCCGCCGGCTCGAAAAGGAACTGGTCTCGGCGGACGACGTGGCCGATCTCGTCCACATGTGCGAGGCCCTCGACGCTTGCTCCACGGTCCTCGACCTGCAGCTCTCCGGACGGCTCTCGGCGACCGAGCGGGCGCACCTCACGGCCGAGATCGACCGTCTGCAGCCCGCGTTCCTGAACCTCACGATGGAATCCGACGTCCACGACCGGATCGACGCCGCCCAGATCGAGCAGAAGTATCGCAGCGGCGGGCTCGCCCAGCGGCTGCTGACGGCTCTGCTCGAAGACGCGGATCACCCCGACGCCGCCACGCTCGCCCACCAGCTCATCGAGGAGGTGTCGCGAGCATGAAACTGCAATCGATCACACTGCACCCGTTTGGCCGCTTCGCAGACCAGTCGTGGGATCTCTCGAAGCCGCTCGTGGTCATCCACGGACCGAACGAACTGGGGAAGACCACGCTGCGGCAGGCGATCTTCCATGCGTTGTTCACGCCCACCAAGCAGACAGACGCTCAACTCAAAAACAGCGTCAAGCCCTGGTTGCCGCTGCCCGACGGCGACCACGCCCACGTCACGCTCGCGTTCGAGCACGAGGGCAAGCCATGGACGCTCGAAAAACGGTGGGGCGCCGCCCAGATGAGCCGGCTCAGCGACGGCACGACGGCAATCGCCGATCCCGCCGCCGTGCAAACCCGCCTCGGCGAGATGCTGGAGCACAGCGAGGCCACGTATCGGCACGTGCTGTTCACGGGCCAGGCCGAGCTCGAACGCACGTTCATCACCATCCGGGAGAAGGAAGAGGCGGGCGAACTGCGGGCTATCGGCGACCTGCTTCAGGCAGCCGTCGATTCCTCGGCCGACGTGGACGAGACCGCACTGCGGCGTAAGGTCGCTGAGAAGATCGAAGATGCTTTCGGCCGTTGGGACGAAGCCAATAGCCGCCCCGAGCCGCAGAACGGCAAGGAGAAGGGCCTCTCCGATCCGTGGAAAAAAGGTGTCGGCGACATTCTTGCTGCCTGGTACGCATGGAAGAAGCTGCTGGCGGAGCGAGATCGCATCGTGGACCTCGAGCGCCGGCTCGACGACATCGGCACGCAGGCGTCGACGCTCGAAGACGAGATTCGCCGCTTGAAGGCGATCATTGAGAAGTATGGCCCACTTCGTGAGGGGCTCACGGAGCGTGAACGGCTCGACGAGCAGCTTCCGGGAATGAGGCGGGAGGTGGCTGAGATGGCGGCCGCGTTCACGGCGTGGCCACAGGCGAAGGCCGCGATTGAGCAATGGGAAAAGCTCCGGCCAAATCTGGATGCGCAGCTTCAAGCGGCCAAGCAGGAGCGAGTCACCGCCCAGGCGCGGGTAAACGCGGCGGCGTTGCTCAAATCATTCGTAGCCATCCAGGAGGCGAAGAGCGCGTGGGAGAAAGCCGACGAGGTCGCGAAGACTCATCCCCACCCGGGCGAAGACATCCTCCGCGAAATCGACAGGCTCGAAGACGCCATCACGGCCGCGGAAAATAAGCTCGCGGCGCGGTCGTTGTCGTGGCGTATCGAGGCGGATGAGGCCGGGACGGTCGTCGTCGAGCCGGGCGCCGAGCCGGCGGAAACGATCCCCGTCGGGCCAGGCCCGGTTTTGGGCAAGGCCACGGCGCGGGTGCGCGTGCAGGCGGCAGGCATCACGCTCACCGTGGAAAGTGGTGAAGAAGACGTAGACGCCCTGTTTCGGTCGATCACGGACGACCGGGCCGCCCTCGCCCGCCACCTCGAGGCGTGCAACGCCGCTTCACCGAAGGCCGCCCGCGAGATGGCCGACAAGCATCGCGAATGCGTTGCGGCAGCTGCGGCATGCAAGCGGGTGTACGACGGCTTGCTGCAGGGCAAGACCTTCGAGCAGTGGGAGGCGGAGGTGCAGGCGATCGAGAACCTGTCTGCCACCCGCGACCTGGCCACGATCGACGAAGAAATTGCGAGATTAGACAAGCAACTCGCCGAAGGCGAGATTCAGGCCGCGAGGCACAGGGAGTCGATCCAGAATTGGGAGGCGCGCTACCAGGATTTCGACACGCTCGCGGAACGTTGGGTGGAAGCGAAGACCGCGCTGCAGCGAGCCCTGGCGAGGCTCGAGACCCTTCCCAAGCTGCCAGAGGACTTTGGGTCGGTGAAGGAGTTTTTGCGGGCGCTTGACCTCGCGCACAATGAAATGAGCACGAAACAGCAGCAACTGCCGGAGATGCGACAGAAACTTGGGGAGTTGACCGGCGAGCTCGGAGAGGGGCGGAGCGAGGACATCACGGAGCAGGCGGCGACCGCGGAGCGGGTGTTCAACCGGGTCCGGGCGCAGGGACGCGCGTATCTTCGGATCCAGCAGGAGCTTGACCATCTTGCAGGCGCCGCCGGCGTCGATCCCCTGGCAGATTTCAGCGGGCGGGTGGCCGGCCTCTTCGCACGGATCACGGGAGGTGACGCCAACCTCCAGTTCGACGGGCAACTCCCGGCGACCGTGGTGCGGGGCACGGTTGCCCTGCCGCCGGACCGCCTGTCACATGGCGGCGGCGGCGCCCTGGCGCTCGCCGTGCGTCTGGCGATGGCGGAGGCCTACCTCCAAGGCCACGGCGGCTTCGTCATGCTCGACGATCCGCTGGTGCACTTTGACAAAGACCGTATGGCCGTCGCGGCGGAGGTCCTCCGCGCATTCTCGGCAACCACGCAGGTGCTCTTCTTCACCTGCCACGATTACCACGCCGCGCGGCTTGAAGGGAATGGGTGAGAGGCGCACCTCAATGTTTGTGTGTGCGCACACCACAGCCACCCCTTTCCCTGCCGGGTGACCGGCGAGCAGAGCCTAGCGGCGGCTACTTCCGCGACACCCTTCGCTGGGCCCGGCGGGCCTTCTTCACATCGGCACGGGCCGCCCGCTCCTCTTCGCGGTACGTGCGTACGGCCTCTGGATGGGCCTGCCGCCAGACGTCGGGTCGCAGGGCCTCGTAGTCGGTCTCTCCGGCGAGAAGCCGATCGAGCACATCCTTGACGTAGGCGAACACGTCGAGGTCGTTCCGCACGGCGCTGCTGACGATCGTGAACAGGTCAGCGGCGAGGTACCCCGGCTCGACTTCACCGATGAAGAGCCAGTTTTTTCGGCCAATGGCCACCTTCTTCATCAACTGCTCAGTGAGGTTGTTGTCGATCGGCATGAGGCCGTCGTCGAGATAGACGAGCAGAACTCGCGTCTGAGGACATTGAGGAGTTCTGCCGTGTGAACGCGATCCACATGGTCTGGCCGTTCTGGCGGGAGTTTGTCACCGGCAGCCTCTCCCGTGGTGGCCTCGAGGCCGTGCCCGTGCCGATGTTCAACGTGTATGGTTCGCGGCCCCGGCCAGTCTCGTACGCGGACGATGCTGGGAAGCTACCAGGCCCGTGATGCACGATCGGATCGCTGCGATCTGACTCAGGAATGTCAGATCGTGAGGTTCACGCGGGCGTCGCGCGGGGGAGGGTACGCTAGTGATCCCCTCACGGAGCCGCTTGCATCCATGGCCACCGATCCCATCTGCGGCATGACCGTTGACGAGCAGACCGCCCGCAGTGCGGTTCGCGACGGTGTCACCTCCTACTTCTGCTCCGAGGGTTGCCGGCGGAAGTTCCTCGGCGACGTGCTGCTTTCGATCTCGCCCTCCGCCGCAGCGGCCGTGCCGCCATGCTGCGGGTCGCACCGCCCCTCCGCCGCCGCTGCGGCCCCGGCCCGCGCCGATGCCATCTACACCTGCCCCATGCATCCCGAGGTCGAGCAGGTCGGGCCCGGCGCCTGCCCGAAGTGCGGCATGGACCTGGAGCCGAAGACTCTGCAGCTCGACGCAGGGGAGGACGATCCCGAACTCCGGGGCATGACCCGCAGGTTCTGGATCGCCGCGGCGCTCACGCTGCCGGTGTTCCTGATGTCGATGCTGCCGATGCTGGGCGTGCCGGTCGATCGCTGGCTGGGGCCGACGATCGGGCCCTGGCTGCAACTGGCCCTCGCCACGCCGGTCGTGCTCTGGGCCGGCTGGCCGTTCTTCGAGCGAGGCTTCCGCTCGATCGTGACCGGCCACCTCAACATGTTCACGCTGATCGCCATCGGCACCGGTGCCGCCTATCTCTACAGCCTCGTCGCCGTGCTGTTTCCCGCGGTCATCCCGCACCAGTTCCGGCACGACGGCGGCGTGCCGATGTACTTCGAGGCAGCGGCGGTGATCATCACGCTGGTGCTGCTCGGGCAGCTGCTCGAACTGCGGGCCCGCCAACGCACCGGGGCCGCCATCCGCGAGCTGCTCTCGCTTGCGCCGCCCGTGGCCCGCGTAGTCCGCGACGGCGAGGAACGCGAGGTGCCGCTCGACAACGTGCATCAGGGCGACGTGCTACGCGTACGGCCCGGCGAAAAAATCCCCGTGGACGGCCGGCTCACAGACGGCGGAAGCTCGGTCGAGGAATCGATGATCACCGGCGAGCCGATGCCGGTGGAAAAGCGGGAGGGCGATGCGGTGATTGGCGGCACCCTCAATCAGACCGGCTCGTTTCTGATGGTGGCTGACAAGGTCGGCAAAGATACCGTGCTCTCGCGGATCATCGGCATGGTGGCCGACGCACAGCGGAGCCGGGCGCCGATCCAAAAGGTCGCCGACGCCGTGTCGGGCTATTTTGTGCCCGTCGTGCTGGCGATCGCGGCCATCACGTTTCTCGTGTGGGCGATCGCGGCGCCGGAGCAGCCGCCGCTGGCGTGGGCCTTCGTCAACGCCGTTGCCGTGCTGATCATCGCCTGCCCCTGTGCGCTCGGGCTCGCGACACCGATGTCGATCATGGTCGGCATCGGCCGCGGGGCGCGGGAAGGAGTACTCGTGAAGAATGCTGAGGTGCTCGAGCGGCTCGAAAAGGTGGACACCGTGGTCGTGGACAAGACGGGCACGCTGACCACCGGCCGCCCGACCCTCACCGAGTGCCTCCCGGCGGGATCGATCAGCGAGACGGACCTCCTGCGGCTGGCCGCGAGCGTCGAGCAGCAGAGCGAGCATCCTCTGGCCCGGGCGATCGTGGCGGGGGCCGCGGCGCGAAACCTTGCCGTGCCTGCGGTGGCCAACTTCGATTCCGTGACGGGCGGCGGCGCCCGAGGGAACGTCGAGGGCCGTGAGGTGCTCGTCGGCAAGCGGGCATGGCTCGCCGAGGAGGGCGTGGCCGATCTGGCCGCGCTCGACGACCGGGCCAGCGCGCTTCAGCAGCAGGGCCGCACGGTGATGCATGTCGCCGTGGACGGGCGATTCGCCGGGTTGATCGCCGTGTCGGACCCAGTCAAAGACTCAACGCCCGAGGCGGTCCGCAGCCTCCATGACCTTGGGCTACGGATCATCATGCTTACCGGTGACAGCGAACAGACGGCCTGCACCGTGGCCGCCGGCCTCGGGATCGACGAGTTTCGCGCCGGAGTGAAGCCCGAGGGCAAGCACGAACTCGTGCGGGCCCTTCAGGCGGAGGGTCGCACGGTCGCGATGGCCGGTGACGGCATCAACGACGCGCCGGCACTGGCCGCGGCCGATGTCGGCATTGCCATGGGCACGGGCTCCGATGCCGCCATCGAGTCGGCCGGGGTGACGCTCGTGAAGGGCGACCTGCGAGGAATCGTGAAGGCGATCCACCTGAGCCGTCACACGATGCGGAACATCCGCCAGAACCTCTTTTTCGCGCTCGTCTACAACGCGCTGGGAGTGCCGATCGCGGCCGGGGTGCTCTATCCGCTCTCGAGCCACCTGCTGCTCAACCCGATGATCGCCGCGGCCGCCATGAGCCTGAGTTCGGTGTCGGTGGTGGCCAACGCGCTGCGGCTGCGATCGATGAAGATGGGCTCGTAGCGAGCCGGTCGTCAGGGGTCGAAGACGATCGCCACCGGCAGCGAGTTGCCGAACGTTGTGAAGTCGCGAAACGACCAGACGACCCGCTTGTCGGGCGTGATCTCGAGGATCTGCGGCTGCTCGGGGCCGGCGTGGCAGTTGACGATCAGCGTGTTGCCATTCGGCCGCCGCTCCACCTGCGTCACCCAGGCGAGCACCACGCCAGGCAGGTCGCGCTGGCCGATCTGCCAGACGATTTCTTTTTCGGGTGTCACCTCCAGAACGCCGTGGCCGTTGCCCGTGCCGATGAGCGTGTTGCCGTTTTCGAGTCGCACCGCGGAATAGACCTGGTCGCCAAAGGCCTCGGGGCCGTGGCCGGGCTTCTTCTCGTGGCCAACGAGCGGCACGTCGAACTCCCAGACCACCCGCCCCGTGGCGTCGTACTCGCGGACCATGCCATCCTTCTCATGGGCCACGAGATACGTGCCGGCGGCCGTCTTGCGGGCGTTTCGCGTGTCGGAGTGGGCTGACGGCGACTTCACCGTCAGTGGAATCTCGCGGGCAATCACGCCGGCCGAATCGACTTCGATGATCCGCGCGGGGCCCGACTCGACGATCATCGTGGTACCGTTCGCAAGCCGCTGAAACGCGTGCACCTCCACAGGCCGGTCGGCGTTGCCATTGCCCTTCGCGTCGTAGGTCCAGACGGGCCGACGGTTGGCGTCGAGTTCCACGATCTTCGTCCAGCCGTCCTGATAGAGCAGGTGGCCGTTGGGGAGGAGATGCAGGTCGTGAATCGCGCCGCAGGGGATTTTCCATTCGACGCAGCCGTCGGAGCCGATCGCGGCGAGCGTTTTTGTGGACGAGTCGGCGGCGATCACTCGCCGGGCCGTGCCCGTCTGCACGGCCGAAGCGGGAGCCTCGCCACGGGCCATTGCCGGCAGTAGGGCGAGCAGCAGCATCCCATGAAACAGATTGCCGCGGGTGCATCGCGCAGGGTAGGATGGCCGTTCATGAAGCGGAGGGAGTAACCCCTCCGCGGAACTGAAAACCTCGAGAGGCAGCGACGATGGCTTCAAGGGCGATGATCCAGGGTGGTGTCGTGCTCGCGGCGTTGGTGGCTGGCGTGGTCTGTTTCGGACTGCGGGTCGGCAGCGGCGAACTGGCTACGGCCGGCGAGGCGCTGCTCAACAACCGATGCATACTCTGCAATACCTACGGCGCCAGCCAGATGCCCCGAATCTGCGGCAGCTGCAACAACAAGTTCAACAACCGGTGCATTCTCTGCAACACCTACGGCGCCAATCAGGTGCCGCGAATCTGCGGAAGTTGCAACAACAAGTTCAATAACCGATGCATTCTCTGCAACGCCTACGGCGCCAGCCAGGCGCCGCACATCTGCGGCAGTTGCAATAACAAGCATTAGGGGATGGCCGAGGGGAGCCGTACGCCTTACGGCGTTACGCTTCCTGGGTGCCTACGCGATGATCTCGCTGATCGGCTCGACGTGCTCCACGCCGACGAGCTTCTGGTCGAGGCCGCCGAAGAAGTAGGAGAGCCGATTGGGGTCGAGGCCCAGTTGATTGAGCACCGTGGCGTGCAGGCTCTTCACGTGGAAGCCGGTCTTGCCGTCGTGCACTGGGCTGATCGCCGCGGCGCCGAGCTCGTCAGTCTCGCCTACGCTCACGCCTCCCTTGATGCCGCCGCCGGCCAGCCACATCGTGAAGCCATACGAGTTGTGGTCGCGGCCTGTGCCCTCGGCGTATTCCGCCGTCGGCTGCCGGCCGAACTCGCCTCCCCAGATCACGAGTGTGGAGTCGAGCAGGCCCGACCGCTTGAGGTCGGTGAGCAGGGCTGCTACGGGCAGGTCGGTGTTGCCGGCATGGAAGGTGTGGTTCTTCTCGAGGTCGCCGTGGGCGTCCCAGTTGTCGTCGTTGTGGGCGCCGCCCGAATAGAGCTGCACGAACCGTACGCCCCGCTCCACGAGCCGACGAGCGAGCAGGCAGCGCCGGCCAAAATCGGCAGTGCGCGGGTTGTCGAGGCCGTAGAGTTTTTGTGTCTCTTCGGTTTCGCGTGCCAGGTCCACCGCCTCGGGTGCGTGCTCCTGCATCTTCCAGGCGAGTTCGTAGGAGGCGATCCGGGCGGCGAGTTCGCTGTTGTCGCCACGGGGCAGCAGGTGGGCCGTGTTGGCGTCGTGGAGGGCATCGAGCATCGCCCGTTGCGCTTCCAGCGGCATGTCGTCGGGAGGCGCGAGGTCGAGGATCGGCGGACCCTTGCTCCGCAGGAGCGTGCCCTGATACGTGGCCGGCATGTAGCCGCT
>Ga0114973_10004185_pt1 | contig 10067 bp, 13 predicted proteins | sample M_140807_MF_Meta_FD_87025 | JGI IMG/M metagenome (GOLD analysis project Ga0114973, IMG submission 87025) | Freshwater microbial communities from Lake Montjoie, Canada to study carbon cycling - M_140807_MF_MetaG | ecosystem: Environmental > Aquatic > Freshwater > Lake | place: Lake Montjoie... | reverse complement strand
GATTACATGAATTATAATGTGAAAACCCGATTCAACTTTTTTGCTAACGCGGAAGAAACCCGCCGAACCCGTATATGATTAGAGCTACAAAACCGGCACCACCCAACATCAAACAACCGCCAAATACAAAAGGATGCCGACAGCAAATCCAGTTGGGAGGCGGAGATAGCATAAATTCTTGAAAGGTAGGTGGTCTTACCTTAATAACCACGTGCCCAACGGGCACCGGCACTGTAGTTTTCACTATAGTATGTTTCATTGTGTTAGAAACACAGGAAAACATATAAACATTCAATTTTTAAACACTTACTCGTACATAATACGGGGATTACGAGCACTGCGCCGTGTAGTGCGACGCTTAATCTTAGGCGATGGCTTCTTAGGTGACGGTTTCTTAGGCGAAGGCTTTTTCCGCGAGTTATTGAATCCTACACCAGCACCAGGTATGGGTCGTAAAACACCCAAAGGATTCGCAGTAACTTTTCCTGTATTCTTTCCAGACATTCCCTTACTTTACTCTTACATAATTCATGGCACTAAATTGGCAACATTGGCAACATGGGCTTTACGAGTATGGCGACGGCGAGCACCTCCAGCCGTTGCAGCACGGTATAACTCGGGAATGAGTCCACCAACACGAGAACCGCTACTAGAGTTAATGTACTGCTGTGCAACCCGCTCGGCAATTTTACGAATATACTCATCAAAATGATGGCGATTGAGCGATTGGGTCAGCACTATACAAGTTAACGGTCCAGGACGAATAGGGGGATTCTTATCCTGTATTTTCATAACAAAGCCGATATTTGTGAAAATAGCATTAAAAAAGCCACCAGCGGTACCGACACGTACGTAGTCCTGCCAGAAATCTACTGCACCCGTTTTTGTCAACATTCCGAGAAAGCAACCGTTATTAATGAAAAGGGGTACCGTAGAACCGGTGCCCATAGGAATTTGGTGGACATCTACACCGCCGTAGGCGGAGACCCAGACGATTCCGTCTGCCGCCGACGCCGCCACGGTTGTATACGCCGCGTTCTGACCTGCAAACAATAGTCGGAAATTATTGAATACATTGACGTCACCACTGACGGTCAGGTTGGACGTACACGCCATGAATGCTTTGTCGGCAAAACGCCAGGTCTCGCCGGCTTTGATATCAATTTGGATGATGGAGCCTTGTAAGAACGGCGAGAGGTAGATATCTAGTTCATTTTGGGTAGGATTGGCAATAGCGTTTTGTAATGCGGAGGAGCCGCTGAAAGAGCGGGCAAAAGCACCCCAGAATCCCCCGCTGCCGAGCTGAGCATTAGTCGTTAGACCACCGTCCATATACGCCATTGTCTCTTGGTTGGTGATGAGGTTGGCACCGGGCTTTAATGAGAATTTAAGGATATCATAGCCGCCCTTGTTGACAATCTGCGCACCGAGTGATTCAAAAGGACTGGAAGCGGTACCGACCGATCCGGTACCGGATGAACTGAGAGCAACATTATCGGGCAGTGCTGTTACAGAAGCGGTAGGTGCGCCAATGCCGGCGGTTTTGGGCACGGGTGCATCGGCACTCACACCTGGCTGGACAAAGGTAGACCCTACTACTGCTTCTGTAGTAGGTAAGACCTGCTTCACAGCCTCGGGCTTTGAAGTAGGACCAGATTGTGGAAACTGGAAAAGGCTAAACATTTCTATTTTACTCGTACATAATTCGTGGGTTGTTTGAGCGACGGCGACTACTGTGACTACGCCGCTGCGCCGCCGGTTTCGCCCCAAACCACTTCTTGATTGTGTTAGTAATACCAGGTTTGTTTTTACGTGTGCGGGCAGCATTACGCCGTGCCTGTAGCCGCCGACGATGTGAATTCGTACGCCAATAACTGGGGTCATTGTTAACAGTCAAAACTAGCGGACCTGTGGAGTTATTGCTCATTCCTACTATTATCAGTGATTAATCGTCTACAATCAGGCAACCTTCAGATGCAGCCGGTGTCTCAGCCTCAGACGAGTCTTCACTCGCATCCGTCGAGAATTTGACAATATAACCGCATTCTTTGTAGAATTTACGCCGACGAGCCCACTGACCAAAACATTCAGGAAACGCCGTATCTAGGACGTCGTAAATACGGGGCTGAATAGTACGCTCTTCGGGCTTCAAGCGGAGAATACGACCAACCGACTGTTCAATACTGCTCTTAGGTGTCGCCAGAAGCACAGCGTTGAGCGTAGGAATATTCATTCCCTCGCTCGCCATTGCAAACGTTCCCAAGATAACAGTGCGAGTCGCTGAGGTATCTAGGTCTTTCTGCTTCATTCCACCGACGTAATAGCCGATTGACTCGATTCCCTTTGCTCTAAAACCGTTTTCAAAATCCTTGAGATGCTCACGACGGTCGGATAGCACTAGCAGCCGACGACCCGTCTCGGCAAGGCAAGGCGTCACCCAGTCAATCATTGCACGAGTCCGCGGTACAAAGTTGGCAATATTGTTAATCATACACGCACGAATCGCTTTGCCAGCCCAATCCGTCTTCACTTCTGTATATGCATCGTCCGAATCGGTATAGCGTAGGCATTCCACCTTCACTGTATCGTCTTTAGGACGCCGGGCAATCTGATATACAATATCTCCGAGATACCATCCAAAGACTTTGGATAGTCCGTCGTTGCGTTTAGGCGTTGCGGTGAGTCCGAGCATTTTTGGGCAGTGGACACGCTGAAGCGTTTGGCTGAAATGTTCGGCGGCAAGGTGGTGGACTTCGTCAAAGATAGCAAAGCCGAAGTGATTAAAGGTACCGGCAAGGAAGTTACGAGAGCATAGCGTCTGAATCATTGCGATGCTGACGTCAAACTCGGCACCTACGTCGCATTTCTCACCCTGAATACGACCAATACGGATACCTGGTACTAAACTTCGTAGTTCGGTACTCCACTGGTCGGCAAGGAACTCTTTATGAACTACGATGAGGAAACACTTCCCGATTTCGAGCGCGGCAGCAATACCGGTAAAGGTCTTGCCATAGCCGCAGGGCAAGCAAATGATACCGTTGTGCCCTACGCTCCGAAATGATTCAAGTGCCGCGACTTGGTGGACACGGAGTTCACCGCCGAACTTAAGCCCAACAGGCAAAGCATCACCGCGGCTACGAATGTCAGAAAGTGCAGGACCAAATTGGTTTAGTCCCCAGGCAGTGGGAAGATAAAACCGTTCAGCGGATTCAAGGTAGACTTTGAAGGCTGGCAAGCCAGCGGTATATGCAGCAGGACCCACGGCACATACTGTTAACTCCTTTTTGATGAGTGCGACTTGTGTGGGAGTCAAGCCTAATTTCGCAATCGAGTAGCCTTTCGTGGAAAGGGCGCGAGCAGGTAACATCTTTGCTTTTTACAAAGAAACAAACGGATGCTTCATTTTTTATCGTCGCGGTGAATAGAGTGAAATGGTACAGTCATCAGTATCTTATGCCGAGGTGGGCTTGACAGTGGTGGTGTTGGGACTCACAACTGCCGTTGCTACAAAGATGTTTGTATTATCGAGTAAGATTACATCGTCACCGATTACAGCGGTAGTTTTAGTCGTTGTGGCTCTAGCTTTATTCAGTGTCTACCCGGCTGTGGGCATTTCGTTGCTACTGCTCACGGCGGTGCTGATGTTTAATCGTAATGTGCGGGCTACGATGAAGTCGATAGGTACGCCACTACGAAACGATAACTTCCAGAATGTTGCGGGCACGACGACGACGGTATCGGATGATATGTTTCAGGGACAGATGAATGGACCGAGATACCCTGATCGTACGGTTGCCAACGCGGCGCCGGCGAATGAGTCGCTGACAAATATTATGTTTACAAATCGCCAGCCGATTCCGATGCCGTCGGGTCCGCCAGTGCCCCCATCGGCAAGCCGCGGTACATACGGTGCCGATAGCATTATGAAGGAGAATGTGGGCGATGCAGTAGGTGCATCGGAGAATGGATTTATGTCGGCTCCCCGTCCTTTGAACGAGTTCAATGAAACAAACCCGACCAATCCGATGCTGGGTCCGGTGAAGGTGGAGGAGGGGTTTGAGTCCTTACTCCCTAAGGAGCCGGCTCCGTTTGGAGCGGAGGAGGGTGATGTACCGTATGGAAGCTTTCCAAGGGATGCACAGCGTGCCTCGTCTACGGGCGAGGTTCGTGGCTATACTTACCGTCCCGAGATGGATACGGGCAGCAACGAGTTCAAGCGCTTTGGACCGGATCTGGATGAAAAAACTGATTCGTTCAAGTACTACACAAATTAAGTTAAGTCCTTCTGTAGAAAAAAGAAACCTTCCCGAAATGGTAATTCATAATTACGATTTCACGCATATTAGTATGATTAGGTTTAATAATACCCTTGTTGTGTTAAGTGATAATCCTCCAAAGTATAATCTCACCTTTCATTTGGGTCATCAGGTGTCGGTAGATACAAGTATCCTGAGTTGCGAAGAGATAAGGGCGGGTGATAAGATTGATGTGTATGTGCCGGATGTACCGACGACCACGCCGCGTTGGACAAATACGATTAAGACGCAATTACGAATGATATGGCAGGTCGCTAAGAAGTATCATATAGATTATATTTCCATAATTGTTGACGGGGCAGCACGGCAGGAGGTGGCAGCGATTGCTATTCACCAGACGATCCGTGACCAAGTGGGTGTAATGTATATGATTGAATTCTGTATGCCGGACCAAGAAACGCGAACAATATATGAGCGAACTATTCCACCAATTTATAAGTCATAAGTAGAAGATGGCGAAACGGTTATCTATGTTGTTAGTGATTGCTGCATTATTGGTTGTGGGATTGGTAGGATTTCTGTTTTTTTCGCCGTGCGGTGTGACGATAGAGAAGTTTCAGGATGCGCCGGCAGAAAAAGCAAAGCCGGCATTTGTGCCGCCAGTTTTAGAAGAGAAGCCGCCTATGCCGGTAAAAGGGTTCAAGGATCCCTCCCCGCCCCAGCCTGTACCGCAGCCCGAACAGATTCCGTATTTTTGCGAAAAATATGGTTATCCATCTGCCGATAATAGTATACGTCTTTACAGCGAGAACGAATGTGTATCTAGCTTTCGTGGAACTTGGTATGAGAATGGAGAATGTATTTTTAATGGTGGTCGTTCGCTTTCTTATGAGTGCCGTGGTCTAAATAATCAAGCAATGCCAATAAAGGCACAGCCGATACAGGGAGGTGCTCCAGCGATAAAATCTATGATGCCGCCGCAGCCAATAGCCGCCCCGACACCTATTGCACCGACCCCGGCATCATCGGCGGCAGCACTTACATTATCGCCGGCACAGTGCTCTGCGTTATGTCCGGTAACCCAGGAAACCTGTGAGAGCAGGTTCTCGTGCCAGACACGATTAGAGCCAATTGGTGTCACGCCGATGACGAGGACGTCTACACCGGCACAGATTGATACAACTATGTAAATCAGTTACGAAACTCTCCAATACCATCCCAATAGTATTCTAGCAAGGTAGCATATTCGGCTACTGATGGCGAAGCGTCGGCAAGTGGCGTACAATGCTTGAAGATGTCACAATTGGCACTCAGGGCTTGCATTCCACCACGGTTGTAGATGTCAAATCCGAACTTCTTAGATAGAGCTTCGTTGATAAAGGATTCGTAAATCTTTTTGAGAGCAGCGTGATTGAACTCGCCGTATTCGGCACTGAGCGACATAGCCCGCATAAAATCAAAGTTTTCATCAATTCGAGCACACATCATCTCGTAGGACGGGAAGGGGTGTGAGTTAATCCACGCACGGAAATTAATGCCTGAGTGACAGTCTTCGCAATTACAGTGGGCAGGCATCGTTTACCTTTTGTTAGAAATCAAGGAATGTTTCAATTTTTTTAAAGTGAGACACTTTTATGCGCCAACCGCAGGTTGAGCGCATAAAAGTAGGCGAGCGATCTAGCGGTGTTTACGGCGACGGGTAGAGCGACGGCGCGAGCGACGGGCACGATGCAAGCCACCACCAGCGGCACCCGCGGCGGCACCAGGAAGGGGAGGATTTAACCGATTTATAGAGGCTTCAATACGAGCACGGTTTTCCGCTGTCAATCCTGGCTGTATAAGCATTTTACTTAATACTATTATTGTACTATTTATTATACCAGCCCGTCGTTCGCCGAAGGGCAATGATAATGCGTAGTCAATAGGGTCCATTCCTGGCGCGGGACTTTCAGAAAAAAAATGGTTAATGTATTGATTGATTCCGCCTGAGATTTTGATATTTTTTGCTATTATGTAATCGGCAAACTCTTCAGGGCGACCAAGTTCTATTAGACGATTACGTGCTACTTGAACAACAAACTGGACCGTTGCATCCATTGCTAATTCTTCGGGTGTATACTCTTCAACAACGTTATTTAGTAGGAAGTCAAGGGGGTCATCACCCATACGTTCACGAATTGCTGCTTCAAATTCGGCGGGGGTTATATTGTTCGCCATTCTACTATGGGGCAGAATTAATGTTACATAGTGTCTAGTTAATATCTGTTTGACCGACGGCGGATAGATCTGCGGGTAGCGCGACGACGACGCGAGCGGCGACGAGCACGATGCAAGCCACCACCAGCGGCGGGCGCTGCGGCACCAGGAAGAGGCGGATTTAACCGGTCAATAGCGGTTTGAACACGAACACGATTTTCCGCAGTTAATCCATGCACAATAAGCATTTTTTGTAATTCTATAGTTACACTGAATGTTAACATATCTTTACGGTCGCTTTCAGGTAATGATAATACGCGGTCAATAGGGTTCATTCCTACGTCGAAAAAATAATTAACGTATTGATTGATGCCACCGTGGATTTTCATACCTTTGGCTAGCAGGTAGTCCATCCATTCTTCGCGGCGACCGAGTTCAATCATGCGGTCAAGCGCGGCTTCAAACACAGGATAAAAAGCCGGATGTCTATCCATAATGATTAACTGTATAGGTGAATAGCGTTCAACAAAATTGTGCATAAGGAAACCGAGCGGGTCATCGGTCGTTTCAGCCGTTTCAATGAGTTGTTGAATAGCAGGGTCTATGTTGTTTGCCATCCTCTGCTATGGGGTGTGGGAAAATTGAAAGGGACAAACTGTATCCTCTCATAATTTAAAGCGGTTTGGTGATATTCTTTTAGAATGTCATCTTACCATGAACGTATAGTAGATGCTTTCGTAAAAGATAAAATTACACATTACACCGTTCCTGAACAGGTCTCTCGTGATAAACCTCTTATAAGTTATACGTGTATCTGTGGCAAATCTTGCGAACATACACCTCGTAGCATTATAAAAGAATATGGTCCGTTATGTGCTTCTTGTAAATATGAGGCAAAAATAAAGGATGATAAGAGTAAACTACATATTGAAATTAGGAAGAGATTAATCGCTAGACTTACAGAGTGTGGTGCTAAGGATTATACAATTCCTGATATATTTGATCGTTATAATAATATTCCTTATACATGCCGTTGCGGACAAAAATATGAAAAGTCGGTTCGTCATATTTTGGAAGGGAATGGAGCAATTTGTGATCCGTGTAACCGGTCCCTTAATACACAGCATGGCAAAGATACACACACTGTGGAATCCTCTTTAGCTCGTAAAGATGATAAAGCGAAGAGACTTGCTGTTAAAACGGTTAAACAGGCAAACGAGCCTGAACTTCGTAGAATTCGCAACGAAATAATTTCAAAGGTAGATGTTTCAAAAATCACAGATGATCAGTGGTTTACACATCCAACTTTTGAAAATTATGAAGCGAACCGAAAAGGTGAGATTCGTAATAAAACAACACGGCGTTTATTCAAACTAAAGCCACGCAAATCAGGTTATGCAATATTTAATCCCAACAAGGTTCAACAGGCACATCGTTTTATACTAGAATGTATCTACAATTGGGTAATACCGTTTGAGTATGAGGTCGATCATATTGATGGTAAGAAAGCAAACAACACTCTAGAAAATCTTGCTATTCTTACAAAACAAGAACACAAAGAAAAAACAGCACTGACAAATCCTGGGCGAGGAAAGAAGGGTGCTGTAAATAGGTGCCGATGTATTTTGGCTGTGTATTATAATAGTGATGGAACTATACTAAAGCAAGAACAATATGAATCTATTTCAGCAGCTAGAAAAGCCACAGGTATTACACAGAAACGAATTGATAAATCTATAAAGAAGAATAAGACTGACACTGGAAATATTCAGTGGTCAGAGATCTGTTCTACAAATATGGACGATCTGCCTGGTGAAGTTTGGAAAACTCATATTGATTTTCCATCAATTGAGATTTCAAATATGGGTCGCATTTATATTAAAAACGTGCCGAACCCTTATAAATGGTATGGATCTACTACAGATATGGACTATCGTACAGTTTATACCAATAATAGATCCTATGGAGTTCATTATTTAGTATGCCTCGTATTCCACGGACCTCAGCCTAGCAAGGATCATACAGTCGACCATATTAACAAACCTGAATCTGATAATAGGGCTGAAAATTTGCGTTGGGCTACTAAATCCGAACAAGCACGAAACCAATCTCGTATAAAAAGGATAGAAGCATATGATACACGCACGTGTAAGACAATTAAAATATTTGAAACACACACCGATGCTGCCAAAGAATACAACTGTAATCGTGTCCGTACAGAACGCATTACTAGATTAGATAAGCGTGACGGTTGTCATGAGCTTGGTATTAGAGAGCATCCATTTGTTTCGTTTCGTTACGCTGATATAACACTTGAAGAGAAGAAACAGCGTGAATTGTATTTGCTAGAATATCACATTGGTATATACAATAAAGACCAGGGTAAACGGAAAGAAAATTCTCTAGGTCTTCCTTTACACGTTACATACAGCGAGCCTAATAAACAGTTTAGTTTTACGGCTACATTTCTTGGACAGAAGGTGCGTAAGGGGAGTGTAAGTCGTGAGGATATAATTAAATTCAAAAATGAATGGGAGGCAAAGGTCATAAATGCGGAACGAGAACGGATAAATAATACGTTTCTCGCAATGACTACCGCACCAAATCCCGCACCCACGGCAGCTTCGGATCCACCGCTAGCATAAATCCAACACCAGCCGCCTTCTCATAATACTTGGAATCCTTGGTGTTCGCTAAGACAAGCACTGACGCCTTATCCAGCAACTCCTTATTTTTCTCCAAAGCGCGTAGAGCAAATGACTCAATACTAGCCTTTTCCTGACCAAGGGACGCAACAACCATCTTGAGTGCCTCACGTAGTTTGTCCGTCCCCAGGTAAGGGCGTACCGTAGAAGCCGCGCGGATGAACTTGTTTCCGCGGGTGTTGAACCGCTTCTCCATTTCAACCACATACTTATTTACTAGGATGGCAGGGTCAGTCCGCCACTGCTGAGGCTTGACGTTGTTGATAGCGTTGAAGAACTCAATCGCCTCGGTTTCGGACTCTACCTCCTTCTCGGTGACAACCACAGTAAAATCCGGCTCGCACAGCGACGATAGGAAATGTTCTCGCAGGACCTCAGCACGGTGCTGACCGTCAATCAGATACGACTGGCGAACCATTTTACCACTCGTATTTGGTTCATTATAATAGACGATTCGGTAGCCTGAATCTAGACGGTCCACTGCAGCACCGACAGCGTCACGAATCTTAGCAGCGTGTGCCTTATCTAGGGTCCGCTGTCCGTTCCAGATAGGAACCTTCACTAACTCTTTTGCACTTATTGTTCGAAGTACAGAGCCATCGTGGAAGGTGTGGAGCATTGTTGCGGACTTGGATACACAGTGTGGCAAATTCAATTTTTTGCCTGAGCCTTTTCCTCATTCAACCTCTTAATCTCCCGCTTGAGCGCCCGTATGGCTAGTACATCCACGGGGTTTGACTGGCTATAGCGTGACTCCAAACGCAATAGCGTCTTCTCTAGCTCCTCAATTCGCTTTTCAATATCCATCTGAGTTGAATACTGAAAAAGAATAAACCAAAGACTCAATTTTTAGACAATAACACTGGAGTCTACAACAACTTTAGGTGCAGCAGTAACAGCAACGGCG
>Ga0114973_10004184_pt1 | contig 10067 bp, 14 predicted proteins | sample M_140807_MF_Meta_FD_87025 | JGI IMG/M metagenome (GOLD analysis project Ga0114973, IMG submission 87025) | Freshwater microbial communities from Lake Montjoie, Canada to study carbon cycling - M_140807_MF_MetaG | ecosystem: Environmental > Aquatic > Freshwater > Lake | place: Lake Montjoie... | reverse complement strand
CCAGATATAAAAGACTTCTTTTTACAGTTAAGACCGCATATTGACAAGAATGTTGGTAATGTATATGGGCTTGAGCAAGCCTTGTATAGTGACAGATTGAGAATGGCAGGTAGAACAGACTGTATTGCTGAATGGAATGGTAAGTTATCTATCGTTGACTACAAGAATTCTATCAAAGAAAAGAAAGAAGATTGGATTCAAAATTACTTCATTCAATGCACAGCATATGCTGAAATGTTTGAAGAAAGAACTGGATTACCAATTGAACAGATAGTTGTTGCGATTGCGAATGAAGAAGGTACACCACAAATCTTCATCCGTGAGAAGTATAAATATATTGGTGAGTTGAATCGTTATATTGAAAATTATTGGAAAGATCCTGTAAATTTACTTTGTTATTGATTGTAAATTTACTTTGTTATTGCTGTATGAAGCAAAGAGAAAAGTGTTCTGGACGCGGGTTCGATTCCCGCCCGGTCCACCAGAAAGAATTCTTCTCTCTGTATAGAGACAGACAAGTGCTATAGACTATACTAAAGAGTTCTTTCTGATGGGCCGGACTTGGTTTCGACAGGGCAAAGAGTAACAGAGTGGACAGCACGATAGGCGATGATCGTTAATCAAGCAAACTTTATAACTGCAAACGATGAGTTATACGCTCTAGCTGCTTAATGCACTAGATGAGGTTTCGCCGGCTGTCCTTATCACCCAATCAGCCGGCACTAATTGGAGATTGTTATGAAAGTTTATATTGGTCCGTATAAAAATTGGATTGGTCCTTATCAGATTGCTGAAGCACTTTGCTTTTGGGCACCTAAAGTTAAAGATGAATATGGATTCAAAAGTAAGCCAGACTGGGTTCATAAGTTTGGCACTTGGTTAGCCGAGGACAAGAACGGAAAAGATACTTGGTTGACTAAACTTTGTCAATGGATTGAATCAAAACGTGAACGAACAATCAAAATTCGTATTGACAAGTATGATACCTGGAATATGGAATCTAATCTTGCGTTGATTGTTCTTCCGATGCTCAAGCAATTGAAAGAAACAAAGCATGGTGCACCTTTCGTTGATGACAAAGATGTTCCTGTTGAGTTGCGTAGCACTTCTGCACCTCCAAAGAAAGAAGAATACGACACAGATGACAATCATTTTGCCCGTTGGGATTATGTTTTGGATGAAATGATTTGGGCGTTTGAACAGAAGACTGTTGATTGGGAACAGCAATACTATTCTGGTGAGCATGATATTCTATGGGTGCCTTCTGATACATTAGACAAGAATGGAAAAGCCTCTTTCATGGAAATGAAGAAAGGTCCAAAAGATACTTTCAAGATTGACAAAGATGGTCTTACGAAACACCAGAAACGTATGACTAATGGGTTCCGTTTGTTTGGTAAATATTATGAAGGTCTTTGGGACTAATCATGGATAAAAACCTTGAATCATACTTGAAGGTGTATCATAATTTTATTGATGATGAAACCTGCGATACGACTGTTGCAGAAATGGAACAATTAGGATGGCAACAACATACATTCTATAATCCTACAAATGGTTCATATACTAATAGAAGTGGTAACCGCGAACTAGACATTTCATACGATAAAGTATCGACAAGAGAAATATTGATGAAAAAAGTTTGGGATGGTCTTAGTAGATACCTGACTGATATCAATTTTCCTTGGTTCAACAGTTGGGCAGGATATTCTGGCATACGATTCAATAAGTATTCGGAAGATAGAGTAATGGCTGAACATTGTGACCACATTCATTCGATGTTTGATGGTGAAATGAAAGGTATACCAACAATGAGTTTTGTTGGTCAATTAAATGATGATTTTGTTGGTGGTGAGTTTGTCATGTGGAAAGACCAAGTTATTGAGATGCATAAAGGCACAATAATCGTATTTCCATCAGTTTTTTTATTCCCACATAGGGTTGATGCAGTAAAAAGTGGTACCAGATACTCTTTCGTATCCTGGGCCTACTAAATAAACTACCAGCATCACACACAAAGCTGGTTAACACACACAGGAGAAGTTTATGTCTAATATGACACCGTTCGAGATTCGCCTTGAACTATTAAAAATGGCGAAAGAAATGCTCTCTGATGACTACTACGGTAAGCGAGAGCAAATCAGCAACGATTGGTCCATGCAATGTGAGACCGCGAAAATCAAAGGCGAAACCCCGCCGGCGCACCCAGGCTTCCCACAGTATCCTTCTGAATTAGATATCATTGTTAAGGCTCAAACCCTTAATGGTTTCGTTTCGAATATTACTGTAGAAACAAAGGCAAGTAAGAAGTCTGCGTAACAAGAAGGGGCGTGGCATCTCTCCACGCCTCGTCTACACACAAGGAGAAATAATGCTTAGAAGCATAACACTTACTATGGCTATGGCAGTTACATTGATGTTAACTACAGTATACATGGTGGAATCAACAAAATATTCACTTCCATTTAACACATACTATAGTAGTCTAACGCCTGATGCTCGTGAAGAAGTAGAATGCCTAGCTGAAAATATATACTTTGAGTCCGCAATGGAACCAACTGAAGGTAAACTCGCTGTCGCATTTGTTACCATGAATCGTTTAAAGAGTGGTAAATTTGCCGATAGTATCTGCGGCGTAGTTAAACAAAAGATACAAAATGTTTGCCAGTTTTCATGGTGGTGCGAAGACAAACCTAAGGCAATAGCGACCAGCAAGGCCTTGACAAATGGTGACAATAAATTGTATAATGGTGTCCGTGAAATAGCAATGTTTGTCTACATCAACTATGAAAGAGTAACAGACCCATCCAACGGTGCGATGTTCTATCATGCCGATTATGTTAACCCACGATGGCCAAACATGATTAGAACAAATGTCATCGGTAGACATATCTTTTATAACCGCAAATCATACAACAAAGGAGAATTAGTATGAAAGAAGACTTGACTTTTCCAATTTGCATTACCCTGATGGTACTTGCTTTGATTACTTCCGTAAGTTACTATCATATCAGCGACAGGAAACTAATGTCGCAAAACATTGATAGTGCTATTGCAAAAGGTATCGACCCACTATCAGTTCGTTGTTCTTATGCAAGTGAGCGTGATGTAATCTGTGTTGCATTTGCTGCTTCGGCTCAATCACACAATGTAGCATCACTAGCGAAGAAATAATATGCCAACGAAAGAAGAAATGTCTAAATTTGCTAAGGAGATTGACAAGTTAGTTTCTGAAACAGATTATAATCACATTGAAGCCGTTACAGAGTATTGCAGAAAGACTGGACTGGAGATTGAGGTTGCTGCATCATTAGTTAACTCAAACCTCAAATCAAAAATTCAGAATGATGCGATTGATAATAACATGTTGAAAGAGAAAAGTTCTCGTTTGCCTATATGACCGGATATGAAGCCTTTTCAATATACAATGCGTTGAAGTTACATTTTTCACAACAGTCTTATGACTACTTTAAGTATAACGGTAAGTCTAGAATATCTGTAGACAGTTTTGAAAATCGTAAAGACAAATATCACTTCTACAAACTATCACGCAAGTACAAAGAAGATGAATACATCAATTTTCTTGTTGCTAATTTTATCGTGAATGAAAAAACTTGGGTAGGAGACTTGTTGAAGTCTGAAGCTGAGGTTCATTATCTTAGGCGAATGAAGTATATGCAGTCTATGACATACAGTTTTGAGAATGATTGTAACTTGGTGTTCGAAGAGCTAGATGATCCGAATGAGGTGCTAAGAGTAGAAGATGGCGAATACCCTGTTCTGCTATTGATGGCACTTAGAAAAGAAATTCAACCTGAAACACTTGTCATATTAAATGCCTTACTTAACTTCTTCCCGGCATGGTCTAAGAATGTTGCCGATACCATTCGATGGCCAGATTACCGAATGAAGATGCTCAAGTATGCCGCATTTGTACCGTTTGATAGTGTAAAATACAGGCTGATGTTGAAAAAGGTGATTGAACAATGAAGATTTACTTGGATATGGATGGCGTTCTCTGTGATTTCAATAAGAGGTACAAAGAACTCTATTCAGTAATGCCAGACCAGGCATCACGTGACAACAAGATGTGGTCAGGTAACTGGCATGATTTTATTATGGGTCGTAACTTCGAAAAACTGGATTGGTACCCTGGCGGTGAACAATTGCTGTTGTTCCTGCGTAAGCAACATCCAGCAATTGATGTAGAAATGCTCTCTTCATCCGGTGGCCCGAAACACCATGATGAAGTGACTAGGCAGAAAGAAACATGGTTGAAAATGCATAACATCGCATATAAACCAAACATCGTGCCTGGTCGTAGAGAGAAAAGTAAGTATGCTGGCAAAGGTATCATCCTGATTGACGATACACCGGATGTTATCGAAGGCTTTGATGCTGCAGGCGGCATCGGCATACTTCATAAGGATGTGGGCAGAACTATAGAACTTTTAAAAGTGCTGCTTGCATAGCAACTAAATATTACTATATCATGCATATGTGGATAAGACGTAATATAAAAAATCATACTCCGTTTATACGAAAGGAAATACAATGAGTAGTTTTGCAAACCTAAAGCGCAATCGTTCTTCCATGGACAAACTGACCAAGGCGATTGAAGCTTCTACCCAGTCCACTTCTGAGGCTGGTTCTAAAGATGACACAAGAATGTGGCAACCCAGCGTTGACAAATCTGGTAACGGCATGGCGGTGATTCGCTTCTTGCCTGCACCTGCTGTTGATGGTGATGATGCACTTCCTTGGGTTCGCACTTTCTCACATGGATTTCAAGGACCTGGTGGTTGGTTCATTGATAACTGCCTGACCACTTTGAATGACAAGTGCCCAGTTTGTGAGCATAACAATACTCTTTGGAACTCTGGTATTGAAGCAAACAAAGATGTTGCTCGTAAACAGAAGCGTAAGCTCTCTTACCTTGCAAACATTCTTGTGGTTTCTGATCCCAGCAACCCTGAGAATGAAGGTCAAATCAAACTATATAAGTTTGGTAAGAAAATCTTCGATAAGATTTCTGAAGCGATGAATCCTGAATTCGCTGATGAAACACCTGTAAACCCGTTTGATTTGTGGGAAGGTGCCAACTTCAAATTGAAGATTCGTAATGTTGAGGGATATCGTAATTATGATAAGTCAGAATTCGCGGATAAGTCTGCGCTTCTTGACGGTGATGATGCTAAGTTGGAAGAATTGTGGAAGAAAGAGTTTTCTCTTAAAGAGTTTACCGAGAAGAAACAATTCAAATCTTATGAACAACTGAAGACTCGTTTGGATAAAGTGCTTGGCTTTGAAGGTGCTATGGCAACTACTAAGGCTGAAGATGTTCAATTGCGTCCGTGGACTGAAGATGAAGTTAAAGTCTTAGATTCAGCAGTTACGACAAAAGATGAAGATTTAGATTATTTCAAATCTCTCGCAGCACAATAATTAAAAAGGAAAATCAATGAAGAAAGTATTACTCGCATCACTTTTGGCAACTACTTTTGGTGTTGCTCATGCTGAAGGACTAAATGGCAATTTTAGTTTGACAAGCGACTACCGTTTCCGCGGTATTAGTCAAACTCAAAATGCTGCTGCAATCCAAGGCGGTGTTGATTATACCCACGCAAGTGGTTTCTATGCCGGCAATTGGAACAGTTCTGTCAGCTCGCAGATGTATACCAACGGTTCAGGCATGGAAAGTGATCTGTATGCCGGTTTTAAGAAAACTGTTCTTGGTCTTACGTTTGATGTAGGTTCATACAACTATGTCTATCCTCGTTCGACTGCAAGCGCAACCACAGACTACGATACAAAAGAAGTCTTTGCTGGTGTCGCTTACAAAGAATTGGTTTCTTTTAAGTATAGTCAATCTCTGAGCAATTACTTTGGTGTTGCAAACAGCAAGAACAGCAATTACTACCAAGTGGACTCGAAAATTCCTTTGGCAGCTAAATTGAGTGCTGTTGCTCACCTCGGTCGTACCTCAGTTAACCATAGTTCAAGTCTGAATTATACTGACTACAATGTTGGTGTTGTTTATGATGTGAATGGTTGGGACGTTGGTGGTCGTTTCTACACCAATACTGGAATGACAAAGACAGCACAGGCCGCTACTACACTTAACGGTCAGTCGTTGTATAAAAATGCTGTTGTTATCTCAGCATCAAAGTCGTTCTAAAGTAAATTTGGAAATGTCAGTCATCCGTAAGGGTGACTGATGCGTTAATTAAACTGGACCGTTTGGTCTCAACTAGGAGAAATACTATGAAAGCACTTATCTTTATTGTTGCCGCACTTTTTGCTACCGTTAGTTTCGCTGCTGATAAAGCCGCAGAAAAGAAAGCCGAAGCTAAGAAAGACGAAAAGAAAGCTGAAGCAAAGAAGTAATTGGTGTCAACCAAAAGAAAACCCCGCTTCGGCGGGGTTTTTTATTATAGAGACTTACTAGACACCAAACTTGCGTAGAATTCACCGTTATATGGTGTTGATTTTTGTGTAGTAAGAATTCTAGTATCACCACTTCCACCAGAATTAACAACAACAGGTGCAGGAGGTTGCTGACGCATTTGTGCTCGGCCAGCATACCTTGCTGATGTTAATTCAGAACTTGCTAATGCAATTTGCGTTCCTGTTGTTGGACTGCTCAATTCTAATTTTGCCGTTTGTCTAGCTGTAGACTCAGTAGCATTTGTTAATTTTGATGCGTAGTTAGGATCTGTCGCATATCCTGCTTTTTGTAAAGCACCAAAATATTCTTCAGATGTTTTAGCTTGAAAAACTCCAGCTTTCTCATATCTTTTGTTCTTTTTGAGGAAACTAACATAATCTTGAACGGCTTCTTTTGGATTATTGTAAGACCTAAAAGGTTGTGGTAAAGTTACTTTTTCTCCATTTAAATATTCATGTGTCATTACATCTTTTTTTTCTCCAGTCCAACCTTTATCCGCTTTAATTCCAAAATAATTATATTTACCACTTGTTTTTGACCCCCAAGCACTTTCAAAACCCCATTGTGTTAGTAGTGCATTTGGATCTACTCCTCCTAAATCTTTAGAAGCTTCAACGGCTAATGGATACATTGTTCTCAGAAAATCATTTCTATTCTTGAATTCACCATTAGGTCCAGTTGCTGGCGCAGATGTTGGAATTGGTGTTGTAACTTGTGATGATGGTGCTGAAGGTGCGGGTGTAGGTGCAGATGGTGCAGGAGTTGGTCGTGGCATTGATGCTGGCGCTGGCATAGGTGTTGGTGCAGTCTCATATGAAGGAGATACAACCATACCGCCACTACCAGTTGATATAGTTCCACCTGTGCCAGAAACTATAGCATTTGATGGTATGGTTGGTTCTGGTGGAATATAACCACGACCTCTTCTCGCATCATTAGTAGTATCAGGAACTGAAGTTGAAGGTTCTGAAGTTGGTGGTGGAGTTGGTTCTGTTGCAGCTGGTGCTGGTGCAGTATCTTTTGCAACCATCTCTAAATATTTTTGTTTCAATCCATCATCGCATACCTCAAGAACTTTAACTAAGTTTACTCCTCTAACTACTTCATTACAGAAACTGTCAGCAGCTGCACCTTTTAATTTATCTTCTGTCAATCTTTTAATGATATCATTAGCAGTACCTTTTGTTAAGTTACCTGTTGCTATTGCTGTTGCTTGATTTCTTGCCGCGTTAGTTACATTTCCTGGAACATTAGCATTTTCTGGTTTTTTCAATTCTTCATCATTACGACTTTTCATAAATCTAGCTAACAATGCACTACCACCTATCGCAGCTGCAGCTATGAATGTTGGGCTTGAAATAATACTACCTGCAATAGAAGCTAAACCTCTGATAGCACCACCACCGGCGGCACCTGCGGCTAATGATTTCAACCAATCAGTTAAACCGCCACCTTCTTCACCACCAGCAGATTTAACATAAAGTGCAGACTCTGGTGTTTGACCATCTTTTTCGGTGCTCGTGCCAAATAAATTAAGTCCTTTGCTACCTTTTGCAGTAACACCACCCATCTTACCTAATGCACTTTCAAATAGAGTATTTCTTTCTCCAGCTTTCTTGAAGAACATATCACCCTTCATTGCTGGTTTTCCACCTTGTAACTTAACCATTTTGGCAATATTTTGACGCATGAGGTTCATGTCTCTAGCCATTGCTGGAAGAACCATCGTATTTTTTGCAGTCAGATTGCTTGATGCAAGAATAGCACCCATCGCGGCTGAAGACATGTTTCCACCAGAGTTAGTTTCTGCTCTTTTTGTCCCAGATGCTTTTGCGGTTGCATTGTAAGCCTTTAGACTAGGAAACATTGCAGTAAGCAAACCAGATTGGTCAAACATTTGCCTTGGATCAATTTTTTCTCCAAGTCGTTTACCAATAGCTGACCCTAGTCCGCCGCCGCGACCTATTTCACTCTTGTAAATATCTGCTAGTCTAGATGCCATTTTTTTATCTCTGTTGTTTTAGTTTTTCTTTTTCTTGCTCAAGATGTTGCATCAATAAGTTTATGTAAATCTCTCTTTCCCAAGGTAACATATTTTCAAGCTCTGTCAAACTATATTTGTGGTGTTGCATCAATGCAAAGTTAGTTTGAAAGAAATTACCTAAGTTCTCATAACCAAAGTTTAGACGAAAAAATTTTCTATACCCTCCAGAAGAATCTTTTCTTCGTATCCACACTTACCGCATTTGAAATCTAGATTCTTTGACAACTTAGGCATATTATCAAAAAATTCTTTAATCTTCTCCAAATCTTTTGTCTGTAGACTCTCAATAAATTCTACACGCTCTTCTTCTGTTGTATCTTTTGAGTAGTAAATCTGTTCTTTGTCATAAACATATTCGATACAGTCAGCAGTCATCTTTATGATATCATCAGAACCATATTTCTTCATCGTATTATAATTTGGGTATCTCATTACAACACCAATGTTTTCAGTAAGAGGTATCTTACCACTTACTTCTTTCTGTGATACTGGTTTGATATCTAACACATTCAAATCAAACTTGACAAGGTGATTGCACTTGCTTTCTTTATCTTCTTCAGTTGGTATATTGTTGTTGCACTTATAATTTAAAGTAACAACTTCACTTACTGACCTAGCACGAATGTTTAAAAACAAATGTTCAATGTCAAACACTGGCAACTTTTCAATATCTAATTCAGTAACGATGCAATTGTTCAACACCTGTTTTGTAGTATCAATAATTGTTTCAACATCGGCACTTTCGTTTGCCATCAAAAACAACTTTTCTTCTTTGACGGTGAATGGTCTAAACTTTACTTCTTTACCTGTTGATAGTAACTTAATATTATAAACAGGCACATCAATTTTTGGTAACATACTATATCTCCACTAATTAAAATATTTTATTCAAGACATTCCCTATGCTGTTAGACACATTCTGCCCGGCCTTATCAAACAATTTGGCACCAGCAACACCAAAGTATTCGGTTGCTGCTGCAACCAAGTCATAACTACCTTCATACACAACGCGATATCTTTGATATGCAAAATTAACAGTTAGACGGTGAAAATTATCTTCAGTCCAGTTAAGCGCTTGTGGCCCGATAGATATTGGAAAAGCATCTATCAATTCTACTGCAAAAATTCTCTTAATGAAATCATCATACTGAATGACCTTAATGTTGGTCATATAACGAGTATTATCACCTTTTGGAAATCTTAAGTTGTTTGTGTCTGTAGGCATGATTGCTTCTATCCATCTCTCAAACAACTTTCTTTCATAGAATTGGTTGGTACATAGAAAGGTCAATGATGTATCACCGTATTGTGTCTGATACGGCACTTTGAAACCTGGACCGTAAATTTTCGATTCTGCTGTCAGTAAAGATTTACCTGGCAATTCAGCCGCCTCACATTGTAAGGCAAGATATCTACTTATAGATGCGTTTGAAGTTTTCGACTGCTCTTCTGATGGTGAGTTACCAAGCGCATCATTTACAGATTGGGTGATATCTGCAATTAAAACATTAGGCAAATTTAATATCTGTTCAATTAAACCTTGCGATATGAAATTATTGATGTATGTTGGTATTG
>Ga0114973_10004174_pt1 | contig 10087 bp, 7 predicted proteins | sample M_140807_MF_Meta_FD_87025 | JGI IMG/M metagenome (GOLD analysis project Ga0114973, IMG submission 87025) | Freshwater microbial communities from Lake Montjoie, Canada to study carbon cycling - M_140807_MF_MetaG | ecosystem: Environmental > Aquatic > Freshwater > Lake | place: Lake Montjoie... | reverse complement strand
TAGTGGGGTTCAAACCCACGTTTGGGCAACTCCCCATCAACGGCTTCAAGCCGTTCTCGTGGTCGCTCGACACGGCCGGTCTGTTTGCCAGAACGGTTGGGGACGTGGCCTGGTTGGCACAGGCGCTCAGTCCGAGCCTTCAGATGAGTGAACGGATGACCCCAAAGCCCTGGGTTGTGGGTATTCCGGTGTCTTACCCTTGGGCCGACTGTTCGCCCAGCGCCACGTTGGCGATCGAGACCGCGAGTCGAGCCTGGGCGAGCGCGGGGGCGACGATCAAGCCCATCGAACTTCCCGTCACGGTGGCCGAACTCTTTGAGGCCCATGGGGTGATTCAGGGCTGGGAGGCTGTGCGGGCTCTACGCCCGGAAATGCAGCGAAACGCGCAGGGTCTCTCGTCGATTTTGCGGGACTATTTGCTGGAATCGGACACGATCCGTGATGAGGCGTATGCGGCCGCGCAGGCGCTGACCCAGCATGGCCGACCCGCTCTGACCGATTGGTTCAAATCGCAGTGCGATGTGTGGCTGACCCCGAGCGCGCCCGATGAGGCACCCCTCGGGTTGGGAAGCACCGGATCCTCTAACTTCAATCGCGTCTGGACCCTGGTTGGCAACCCCTGCGTCAGTGTGCCGGGGGCACGCGGGGTTTCTGGCGCGCCGATGGGGGTTCAGATCATTGGCCCACCGGGTGCCGACTGTTTGGTCTTGCAGGCGGCGCAGTCGCTGGAATCTGCGCTCGAGTCGGCGTTGGCGTCCTAGGGTTTAGCTCGACGCTGAGCAAGCGCGAACCCAATGCGCAGCAACAAGCCGACACCGATGATTGCGCCATAGACGATCGGCCGCTCGAAATCATTCTTGCCGGCTTTGTGCCAGGTGAAATGCAAGAGCGCGAGCGGACCGATGAGGTAGATGAGGCGATGGATGCGTCGCCAGCGGAGCCCGCCCAGCCAACGCACCGCGCGCTTGGGAGATGTGGCGGCAAGGACGCTCAAACCGAGTAAGGAGGCCATGCCGACCGAGATAAACGGCCGCTTGATCACATCGGCAATGATCAGGCTGAGTTCGAAACCCTGATCCCAGGCGGCGTAGGCGCTAAAGTGCAGCAATGCGTAACAAAACGCGGTGAGCCCGAAGGTGCGCCGAAGCGGTGCGAGTTGGGCCAGGACCTGAAACCCGGGCGGTTTCAGACGCGCGGCGAGGCTACGCAATGGCGTCACACTCAGGCTTGCGCACAACCAGATCAGGGCCCAGGTACCGGTTTCGCGGATCAGCTTCTCAATGGGATTGGCGCCCAATTGGTCTGTGAACGCGAGAGTGACGAGCCAGACGGCGGGGCCGATCGTGCTGAGGCGAATGGCGGTCAGGCTGCGTGCGAGGGTTGAGGGGTTGAACCCGCGCTGCGGGCTCGTCATGGTTCTGCTGAAGCGGCTGAGGCGGCCGAAACGGTTGAAGCGGTTGAAGCGTTGGACTGGTCCGGACGGCGGCGCGACCGGACGCGCAAATTCGGGGCGAAACCCAGGGTCAGCGCGGTGCCCGCGAGGATCACGCTGCCCCCGATGACCATGTCCCAAGTCACTTGCTCGTCGAGTAAGAGACTGCCCCAGGTGACTGCAAATAATGGCACCAGAAAGGTCACAGTGGTCGCGCGTGCAGAGCCGACCTTTTCCATCAGCCAGAAGAAAATCGCATAGGCAAAGCCGGTGCAGAAAACGCCCAGCATCAGCACTGCCCAGCAGGCTTTGGCCGAGGGCAGCGTGGCCGGAAGGTTTAACAGCGCAAATGGCGTAAGCAGTGCGCTGGCGCTCAACTGGCTGATGGTAGCAATTGCCAGTGGATTGGTTCCGCTGAGAAATCGTTTCATGTAACTGCCCGAAACGCCGTAACTCAGGGCCGCAGTCAGAGCAGCGAGGATGGCCCAGCCGCTACCCCCCGCGCCAAAACTTGCGCGCTCCCAGGCCAGAATCACGACTCCCCCAAAACCGATCATCAGCCCGATAATCCGGCGTCGGTCGAGTTGATCGCCGAGCCAGGCCCAGGCCACTAAGGCGGTCCAGAACGGCGTCGTGGCGTTGAGGATGGCGTTGAGCCCGGCGGGGACAAACTGCTGGGCCCAGGCAAAGAGAACGAATGGCAGCGCAGAATTGATCACGCCCACCAGAAGCGCATGACCGGTTCGGTCGCGCAGGCTCCCGAGGCGGCCAGAGAGTGCCAGCATCGGGACCAATACCGCAGCCCCGATGAGCGCTCGCAGCGCCATCAACGGGAGCGGCCCAAACTCCGGAACCGCCACGCGGATGAACGGGAAAGATCCGCCCCAAAGCAATGCGAGCAGCAGGAGCGCGCCCGTGGCGCGACGGTTCATGGCGATGGTCCAGTGGCGGCGCGCGGGCGGTCGAGCGCGGTGATCGGGCCGCGCAGGCGCATCAGCATCCAGAGCGCCGGGAGCGCTGTGAACACGCTGATGACAAAAAAGGTGGGCCATCCCGTGGTTTCGACCAGTACGCCGGCGGTCGGTCCCACATAGACCCGTCCGACCGCAGCCAGTGCGGACAAGAGGGCAAATTGGGCGGCCGAAAATCGGGCGTCCGTCAAGGCCATGAGGAACGCCACGAAGGCCGCCGTGCCAAGGCCGCCGCACAAATTCTCGAGGCCAATCGCCCCCGCCATCAGCGGCAGGCTTTTGGGGCTCACGGCGAGGACCCAATAGCCGAGATTGGAGACCGCCTGAAGCACACCAAAGGTCATCAAAGCCGACCAGAGGGGTGCCCGCGCGAGCCAGGCACCTCCGGCGAGGACGCCCACGATGGTGGCTGCGAGGCCAAGCGCTTTGTTCACCGCGCCGACCTCGGTCGCCGAAAACCCGACGCCTCGAATCAAAAATGCAGTCGAAAGGCTGCCGGCAAATGCATCGCCCAGTTTGTACAGCACGATGAACGCGAGCAAGGCAACGGCATGGGGGCGGCTGAAAAAAGCGTCCCAGGGTTCAACGAATGACGGAAACCGGGCGCGTCTCGCGGCCCAGAGTGCACCACCCGCCGCGATCATGATGGAAGCAGTGTCCCAGCCCAGGGTCGGCCAGCGCCCGAGCGGAGCGGTGAGAATCGTCTGCGCTGGCAACCACCGAACGAGCGTCCAGAGCGCCAATCCGGTCATCACCATGGCGGCAAAGCCGCGCAATTCAACGCTGGCAGGGGCGCGGCGTGCAAGCGTGGCGGATGGGGCGTCAAAATGGGTACCGGACTGGGTACCGGACTGGGTACCAGCGGGGTCGGGCGCGCTCGATTCAGAGACGCGGGGTGTCAGCAGGCCTGCTGCCGCGAGCAGGACAAACAGGACCCCCACGGCGCGGTACATGTTCGACCACCCCAGCCACTGATCAGCAAGCACGAGTGCGAGACCGCCGGAGACGAGCATGGCCATGCGGTATCCGAGAACCGAAACTGCGGCACCTGCACCGCGTTCATTCGCGGGCAGTAAGTCGGCCCGATAGGCGTCGAAGGCGACATCCTGGGATGCCGAGAAAAAAGCCAGCAGCACGGCACAGGTGCCGATGGCCGCGATCTCGGTTTGGGGATCAAGGCCCGCGAGCACCCAGCACAGGATGGCGAGTGCGATTTGAGTGATCACCAGCCAACCCCTGCGTCGGCCCAGCCAGCCTTGGGCTCCCGGTTCAAACCGGTCTAACAGAGGGGCCCAGACAAACTTGAACGTATACGGCAGGCCCGCGAGCGCAAAAAAACCAATGGTCTTGAGGGCAATCCCCTCGACGGTCAACCAAGCCTGGAGGGTGCCAGAGGACAACGCCAGGGGGAGCCCGCTGGCAAAGCCCAACAACAACATAGCGCCGATACGTTGATTGCCGAAGGCCAGCGCGTAAGTTCGCAGGAGCCCTGGCGCCTCAGTCGAGGACGGATCGCGGGGCGTAGCGGATTGGGCGTTCGGTGTCGACATCGCGCATTATTGTAGGGCTTGCTTGGCTGATCGGATGGATTCGCGCTTCGGATGAAAAACTCGTTGTTGAAAGATTTTTGGGATCGCTGGTCTCGCGATCGGGTAGCCGTGCGTGCAGAAGTGGCTGGAGAAGTGGCTGCGGAAGTACCTGCGGCGCGTTGGATTGCGGTGTGCCTGATTGCGCTTATTGCATTGGGGCCTGCGGGTGTCCAGGCGGCCTCCGAGGGCGTTGAGCAGACCCCGCCCAAGAGCAAGGCGATCAACCTGGTTTCTGCGGAAGAGATCGAACGTTCAGCGCAGGCGCAATACCAACAACTGTTGCAGCAGGCGGCCGCCAAGGATGCATTGGCTGCGCCCGATCATGTGCAACTGCGGCGCCTGCACCGAATCGCCGAGCGCATCATCCCGCACGCTGCAAAATTCAACGTTCGGGCGCCGCAGTGGCGTTGGGAGGTCAATTTGATCGGGTCAAACCAGATCAACGCCTTTTGCATGCCGGGTGGAAAGATCGCCTTCTATAGTGGAATTATTCAAAAATTAAAACTAACCGATGATGAAATCGCGATGGTGATGGGGCACGAAATTGCGCATGCCCTGCAGGAGCATGGCCGTGAGCGGGTGGGCAAAGCGCGAGTCGCGCAGGCGCTCACCCTGGGCGCATCGGTGCTCTCGCATGTCATGGGGTATGGCGATTTGGGCGGACAGTTGGTGTCTGGCGGGTCTCAGTTGGCCTTACTCAAGTTCTCGCGGGAGGACGAAACCGAAGCCGACCGGATCGGGATGGAGATTGCCGCCCGTGCCGGTTATGACCCGCGTGGCGCCGCAGTGCTGTGGGAAAAAATGGCAGCGATTGGCAAGGGTCAGCCGCCGCAATGGCTTTCCACTCACCCGTCGCACGACACGCGAATTCGCGAAATTGAGGCCTTACTCCCTCAGATGCTGCCGCTCTACGCCCATGCGAGAGGGGTTTCAATGGGGGCACTGCCGGACTATGGTCGATAGAGCCGCACCGGAGGGGATTCGTCTCTCCAAGCGCCTTGCCGATCAGGGCCTGGCAAGCCGGCGCGAAGCAGATACCTGGATCGAAGCCGGCTGGGTCCTGGTCGATGGCCGACCCGCTGTGTTGGGCCAAAGGGTGCAGCCGCACCAGCGCGTCGAGATCGATCCGGCTGCGCGCCAGCAACAGGCGCAGCGCGTGACGATTCTGTTAAATAAACCGATCGGCTACGTCAGCGCGCAGGCAGAGGACGGCTACCAACCCGCCTCGGTCCTGATTACCGGTCCGAATCGGTGGGCGAACGATCGGGGTGGACTGAAATACCACCCCGGGCATTCACGACATCTGGCGCCAGCCGGGCGGCTCGATATTGATTCAACGGGATTGCTGGTGCTCACTCAGGATGGCCGCATGGCCCGGCACCTGATTGGCGAAGACAGCCAAGTCGAAAAGGAGTACCTGGTCCGCGTCGAACCCCTGATCCAGGGTCGTGCGCCCCTGCCCGATGCACTAAAGCGCTTGCAGCGAGGGCTAAGCCTCGATGGCGTGGCGCTCAAACCCGCCAAAGTCAGCTGGCAAAACGAAGAACAACTCCGATTTGTCCTGCGCGAAGGCCGCAAGCGTCAGATCCGACGCATGTGCGAGCTCGTGGGCTTTAAGGTCACGGCGCTTAAGCGCGTTCGAATCGGTAGTGTCGTACTGGGCGGCCTGCCGCTCGGGCAGTGGCGTTATCTGCGCGGTGACGAGCGGATTTAGGGGATTTCGTTCTTGACCTGAAATGAGTCGAATGTGGTAATCTTTTTAATGACAATCAGCCCGTAAACTCCGTGATAGGTCTGAAAATGAAACACAAGCTGTACTTTGCCCTTGGAATTTTGTTTTCGAGCCTTGCTGGATGCGGCGGTGGCGGTGGCGGTGGCGGGACCCAATCGACGGAGCTCGTTGGGCCAGTGATGATGGGCCCTGTTTCCCTCGCTGACGTCAAAGCATACTCGGTTGATGCGAATGGCAACGTATCTCAAACGAGTATTGCTTCGACGATTTCAGATGCGTCTGGCAAGTACAGCCTAAAACTATCGGGGTATACGGGACCTGTCTTGGTTATCGCGAAGGCCACAAACCAGACCAAGATGAAGGACGAAGTGTCTGGGACGCTTGTGAGTCTGCCCGTAAATTTTGAGCTTCGATCGGTCGCGATTGTCTCCAGTGCTGGTGGAGGAGCCCAGCAGCAGCTTTCAATCACCCAGTTCACAGATTTGGCCACTACAGTGGCTATCGGATTGGGGGGCGGGAGACTTTCAACTACGAATATCCGCAACGCGCTTGACTTGAGTAAGGACCAGTTTGGGTTTGATCCAGCATCGACTGTAGCGATCGATTCAACGGTTACCCCATCGGTCGACACTACGATCGAGTCAAGAAGGTATGCGATTGCCTTGGCGGCTGCATCTCAACTGGCACAACCAAATCAAGCGATAACCGATCCCATTGCGCAAGGGTGTTTGAGCCGTGCGGGCTCCGATCTGGGGTCGCGTGTTGTTTGCGCAACAGAGCATGTCAAGGGGATGTTGGTGGCATCGATCGACGGTACGGTAACCCCATCAAAATCAATTGGCGACTTTGTTTCGAGTCTTAAAAAAGTCGATTCCAACCCAAACGTTAATAGAACTGGAATAACGATTGGCGATTCGCCTTCAGTGGCTAAACTCACCGAAGTTGTGTCGATACTCAAATCGGGCGGGCGCCCCTCCTTTAAGGTCTCCGGGGTAGCTGAAGCAACGGGAATCGCCGCCGCCAAAGCATTAATACAGAACGTCCGTTCAAACGGAGATGGTATTGAGCTGGGTTTAAACGGCAGCGGTATTTCTAAATCATTCGAGAATTTCGGTAAGTCTGTCGGCTTGGCAAGTACGATGACGGATGACGTCTCGAATCTCGTTAGGTTGGTTTCCGATGGCGTCGATCTGTGGAATGACCGTCGGAACGGAAGGAACCCTTCGGCCTCGGGAAATTTTGACCAAGGCGGTTGTACGATCTATGAAAATAGGCTACCAACAAATTTGGGCGATTACAAATTCGGGAATGGCTTTAACGGGGTTCCATATATTTCATTGTTATCGACGTTTGCCAATCAGAAATTAGCTACGCAAGCGCGCCAGGCAGATTCGAATTTTATTATCGTCCCAAGCATAGTTTCGACGAGTGCGGCAAGAGATAGTTGGATTGCTTGCACGTTACGGTCTGGGCCCGTTACCTCTTTGGTCGATTCTGTGCTCGCTCCCGGGGCCAAAGAGGTTAATGGCGGGACGATTTATAATCAATCGTTGCGGTTGCGTGTCGACTCGATCGATTTTGCATCGCGGCCAACGCAAATCACTTATTACGGAATGACTTCAAAGAGTTATCCCCAACGATACAGTACGACCGATCCAGCCGTATTTACTCGTAGCGTTAATTTGTTGGATGCCCCTGTTTTTGGCACGGTTAGTTTGACTTGGGATGGCGATACTTTATCAACTTTGTCGATCAACGGAGACCTCCCGCCGTCTGTGGACACATCCTACGTCTTTGACCCCAAGGGGTATGTGAGCAGGGAGTTAGTTCGAGCTGCTCGCTACGCTGTACGGATTGATGCAAGTTTAGTGAATGGCACTGGAACGAGGCGGGCTAACCTAAGGGGCTTTCAACTTGGCTTTGTTCCCGCTGGGCAGACTGCGTCGACCGTTGCAGTTGACTTCCTGCCAACGGGGCAGGCCAGTTACATCGAAATCCCAACGCAAAATAACCCTGCCTGTGTCGACATTAACAAGTTAGGATTCAGTTTGGGGTTGAGGGTCAATTCTGCGGAGGGCTCCGCCTTGGGTAATTTCAAAGCCAACGTGAGTTGTGGTGCTAATTCTCAGTTGGCTGAGAACGGACTCATTGAGTTTAAAGGGCAGGTCAGGCTTAAAAACGACGCTGGAAATCTGCTAGACCTCATAGATGCCACCATCAGCTGGAGTGCCACCAACGAGATCCCAACCATTAAAATTGAAGGCACTCTTGGCGTGCCAGATCGCGCACCACTCAATCTGGTGATTTCAACGACTCAAGAACGAATAGCAACTCCGTCCCTAACGGGGCGCACCACCACGAGTATTGTGTATAAACAGGGTGGCTATGTCATGAATTTTAACGGATTAGAAGAGGAAAATTATTTTGGCGCAGTGGTTGGGGCGAATGCTTCCATGACGGGTTCGGGCGGTATTTCTCTGGCCTGGTCCAGGGGCCAACAAGTCCTGTCCTTGAAAGAAAATGGTCAGGAAATCGGGACCTTAAACATGAGCACAAAGAAACTTGTATTCAACGATGGGACTTTCGAGTACATCAGATAGATCGTGGTCTGGGTTTTAGGCGAGGAAGGAGCATCTCTTTGATCGTTGGTTGACGAGCGAACGGTCTGTGCGGCTTGCCTCTAGATTGCATGGGCTGCTAAACGCGTTATTTTGGGCCGTCTTTACCTGTCTGCTCGTTAATCCTGTACTCGGGCTCGCCGAGCCCTTGTGGTCTCGCATGCCCCAGGCCTTCCTCCACGAACGGCTGCCGGTTCGAGATACATGCTGGTCGAGTGCCGATAATCTGCTGCCGGGTCTGGGAGAGATTTCCCACCCATCATTGCCGGATCCTTGGATGATTCGCGGTGATTGGCGTAGGCATGAAGGCACCGACTTTGCCGCTGCGCGGAGCCTCCCGGGTCGCTGGGCTGACTTTCGACCAGAGCGGTCCGTCGGGCGAGCGTTTGCTTCCGCCGGCGGTGGCGTTTCCGCGAGTAAGGGGTGCGTTGAGGTGGGGGTCTGGGCCCGGTCGGACTACGCTGCGCGGGGCGCGGATGGTGTTTTGAAACTCCTGGATGCCTATAAGTTAAGAAGCGACCCGCAACCTGGTCAATTGTTGAACTTGGAGTTCCGCCTCAAAGGCACAAGCTCGACGGGGTTAAGGCTCGGTCAAACAACAACCCTCGATTCAATTTTAGGAGATCAAGCAGGTTCTCTCAAATTGACCGCGGCCGTCAATTTGTTTGTGCTTCAACGATACCAGCGAGTTTTGTCGAATGGGCATCTCATTTTTCAGGACGGTTACGAATTTAAAGCTGATGCTTTTGCGCAAGATTCATCCAAGACGTTTGACGGATTCGGCGAGAAAAATACTCGAGGGTTGGGGCGAAGTCTCGATTTCGGGCTTCTTTGGGAGCCGAATGACGTCACCTTCTTAAACCTCTCTCTGACGGACGTACTTTGGCGTGCTTCCGTTGATCGGGTTGCAACTCTGGATGCACGGCTGGATAGTAATGTGCGCACGCGGGACCAAGCGGGCTACTTGGTTGTGCTACCGTCAATTACCGGGCGCTACAGCTCAAATGATTTGGTTTTGAAAAACCCCATCGTACCGGCGTTTTCGGGTGGATTGCGACTACCGGATATCGGACGCTATGCTCCACGAGACATGGCTTTTGGATTTCGGATAGAGCGGGCACCTGTCGTGACTCTGAAGACCTTGTGGTCGTCTGTACCAATTTCGATGGGTTGCTCGCTGACCGCTGATTATGAATTTGAATTTAGGACTTACGGGCTTGGCGTTGGCTGTTCTTCGCTAAAGCTAGGTCTCCGCAGTTCTTCGGCGAAGCCAAATCAGGCAAGGTCATTTGGTTGGAACCTCTCCACATCAATCGCTTTCTAGGGCTGTTGGGACTGGGTTCGTTGCAATGGATCGTCGATCGCCTCCTTGGGTTGAGCTACGGGCTGTAGGCTGTTGTGATTAAAATCCCTGCCCCCTATCCCCACAAAGACAGTCCTGGCGCACCCCAGATGCCGTGGCCGAGGGGCGGTGTTTCATCACCGTCGTAGAGCAAAACGTCCATTTTGAAACCACTCGAGTGGGCGTAAATGTTGGAATGTAGCTCCGTAAATTTAGGAATTAACAGACGTAAATCATGGCATTTTTCCTTCTAAATCGTCGATTTCAAAACTGATTGATTGAATAGTCGATGGTCAGAGGGGCGTGATCGCTGAAGCGCGAATCCGTATGGATCGACGCGGCCTGCGCGCACGCTGCGATGCCTGGGGTGGCGATCTGATAGTCGAGGCGCCAACCCACATTC
>Ga0114973_10004173_pt1 | contig 10088 bp, 11 predicted proteins | sample M_140807_MF_Meta_FD_87025 | JGI IMG/M metagenome (GOLD analysis project Ga0114973, IMG submission 87025) | Freshwater microbial communities from Lake Montjoie, Canada to study carbon cycling - M_140807_MF_MetaG | ecosystem: Environmental > Aquatic > Freshwater > Lake | place: Lake Montjoie... | reverse complement strand
TTTTTTGCCCGCTATGAGCAGGACTATCCCTCCGACTTCAAGGAACCGTCTTTTATTTTTGGGTGGGCGCTGAGTTGTTCGCTGGAGAGCCGTGAGAGTGAGGCGCGGGAAAAATACATCGAGGCCATGCTGCGCAATATCTACATCGCCCCGATGCTGCTCGAAACTCCCGAGCCGCCGAAAAACCTGTGGTTCGCCAACGACCGGGCGGAACCCGCCTACGCCGTTGATTTCATCCAGAGCTACGCCGTCCTCTGGGACCGAGAGCCTGGCGCGCTTCGTCTCCTGCGTGAAGTCTGGCAGGAAATCCAGCCGCGCATTCAAAAAATCATCCGGCAGCGCGAGATCATGCTCGACCTGCAGGACCAGCGCTACGATCCGGATTTCAAAACGAAATGGCAGAACCTCGCCAACGATGAGGAGAAGCTCACGACGCCGTGAGCACGGCGGGAGCCTTCTTGCAGGAGCTCCAGAATGAGCTTGGCGGATCAATCCCTTTTCACCGCTTCATGCAAGCGGCGCTCTATCATCCCGCGTTCGGCTACTACTCCACCCGCATCCACACCGTAGGGCGCCGGGGAGACTTTTCCACAATGGCAACGCTCGACCGCTCGCTGGCTCTGGGAATCGCCGGGTGGATGGAAAAAAATAGCGCGCGGGATGTCATTGAGATTGGCGCCGGCAGCGGTCAACTCGCCCGCGACATCCTCACATCCATCGGCTGGTGGAAACGCCTCCGCTTGCGCTACCACATCGTCGAAGTCTCCGCACCGCTCCGCGAGGCGCAGAAAAAACTCCTTAGCGGCCTGCGCGTCACATGGCACGAGAGCCTTCCGGCCGCTCTGGATCAACTCAGCGGGCGCGCCCACATTTTTTCAAACGAGCTTGTAGATGCATTCCCCTGCCGTGTTTTTGAGCGCGCCGCCGAAGAGTGGCTAGAACTTCACGTGCGTATCGAAAACGGGAGATGCCACGAAATCCTGCAACCCTGCACAGTCCCGGACTCCACAGTTTTTCAGCATCCCTTCAACCCAGGCCAGCGCGTGGAGGTGCATGAATCCTACCACCGCTGGCTCCAGGACTGGTCGCCCCAATGGAAATCCGGCTCCATGCTCACGATAGATTATGGAGACACCATGCCGGCGCTTTATCACCGGCGACCGGCCGGCAGCCTGCGTGGCTACGCAGCTCATCAAGTCCTCAGTGGCGAGGATATCTACCAAGCGCCCGGTCGCTGCGACCTCACCGCAGACGTGAACTTTTCCGACCTCGAAACTTGGGGGGAGCAACAGGGTTGGCGATGCCTCTCGCATTCAACCCTTGCAAATTTTCTCGCACCGAAACTCCCAAGCCGCTTCCAAACTGCGGCTGAAGCCTTCCGTGTGCTTGAGCAATCTGCTGGCCTTGCCATTTCCTGATCGAAAAAAATCAGTCCTTCAGCCTCTTTTGAGTTGCCTCATTCCGAGCGTCTGATAAAAATCCCGCTCCTCGAATTCGGGAAGAGCCAAGCACCAAAAGACTGGTCTGCTATGAAAATCCCGAAATCGAAACCGACTCGTTCGAAGAACCATGCCATTTTCCACCATTGTAGCATCCGCACTCACACTCAACGCACCCACGATTTTCCCGTCATCCAAGGGAGAGCCCTTCCTTGAATGGTTATCCAATTCCGTCTTCGTCAGCGTTTGCGTTGCCGCTTTTATTATTTGGTTTGCACGCAAGGCCACCAAAAGCATGTCCATCATTCCCGGCCCGACACAGAATTTTTTTGAGGCCGTGGTTCAGGGGCTTTACGACATGATCGAAGGGATCGTCGGCAAACACATGGTGGCCCGCGTATTTTCGCTCCTCGCTACGCTTTTCATTTTTATCATCGTTTCAAATTGGTTTGCCCTCCTGCCTGGCGTGGGCTCGATCGGTTGGGGAGAACTTGGCGAGGGATTTCGCAATGTGCCGGAGATGCATGCGCCTCTCCTTCGACCAACCACGGCCGACTTGAACATGACACTGGCTATGGCCACGATTTTCATGGGCTTTTGGCTCTATTGGTCGATCACGGAAGTGGGCGTTGGAAATTTCCTGAACCATATCTTCGGGGTCAAAGGCGGCCTCAAAGGTTTCATCGCAGTGGCATTGATTCCTATCTTTCTTTTTGTAGGTTTGATCGAAGTCGTGTCGATGGCCTTCCGCCCGGTGTCCCTTTCGCTGCGACTATTCGGTAACGTCTTTGCCGGAGAAAATCTCCTGAGCACTATGATCACGCTTGGAGACAAACTCCACCTCCCCGCTTGGGCGGGATATATCTTGTCAGTCACAATTCCCCTTCCCTTTTATTTCCTGGAAATTCTGGTGGGTCTACTGCAGGCCGCCGTTTTCATGCTCCTCTGCTCCGTTTATATCCAACTCTCCACATCCCACGAGGAGGGTGCGGAGCATTAACACTTTTTCTGTCGGGACCGTGGCAAGACTGCGGGCGACAGAGAAAAAACCAAACAGAAAAAATACTAAAATGATACCAACACTCATCGCAGAAGCCGCTGCAACAGCCAGCGGAATTTCAGGAAGCTTCACCCTCGCCGTGGCCGGCGCAGGCGCAGCACTCGGAATCGGCATGATCGGTGCAAAAGCCGTGGAAGCCATCGGACGCAATCCAGGCTCCTTCGGCAACGTGCTTACCCTGAGCATCATTGGAATGGCTCTATCTGAAGCTATTGCGATCTACGCTCTGATCCTTGCCTTCGGAGGACGCTAAGGAATCCGCTGGGATCGGCGCGTCACACCGCCGGTCCCAGTCTCTTCCAATTTGATTAAACTAAGAACTATTCGTTTTCATGGATACCGTCACTCAGCTCTTCGCCCAATTTGGTGTAACTTGGTCCAAATTCGGGGCCCAAGTTATTCTCTTCCTTATTGTCTATCTTATTCTAAAAAAATTCGCATTTGCTCCAATCATTGCCATATTTGAAGCCCGCCGCCGCACGATTGAAGAGGGGCAGGCGAATGCGGAGAAGATCAAAAAACAATTGGCGGAATCCGAACTCCGTTGCCAAGAAATCCTTAAAAAAGCCAACGCTGATGCCCAGCGCATCATTGAAGAAGCTCGCAATTCAAGCGAATCCATCACTCAAAAACACCTTCAGCAAGCCATTAAGGATGCTGAAAATATTATCATCAAGGCCAACGAGAGCGTCGCACTCGATCGATCCCGCATGGTCGCGGAAGTAAAAACTGAGATGATTCATCTTGTTGTAGATACAACAACAAAAGTCATCGGAAAAGTCCTCACTGCAGCCGATCAGGAGCGACTTGCCAGCGAGACATCGAACCAACTCGCCGCCTAATACATTCACATGAAACTGAGCCGGGTAGCACGCCGCCAATCCAAGCAACTTTTCGATCTTTCGATGGTTGATGGTCGACTCGACAAAAATCGCCTACGCACCATCGCGGATGAAATTGAGCAAAAAAAGCCGCGTCAATATATCCAGATGCTCAAATTTATCGCCCGCCTGGCGAGATTGGAAGTCGATCGTCACCATGCTATTGTCGATAGCGCAAGCGACCTTTCCGAAATTCAACGCAAGGAAATTTCCTCCAGCTTGGTCAAAAAATTTGGCCCAATCACCACCGAGTTCCGCCACTCTCCGGCGCTCATCGGCGGGCTTCGCATTAAAGTTGGCAGCAATGTCTGGGATGGCAGCATCCAATCCCGCCTCGAAACACTTAAACAATCCTGAACACTCACATGAGCAACATCGTCCTCGAACTCGAAGAAAAAATCAGCGCGGTCAAAAGCAACGCCGCCCGCCAAACAAACGTCGGAACCGTCCGTGAAATCGGCGACGGTATCGCCCGCGTCGAAGGCCTCAGCGCCGTTAAACTCAATGAAATGGTTGAGTTTTCCAGTGGAATCACGGGAATTACCCTGAACCTCGAAGAAACAGAAGTCGGCGTCATCGTGCTTGGCGATTATACAAAGGTCAGCGAAGGTGACGAAGTCAAGACCACTGGCAAGCTCCTCTCCGTTCCTGTAGGAAAAGGCCTCCTCGGACGCGTAGTGGATGCACTCGGACGCCCCATCGACGGCAAGGGCCCGATCCCACACGATACCTCATACCCCGTTGAAAAGATCGCCCCAGGCATCATCAAACGCCGCCCGGTCAGCCAGCCCGTTCAAACCGGCATCATGAGCGTTGACGCCATGATTCCCGTCGGCCGCGGTCAGCGCGAACTCATCATCGGCGACCGCGCAACAGGAAAGACGACTATTGCGATTGATACCATGATCAATCAGGCAAAAATCAACCGCGCTGCCGAGGAAAGCGGCGACCCGAATTTCCGTCCGCTCTATTCGATCTACGTCGGAATTGGACAGAAAAACGCGAACATCGCCCGTGTTGTTAGCACATTGGAAGCGAATGATGCGTTGAAATACACGATCATCGTCGCCGCCACGGCATCCGACCCGGCCGCCGACCTCTACATCGCTCCGTTCTCTGGAGCAGCCATGGGTGAATGGTTCATGGACAATGGCATGGACGCTCTCATTGTTTTTGACGATCTCACAAAGCACGCGAACGCTTACCGTCAGATTTCCCTGCTTCTCAAACGCCCATCTGGCCGCGAAGCCTATCCTGGCGACGTCTTCTATCTCCATAGCCGTCTTCTCGAGCGCTCGGCTCGTCTTTCCGAGGAGGCTGGAAACGGTTCCCTCACCGCCCTTCCAATCATTGAGACCCAAGCGGGTGACGTTTCGGCTTACATTCCGACAAACGTCATTTCGATTACGGACGGTCAGATTTACCTTGAAACCGATCTTTTCTATCAAGGTATCCGTCCCGCCATCTCAGTCGGCCTCTCGGTTTCCCGCGTAGGATCCGCAGCCCAGATCAAGGCGATGAAGCAAGTTGCCGGAAAAATCAAAGGCGATCTCGCTCAATACCGTGAGCTTGCTGCGTTTGCACAATTTGGATCAGATCTGGATGCTAAAACAAAGTCCACTCTCGAGCGCGGTGCCCGTATCGTCGAATTGTTCAAACAACCGCAATACAACCCGATCTCCGTTGAAATGCAGGCCATCATCCTCTGGTCCATGCAAAAAGGACTCTTCGACCCAGTCGCGGTCGACAAGGTCAAAACAACTCAAAACAAATTCGTGGAATTCATCGAAACTCGCAAAGCCTCTCTTCTTGAAAAGGTTGGCAAGAAACGCATGTTCGACGAAGAGGTCGAGAAGGAACTCAAGGCCGCACTTGGGGAATTCCAATCCTTCAACACCTTGTAAAAAAACATGGCCAACCTCCGCGACATCCGCCGACGCATCAAGTCGGTTAAAAACACCGCGCAGATCACCAAGGCCATGCAGATGGTCGCGGCATCCAAGATGCGCAAAGCTCAGCAAGCCGCACTCAGTGGCCGCGACTACGCCCAACTCCTTAATCGAGTCATCGTATCAGTCCGCGATGCTGTGGAAGATTCCTTGCACCCGCTCCTTCAAAAGCGAGAGGGCAAAAAGGAGCTTGTCATTCTAATGACCACGGACAAAGGACTCTGCGGCGCCCTTAATACAAACGTGCTCCGCGAGGCCATGGCATTTGATCCCACCACGACCCAGTTCGTGAGCATCGGACGAAAAGGCACGCAGTTCCTCGCCCGCACCAAGCGAAACATGGTCGCCGACTTCCCCCTCGCCGAGCGCCCGACCTTTGCCCAGTGCAAGCAGATCTCCAAATTCTGCATCGAGAAGTTTCTCGACGGCACGGTGGACAAAGTGACGATTCTCTACCCACGCTTCGTCAACACCCTCTCGCAGGTTCCGACCACGCTACCCATCCTACCGATCACCAGCCTGGACGAAGCCGGCCTCAAGAGCAACTACGAACCCCTTCCGGCAATCGAAGGCGGCATGACATTCGAGCCCAACGCCGAGTCTGTCCTCAATGCCATCCTGCCAGCCTACGTTCACTACATCGTTTACCAAACGCAGCTCGGCACCCGCGCCTCAGAACAGAGCGCCCGCATGGTCGCCATGAAAAGCGCAACCGATAACGCCAAGAGCCTCGTCAAGGACCTCACCCTCGAATACAACAAGGCCCGTCAGGCCAGTATCACGAACGAGATTCTCGAAATCGCCACAGCCCAGTTGGCACTCGGATAGTATCAAAAACCAAAGGCTGCCCGTTCTCTTGCAAGAATGGGCAGCCTCTTTTTCTGTGATCGAGAAGACCGCTCTTAGCCGGACCGCTAAAGATATCGAAGGCCCTCAAATTTTAAATAATCTCGATGCCTGAGATCCCTTTGAAGAAATTTCAAAGAAATTATCTTCCTCCCTCCGACAAACGGATTGTAGCGACTGTCTATGACTTGCCGATGGGAAACGCAATTCATAGCCTTTCCCCACCCCGAGATCAAAGTTACAATTCCTGCTGGATTTCTGCCAAAGTCCGTCGCTTGCCTTAGCATGACGCCAGGAAGGCGCATTCAGGAAACCATATCAAAATAGTTACTGGCCCCTTCCACCAACTGAGGGGCTGCAATCAGAAGTGCCCGAAAAATTTTCAAGAAATTTTCTTGACCTTGTGGTCGGCTTTAATATGAAAGTCCATTGCCATGAAACGCATTCTTCTTATCAACGCGGCGGCCCTCATGCTGTCGATTCCCTCAGTTTATTCGCAATCGCCGCCGTCATCCTCGGTTCCTGAATCCTCCAAGGAAGAGGCCGATAACAATGCCAAGCAATTGAATCTCGATAAAATGCCCGGCTTCGGTGGACTTGCCTTCGGCGCCGATTTTCCGGTGGCCGACTTCAAAGTCGAGCAAGACCGCGGTGCATTGAAAATCTATCGCAAGACCACGGAGAAGACTCTCATGGGCCCCGCCCTATTGGATGATGTCCTCTACTATGTTTTCAATGGCAAATTCTATGGCGTCGCCTTCCACACAGCCGATGGACAGGATTCCCTCTCCTTGAAGGGAATTTTGGTCAATGCCTTTGGCACAGGCATGGATTCCGAGGACAGCGGACCCTCCACCATTTGGATGGCCAAAAGCCGCGGCGCCCTGTTTGATCTGAATACTTCGACCGGAGAGTCGAGCGCCTTCATTTTCGATCACAAACTCCACAACGCCGCTCTTGCCGAACAATCCCAAGCCTCCCAATCCGCAGCTCAACAACTCATCCAAGGAAAACCATGAAACTCTCATTTACCAACCACCTCAAATCACTAGTCATCGGAGGCGCCATGGCAGCCTCGGTCATTCCTCAAATCCAAGCCGCCACCTCCCTTCCCGCTCAAACCTCGATCTCAGACCGTGTCAATAAGGTGCGCGAAGCTGTGGGTAACTCCCAATCCTCCATTCTACCAGGCGACGCCAACGCCGTCGACTCCGACATCATGTGGTGGAGGAATGCTTGGGGTAACGGCGGTTGGCATAACTGGCACAACGGCTGGCGCAATGGTGGCGGCTGGCGCAACTGGCTGAATATCTGATCGATTCCCAGCCAATTTCGGATCGTCCGCCCGCAGTCTCAGAGGAATGGATGACGCTCGCAGTCATCCAGCCTTCGCCATTTTGCAATATCAATTGCGATTATTGTTACCTTCCTGACCGAGCCAAGACCGATCGCATGAGCGAGGAAACCCTTCGCAAGGTGGTGGAGGGTTTATTCGCCACGGACCTCGTTCGCGAGGAGATCACTTTCGTGTGGCACGCTGGAGAACCCTTGGCGGTTCCCAAGGAGTGGTATGGCAAGGCCTTTGAGATCATCTTGCGTCACGCCCCGGCCGGGGTTAGAATCACTCACTCCTTCCAGACTAATGCCACTCTGCTCAACGAGGAATGGTGCGATTTTATTCAGAAGACTGGAGTTTGCATGGGCGTGAGCATCGATGGCCCCGCCCGCATTCACGATGCCCACCGCAAAACGCGCAGCGGCTCGGGAACCCACGAACGGGCCATGCGTGGCATCTCGCTCCTTAAAAGTCGAGGCATTGATTTTCATGTCATCACTGTCGTCACAGGCGACTCGCTCGATCACCCAGACGAAATCTTCGACTTCTTCATCGAAAATGACATCACACGCTTCGGCTTCAACGTGGAGGAGCAGGAAGGAATTCATGAAAAAAGCTCTCTCGAAGGGGTAGGTTCTGACCGCATCGAGGCGTTCTTCCAGCGAATTTTTGAAAGGCAAAAGGCGCTTCAGGGTGCCGTGCGAGTCAGAGAGTTCGACTTCGCGTTGCAGCGCATTCTCGGGAAGCGTGCCGCCACCGAGGAGGACTTCGTTTTCGAGAATGAGCAGGTCCGGCCCTTCGGAATTCTCAACATCGATTGGCAGGGCAATTTCTCCACCTTCTCGCCGGAGATGCTCGGCCTTGTCACGGAAAAATACGGCATCTTCACCTTTGGTTCTTTTTTGAACGGCGGACTCGAAGCCTCGCTTTCTAATCCGGCGTTTCTCAAGGTGCTCGAGGACACCCGCGCCGGAGTCGAACGCTGCCGGCGCGAGTGCGGATTCTTCGCCCTCTGTGGAGGAGGAGCGCCGGCGAATAAGTATTTCGAGAACGGCACATTCGAATCGACCGAGACGGCCTACTGCCGAAACATCATCCAACTCCCCATCCGCATCGTTCTGGAGGACCTCGAGAACAGCCTCCTACAAACCAGCCCCACACTGGAGCACACCGCGACTACCTGCGATTCCTGACTCCGCTACCGTGTCATTTCAAGGCGGAGCGGAGCAGCATCTAGAGTTCAACGGACTTTTACTTGCCCCAAGCTCCGCATTGATCGACCGGAAACCCGCATAAAACCAAGGGGGTCTTTCCAAAGTCACTCCAATCACTTCATGCTGGGATTTCGGTTTTCTTCTTTGGGAAGGCAGATTCTCAGTCCATGCCGTTGCCTGCATCCGTAGTGTTCGCCCATTGTTGCTTGTGCGGGTTTGGATTGGCTCATTCAGTGAGCATGTAGGTCCAGACTTGCTTCCAGCGGTCAGCATTTTTGGTGTTAATCGCCGATCCATGGGCAATCTTTGCGCCTTCGCTTCCCTCACCCGTTATCGTTACCACTGGGTAGCCTGTATACAGGATTCTCGCTTGATGATAAGGAAACGGTTCCGCATCCACTTCCGCAGGCGGGCTAGAAGCATCCAAACCCAATGCTTTCAGATTGCGGAGCAACTGCTCCGGCGTGCAGCCCTTGGGATCTTGATGATGATTGAACGCAAAAAAACGGTCTTGGGGCGTTACTGAGTTCTCCCCATACCAGGCTGCCGGAGCGTCATATCTTTTGCTATAATCCTTGGGAGCGCCAAAACACAGCACGCGCGCGACTTGGTGCTTGATTCCGATCAAGGCGGCATGTCCCCCGCCTTGGGATTGACCGGCAACGGCGATGGACTCCCATTTGATGGAGCCGTCTTCATTAAGAAACTGCGCCCAGTTTTCCTTGGGGCGCTTTTGGTGCAAAATTTGAAGCACTTTGATCAGCCGGTTCTCAATGCTTTCCGGTCGCTCAATATTTATCTCTTTGCGGCCATCTTGATAACTGGCCCGGCCACCTTGAATGATGGCCATGCGAAGTTCTTCAAAGGAGTTCGGGTTGTCATCATTGGCACAAACGGACGCTGGAATGTCATTCGGAAACATGAGCGTGACCACGTGATAACCCAGGCTCGCCGCAAGGCCTGAAAAACCTTGGGCATCATGCCCGCTGCCTCCCGTGCCGGTTAACCACAGTAGAAGTTCATGCCGGTCTTGTGTCCCATTCTCTTGGCATCCCGTCACCAAATTGTGATCCACATAAATCCAGTGAGGATCATTGAACTGCTTGATTTCAGGGTCGGTCGCCGATGGAATCACGGGAAAGCTGGTTACTTCAGCATGAACGATTGTCGCAAGCAAGAAGGCAGCGGCACGGATTATTTTCATGTTCTTACTATCAACTTGTGCGAAGGCGAACGTCAAGGCGAGGCTCGCGAGCTAACGCATGCCTCCAACCGCCTGTTCCATTCTTGCCTTGCCTACGACATACTCGGCCTGCGGCAAGTGCAGCCCCAGATGAAAAGTGAACATACAGTTCCATTTGTG
>Ga0114973_10004168_pt1 | contig 10095 bp, 11 predicted proteins | sample M_140807_MF_Meta_FD_87025 | JGI IMG/M metagenome (GOLD analysis project Ga0114973, IMG submission 87025) | Freshwater microbial communities from Lake Montjoie, Canada to study carbon cycling - M_140807_MF_MetaG | ecosystem: Environmental > Aquatic > Freshwater > Lake | place: Lake Montjoie... | reverse complement strand
TGATTGGCGCGGGACGGTTTGATCCGTTTCCGCGCGTATCATGATCTTTTAATTTTCATATCCGCAGAAGCTCTGCAGATCGAAACATGCGCTTCAGGCTTAGGCCGACAGACGCTTGCGACCGCGCGAGCGGCGTGCAGCAAGGATCTTGCGGCCGTTTTTGGTTCCGAGACGGGCGCGAAAGCCGTGGCGGCGTTTACGCACAAGTTTACTGGGTTGATAGGTGCGTTTCACAGCGCGTACTCCGGTTTAGTCTTGTGCTCCATCAAGACAGAGTGCCTTGAGGGAGAGATGAAATGTCAAAACGATAAGAAAGACAGGAGGACACGATCCATCCTGTTGACCCTTATCACGAGAAAGAATGATCGCGGGCTTATGAAGGATCGGCGCGAGAAAGTCAACGCACCTGACGGTTTTCTTTGGTCCGCAATCGGTTTTCCTGACCTGAGAGCGGTCAAAAAATAGGGGGTGGTCAGTCGAAAAGGCTTGAAACGCTCTGTTCGAGCGCCGTTCGGCCAATGGCTTCGCCCAGCAAATCGGCGATCGAGATCACGCGGATATTGCGCGCCACCTTGACGGCTTCCGTCGGCAAAATCGAATCCGTGATCACCAGTTCCTTGAGCTTGGAGGAGGCAATCCGTGCCACAGCCCCGCCAGAGAGCACCCCGTGGGTGATATAGGCGAACACTTCCTTGGCGCCTTTTTCCAGCAAGGCTTCGGCCGCATTGCACAGCGTGCCGCCGGAGTCGACGATATCATCGACCAGAATGCACGAGCGGCCCGTGACATCGCCGATGATGTTCATCACTTCGCTCTCACCCGGACGCTCGCGGCGTTTGTCGACGATGGCCAGCGGCGCGTCAATGCGCTTGGCCAGCGCGCGGGCGCGCACCACACCGCCGACATCGGGCGACACCACCATCAGATTGCCGTTGTTGATCCGTTTTTTGATATCGGCGGCCATCAGCGGGGCGGAGAACAGGTTGTCGGTCGGAATATCGAAGAAGCCCTGGATTTGCCCTGCGTGAAGATCAAGCGTCAGCACGCGGTCGGCGCCGGCATGGGTGATCAGATTGGACACCAGCTTGGCCGAAATCGGCGTGCGGCCCGAAGCGCGGCGATCCTGACGGGCATAGCCGAAATAGGGTATCACCGCAGTGATTCTGCGGGCCGAGGAGCGGCGCATTGCATCGATGATGATCAGCAATTCCATCAGATGGTCATTGGTGGGAAACGAGGTCGACTGTACGATGAACACATCCTGCCCGCGCACGTTTTCCTGAATTTCGACAAAAATTTCCATATCGGCAAACCGGCGGACCGTGCATTGGCCCAGCGGCAATTCCAGATAGGCAGCGATGGCTTCGGCTAGAGCGCGGTTGGAATTTCCCGCGACGAGCTTGATCGCAGCTTTCATGGCAGTGGTCCTTCTCAACCAAACATCACCAGACGGGCAGGGCCACACGCCGATGCCCCGTTCTGTGCCCCTGCTCATAACAGGCACAACCCCCGCCTTCAATATCGCGCATGGCAAGACCCACAGTGAAAAACGGGCAGGGGGGAAAACAAGCGTGGAGGCGGGTATGCCTGCTTCGGCTCTGGAGGTTTGCAAGACGAGGGCTGAAACCACGCTTGTCATGCCCGCCCTTGTGGCGGCTATCCACGACTTTACTAGCGGCAAAGGCAAGTGTTGAAACAAAGGCAAGCGTTGAAACCAAGGCAAGCGTTGAAACCAAGGCAAGCGTTGAAACAAAGGCAAGCGTTGAAACAAAGGCAAATCCTGCATGGCCGGAAGACGTCCGGCCATGACAGTCTGGGAGAGTTGGACAGGATGTCGCCAAGGGCCGTTGCAACGGATTTGACAGTGCCGCAGGCTTTCAGCCAACCCCTTGCCCCAACAAAAAACCATCACTCTTTCAAAAAGACGGCCAGATCGTTCATGCTGGTTTCGGCAAGCTGGCTGGCTTCGCGGCCGCTCAGTCCGCTTTGGTTCGAAGGGGCGGGCAATGTGCTGGTGATGCGCTGGATGCGGTTTTCCTGTGCATCGAACACATCCCAGACCAGCGTGGCCGCCTGTCCCTGCGGCAGATGGGGGCCCGCTGTAAAATAGCCGCGCAGATGCAGGCCTGCCTGATCGGGCGCATTGGTTAGCTTGACGCCATAGCGTTGCGCACCCTTTTCCAGCCCCTCTTGCACGGCTTGCTGCAAGGGCTTGGACACACCGTCGATGCCCTCGATCACCACAATGGTCCCCGCGCCGAGATGGGGGCGGGCGGATCCGTTGCCGGTGCCTTGGCAGGCACCCAGCAGCAAGGCTGGAATCAGCATGAAGAACAGGCGGGTGAGGGTGCGAATGGTCAGACTCATGGCACTCTTCATATAGCAGACGCGACGGCGGGGAAACTGTCGGCAGGTTGTATCCCGACCGAACGGAAAAGTGATTGTTGACAGACAAGGGCACGGTCAAGAGGGGTTAGCCACAACAACCTGCCATAAAATGACGGGATAAAGCGGGCAGGCCGGTGCGCGGCCTCTTTCCCGAAAGGCTTGGGCACCCTACATCTGGTCCATGGTGACACCGAAGCCCGATCATGATCTGCCCGAACCGGATGCGGACGAGCCCGACGAGCCTGTCGAGGCCGGATCTGCAGCCGAACCGCTCGATCTGGGCTTTGACCAGCCCTCCGATCTCGGCGAATTGGCGGCCGGTGTCGAGGTCATCCGCAAATGCCATGCGACACTGCCCAACAAGCCGGGTGTCTACCGCATGTTCAATCACGCGGGCGATGTGCTCTATGTCGGCAAAGCCAAGAGCCTCAAAAAAAGGGTGGCCAATTATGTGCGCGAATCGGGCCATTCCAACCGCATCGCGCGGATGATCGCGCTGACGGCGGCGATGGAATTCATCACCACCGGCACGGAATCGGAAGCCTTGCTGCTCGAAGCCAATCTGATCAAGCAGCTCAAGCCGCGTTTCAACGTGTTGCTGCGCGACGACAAGAGTTTTCCCTATATCCTGATCAGTGCCGATCACGAGGCCGCGCAACTGACCAAGCATCGCGGCGCGCGCAACAGGCCGGGCCAGTATTTCGGTCCCTTTGCCAGCACCTGGGCGGTCAGCCGCACTTTGACCGCGCTGCAACGCGCCTTTTTGCTGCGCACCTGTACCGATAGCTATTACGAAAACCGCACGCGGCCCTGCCTGCTGCACCAGATCAAGCGTTGCGCGGGCCCCTGCACGGGCGAAATCAGCATCGAAGACTACCAGAAACTGACCAAGGAAGCGCGCGACTTCATGCGCGGCCGCTCGATCAGTATCAAGAAAATGCTGGCCGAGGACATGCAAGCCGCCTCCGACGCTCTGGAATTCGAAACCGCCGCCCGTCTGCGTGACCGTCTGGCGGCGCTGTCAGCGATCCAGTCCTCGCAGGATATCAATCCCCATTCGGTTGAAGAGGCTGATGTGTTTGCCCTGCATATGGAAGCGGGGCAGTTTTCGATTCAGGTGTTCTTCTTCCGCAACTTCCAGAATTGGGGCAACCGCGCCTATTTCCCGCGGGCCGACCAGAGCTTGGAACCTGCCGAAGTGCTCGGTGCCTTTCTGGCGCAGTTTTACGACGACAAGCCCGCCCCCGCTTTGATCCTGCTGACCCACGAGATCGAGGACCGCGATGTGCTGGAAGACGCGCTCTCGTCGAAATCGGGCGAGAAGGTCGAGATTCAGGTGCCCCAGCGCGGTGAAAAGCGCGTGCTGGTCGATCACGCTCTGACCAATGCCCGCGAGGCCTTGGGGCGGCGTCTGGCCGATACCTCCTCGCAGCAGAAATTGCTGGTGGCGATGGGACAGGCCCTGGAGCTGGATGGCCCGATCCGTCGGGTCGAGGTCTATGACAACTCGCATATCTCGGGCACCAATGCGGTGGGCGCGATGATTGTTGCGGGACGCGAGGGGTTTTCCAAACCTCATTATCGCCAGTTCACCATCAAATCGACCGAGCTGACGCCGGGTGATGACTATGCGATGATGCGCGAAGTGTTGCAGCGGCGGTTCGCGCGGCTGGTCAAAGAGGGGCCGAAGCCGCCGCCCGACAGCGGGCCCAAATCGGCAGGCGAGGAGCAGGCCGATGCCATGCCAGCCTGGCCCGATCTGGTGTTGGTCGACGGCGGCAAGGGCCAGCTGGACGTCGCCGTCTCGGTGTTCAGGGAATTGGGCGTCGAGGGTGTGCATCTGGTCGGCGTGGCCAAAGGCGTGGACCGCGATGCGGGGCGCGAGACCTTTATCATCCCCGGTCGTGCCCCGTTCAGGCTGCCGCCGCGTGATCCCGCGCTCTATTTCATCCAGCGCTTGCGCGACGAGGCCCACCGCTTTGCCATCGGCTCGCATCGGGCCAAGCGCAAGAAGGATTTCACCCGCTCCAGTCTGGATGACATTGCGGGAATCGGTCCCACACGCAAGCGCGCTTTGCTGATGTATTTCGGTACGGCCAAGGCGGTGGAACAGGCTTCGCTGGATGATCTGGCCCGCACACCGGGCATCAATTTGAACATGGCGCGGATGATTTTTGACTTTTTCCACGATGGTGGCGGTTAATCCATAGGTTTTGTTCAATTTCATCGTTGACGCTCGGCGTTTGACGATGTTTTGTCATTTCATGAGCGAGAATATGAGCGAATCTTCGGCTGCACCCCGCAAATTGCGCGGGGGAGGGCCATTGAGTCTGCCCAATCTGCTGACCTATGCACGGGTGGTGGCGGTTCCTGCCGTTGTGGCCTGCCTGTTCTGGTCCGAAGACGGCACGATGCGCTGGATCGCGCTTGGTATCTATACCGTTGCCGCGATCACCGATTTTTTCGATGGCTGGCTGGCGCGGTTGTGGTCGCAACAATCCTCGCTGGGACGGATGCTGGATCCGATTGCCGATAAATTGCTGGTATCGTCCTGCCTGCTGATGCTGGTCGCCGATCATACGATCGAAGGGCCGTGGTTATGGGCGGCGATTGTGATCCTGTGCCGCGAAATTCTGGTGTCGGGCCTGCGTGAATTTCTGGCCGAACTGCATGTGAGCGTGCCGGTGTCTACCGTCGCCAAATGGAAAACCGCGATGCAACTGTTCTCGCTGGGCTTTTTGATCGTCGGTGATGCTGGCAAGGTGATTTTGCCGCAAACCATCGAAATCGGCCTGTGGTTGCTGGCGGTGGCCGCCGTCCTGACGCTTTATACCGGCTATGATTATTTCCGCGTAGGCTTTCGTCATGTCGTCGAATTGGATGGTCAGTAATCCATCCGGCATTGAGGAGCGACAATGGTCAAACTGGTTTATTTTGCTTGGGTGCGGGAGAGAATGGGGATGGCCGAGGAGATGGTCGAACTGCCCGCCTCAGTGGTAACCATTGCCGATCTCGCGCTCTGGCTGGCCGGCCGCGACGAAGGGGCAGCTCTGGCTTTTGCCAATCCCGAGGTTGTGCGTGCAGCCGTCGACAAGCACCATGTCTCCCCGCAAACCCCCGTCAAGGGTGCTCGTGAAATCGCCTTTTTCCCGCCGATGACCGGAGGCTGAGCCGATGGCCGGACCTGTCACGCGCCATATCGGCGTCCAAGCCGCTCCTTTTGATCTCGCCGTCGAGGTCGAGAAATTGACGAAAGGCCGTACCGATATCGGCGCGGTGGTCAGTTTTACCGGCCTGTGCCGCGACGAGGCTGGCCAACTGTCGGCACTGGAGCTCGAACATTATCCAGGCATGGCCGAGGACGAGATGACGCGTGTGGTGGCCGAGGCCGAACAGCGCTGGCCCTTGCAGGCAGTGGGTGTGATCCATCGTTATGGGCTGATCAAGCCGGGCGAGGTGATCGTGCTGGTCGTCACTGCCTCGGCGCATCGCGTGGCCGCTTTCGAGGCAGCCAGTTTCTTGATGGATTATCTCAAAACCCGCGCGCCGTTCTGGAAAAAGGAACATCTGGCGGGCGGGTCCAGCGGCAGTTGGGTCGAAGCCAAGGCCCATGACGACTTGGCCGCAGAACGCTGGTCTGCGGCACAAGCTTTCTCAAAGGACTAAGAGGTTTAGCCGTTAATGTGTCTGCTGGATGGCTGACAGCATCCATGTGCCACCCGACGCGCGGCGGAATGTCCAGATTTCGGTAGCTTCCTGAACCTGGTTGGGATCACCCGACACCACGCGGTTGCTAGCGCGTTCGATCATCGCATTGATGAAGGAAAAGCGCATGGCGACGCTGGCATAATCGCTGCCGCTCTCTGTCCAGCTTTCGGCCAGATCGCCTTGAAGCAGCTTGACCTGCGTGACACTGTCAACCAAGCCCTTCTGGCTGTTGCGGGCCAGATCATCGCCGAAATAAGAGACCATTTCAGGCGTGGCCAAGCCGCGCAAAGCGGACAGATCCTCGCGGCTATAGGCATCCTGCACCGCACTTAATAGCTTTTCGAAGGCGGCATAATCGCTGTCACCGATCTGAAGTGGCGCACTTGATACTCCCGCGCCGCCCGATGCGGGCATCATCTCGACCGGTGAGCGTGCATAGCCCTGATCGGCATAGGCAGGCTGTTGACGGGATTTGCGGAACAGGCTCACCACCAAATAGATCAATCCGACTACCAGCAAGGCCTGAAACACCAGCCCGATCATGCTCATGAAACCGCCCATGCCACCCATGAAGCCACTACCCGAAAGCATGCCGAACAGGCCCGCGCCGAGGAAGCCGCCTGCCAGACCGCCCAGCAGGCTGCGCCCGAAGGAGGGAGCGGCTGCCGGCTGTTGCATCGGAGCCTGTCCGCCCATGGACGGAGAGGAAGGAGTGGGTTGGGTGATGCTGCGCTGCATTGGTGCTGCGCCGCCCGGGGCCGTATTGGTGGCAGGAGGAGCTGAAAATGTCTTGCTGCCACGGCTGCCCATGCTGCCGCCGTCGCCGGGGCGGGCATCAACCGGAGTGACTGTTTGTCCGCATATCAAGAGCGCGATGGCCAGCACCGCACCCATACGCTTCATCAAATTGGAAGTATTGACGCCAGCAATGCCGCTCATCTTGAATTCCCCTCGCAATGTCATGTTCGATCATGATTCATTATACCTAATTATATGGTCTATGTAGGGGTGTTGTTCAAGCCCTGTTTCGTCCGAAAAATCCTGAGCTTTCCAGAGGAAACGGGCCGAGGTGTTTTCGGCTTTTCCTTAGTAAAAAAGTAACAGGATCGCGTTAGAGACAGAGGATGAATTCCCGTCTCGTGCGCAAATGTTCGGCCGTGCTGATCCTGCTGGTTGTGGCGGGGTGCGGACTGTTTCGTTTCGAGCAACGTGCTCCGTGGCGGGATCAGGCAGAACGCGAATGCCTCTCGGCGGGGGCGGTCAAAATTAACAGCTATATCGAGCCAGCCCGCGAGGTCGATGGTCCGGGCTCGTGCGGGATGCTGAAACCCTTCCGTATTTCGGCTCTGGCAGAGGGCAGTGTCGGTCTCAAAAGCCGCGCTTTGCTGGCCTGTCCTATGGTCAGCGTGCTTGATCAATGGCTGATCGGGGTGGTCCAGCCCGCCGCCCGCCTGTATCTTGGCACCGAGCTGGCCGAGGTCAATCTCGGCTCCTATTCGTGTCGCAACGTCAACAACCAGTGGAGCGGCAATAAATCCGAGCATTCCTACGGCAATGCGGTGGATGTGATGTCGTTCAAATTCGAAGACGGGCGCACGCTCACCGTCGAGCGCGGCTGGCGCGGCGCATCGGCAGACCAGAATTTCCTCAGGGAAGTGTTTGTCGGCGGCTGCCGGTTTTTTTCAACCGTGCTCGCGCCCGGATCGGACATGTTCCATTACAATCACTTGCATATGGATCTGGGGCGGCATGCAGGCGGACGCCAGATTTGCAAGCCGGTTATCAAATTCGAGCCGCGTGTAACCCCTGCAATGGTCAAAGCTCCGATGAGCATGAAAGTGCCGCCGAAGCGGACCATTCAGGAGGAAGAGGACAATTCCGGCGAATTTGCAGAACCTTCCGCACCCAATGGCGGATCGGTCAAATCCACTCCGTTGCCGCCGACACAACCGCAAATGATGAACCAGAGCCCTCCTAACCCGCCGGTGTCGGGTGTGCCTGCACCCAACATGCTGTTGCCGCCGGTACGGCCTCCGCGTCTGGGCGGGTTGTATTAGGGCAAAACCAATTCAGATGTTGACCTTGCGGCTGGTTCTGTCATCAAAGGCCCATGAATTACAGACACGCTTACCACGCAGGCAATTTTGCCGATGTTGTCAAACATGCGGCGCTCGCGCTCATTCTCGAGTATTTGAAGCGCAAGGACAGCGCGTTTCGGGTGATCGACACCCATTCTGGCATCGGTATCTATGATCTGGCAGGCGACGAGGCCCAGCGCACCGGCGAATGGCATGCGGGCATCGGCCGCCTGCTCGATGCCGATCTGTCGCCCGGGGCAACCGCCTTGCTGGCTCCCTATCTGGAAGCGGTTGCAGCGGTCAAAGGGCTGGTCAAGCCGACCGCCTATCCCGGCTCCCCCGCGATTGCCCAGCATCTGACCCGCGATCAGGACCGTATGATCTTTGTCGAAAAACATCCGCGCGATGCCCAGACATTGAAAGACACGATGGCAGGAGACGAGCGGATCAAGGTGATCGAACTTGATGGCTGGACAGCTTTGAAGGCCTATATTCCGCCGCCCGAACGGCGCGGTGTCGTGCTGATCGATCCGCCGTTCGAAGTGCCCGACGAATTCGATGCATTGGCACGCAATGTGGTCAAGGCCTATCGCAAATGGCCGACCGGTATCTATGCCGTCTGGTATCCGCTCAAGAACAAAACCGCCAGCGACCTGTTCCGGCAGACCATGCGCGATAGCGGGATCCCGCGCATGCTCTGTGTCGAAATGCGGGTGCGCGAGGAGCAGGACCGCGGCCTGTTTTCGGGTAGCGGCCTGATGCTGATCAACCCGCCTTTTATACTGGCCGAACAGATGCGTGTATTGTTGCCGGAATTGCTCGCTATTCTCAAACAGGCATCGGGCAGTGGCTGGTCGGTGACGTGGCTGACGCCCTCCTGACGCGTATGTGAGCTGATACGCAACTTTTTCGTGTTTTTTCGATCAAACAGGCATCAAAAAATTCATTTTTGATGGTGGACGCCTGCGAATTGTCGACATATCCTGTCACATAACGATAAGTTTTTCCGAACAGCAGAAAGCCGATCCAACGGGCCTTCGGGGGAACATAGAAAGTGGGAATTGCAGATCTCGTTTTGCATTCCGGCAGGATACGCGAGGGGCATGAATCCGATGGGGTCTTAATCCTCACGCGATCTGACGGAATGCAAAGGCCAGAGGGTTTGACACATGGTTTCGACCTTGGGGTTTGGCCTGCTGGTTCGTCATTCGGGGCGGGTTCGTTTTCGGGGCCGTCCCCTGATCAGGAGCGATAAGCATGCCGCGTACAGGTGTCGTGAAATTCTTCAATACCGATAAAGGCTATGGTTTCATCAAGCCCGATGACGGGGGAACCGATGTGTTCGTCCATGTCACTGCGGTCAGCAGTGCGGGGTTGAACGGCCTCGATCAGGGGCAGAAAATCTCTTTCGAGATCGAACCCGACAAAAAAGGCAAAGGCCCGAAAGCCGTCGGACTGGTTGTGTTGCCCGAGTGAGCCGTTTACAGCTTGGCATCTGGAACCAGTGGTGGTTTGCCGCATGTTAAGAGGGCTGCACATGAAATTGCGTACGTCTCCGTTCTCCCCGTTCGGCCGTAAAGTGGTTATGGTCGCGCATATCCTTGGTCTCTATGAGCGGCTGGGCATTGCCTCGGCTGATCCCTCCGATCCCAATGATCCGTTGAGGGTCGATAATCCGCTCGGCAAATTGCCGGTGCTGGTGCTCGAGGACGGCTCCTCGCTCTATGATTCCCGTGTGATCGTCGATTATCTCGATCATCTGGCTGGTGAAGGGGCGGTGATTCCAAAGGGGGAAGCCAAGTTCCCCGTCATGCGGATGCAGGCTTTGGCTGACGGGATTCTCGATGCCTCGATCCTGCAGGTGTATGAAAACCGCTTTCGGGCCGAGGACCGCCGCGAGGCCGGCTGGATCTCCTATCAG
>Ga0114973_10004167_pt1 | contig 10099 bp, 8 predicted proteins | sample M_140807_MF_Meta_FD_87025 | JGI IMG/M metagenome (GOLD analysis project Ga0114973, IMG submission 87025) | Freshwater microbial communities from Lake Montjoie, Canada to study carbon cycling - M_140807_MF_MetaG | ecosystem: Environmental > Aquatic > Freshwater > Lake | place: Lake Montjoie... | reverse complement strand
GAAGAGGTTTTGCCATTTTTTAAAATGTAATAGCCATTGGTTCGCTTTAACTCACCAAGAACCCCTTGTTCCTCGCAAGTTCCTCGGGTAAACACTTCGCGGATTAAGTCGCTATCCACGTGATCAATAATATAGTCTGGCGCTAATTCATTTTTTAGCTCATAAACCTTACCCGTTTCATAATCTTCTGCAGCAACACCCAAGGCTTTTGCTTTTATCCGAAGGTTAATGTCTTTGGTTACAAGAATAACGTTGCGTGTAGGGAATTCTTCTTGTAAAATAAGGGCGGCATTGATGATTTTATGATCGTTTTTTGAGGAGGCATATACTTTTTCAGCATTAAGTGTTTTCGGATCATTGTCCATAATGATTTTGAATTTCCCTAATGTTTTCTCAATGTCAATCCAATTATTCAAACGCTCATTTCCCACCAGTTTATCAATAAAACGGATTACTTCCCGTGCAGAAAAATTCTTGGTGTCATTTCCCGATTTGAATTTATCTAATTCTTCCAGTACCGTGATGGGTATCGCAACATCATGTTGCTTGAAATTAATGATTGCATGGTGGTCGTGAATTAACACCGAGGTGTCTAACACGAAAATTTTAGTTTTCTTTTTCATAAATTAAATCTGATAGTTGGTTAAAACGAGTTTTATATGCGGTTTGGGTGAGTTTTGTGTGGTCAATCCGAAGTGATTCCGTTAACAACATGCCCATTTCCCCAAAAATTAAACGAATCATAAAGCTTGGAATATTCGGAAGGATGATTTTCGAACGCTCTTTGAGGGCTATTGTTTGGGTTAATTCCTTCATGCTTGAATTATTGGAAACCACATGAATTAAACCAACGGGTGTACTTTTAAAAACATACATAATAAAGCCAATGACATCATCTAAATGAATCCAAGGAACAAGTTGTTTTCCGCTGCCAGGAACAGCCCCCATATAAAATTTCATCGGGGCCGCTATTTTTCGATAGGCGCCCCCCTGGCTAGACAAGACCATTCCTAGACGAAATATGCTGAAAGAGGGAAGTTTATCGAACAGGCGGTGCGCTTCTTCCCATTGCTCCACTAAACCGGATAAAAAATCCGTTGCAAAGGGGTGGGTTTCATTGTAACATAAGGAATCATCAAATCCGAAGGCATTTACACCAGAAATCCCGATATAGCCTTTAAGAGCTGGACAATGTTTGGAGCATTCATTATAAAGGAACTGTGTCGCATCGACTCTTGAATTAATTAATTCCTTCTTCCTTTCCCTTGTCCATCGCTTCTCGGCAATACCTGCCCCTGCTAAATTAATGATGTAGGTAATTGAACCAAGCGTAGAAGCATCCAACTGTTTTTTTGTCGGATCCCAAAATATATGATTGGCTTTGGAGGGGCGCCTGCTTAGAATTTTATAGGCTATTCCAGATAAATCAAGTGCTTTTTGTAGCGCTTGGCCAATAAATCCCGTCCCACCAACAATCAAAACCTCCATAATCTTTTGGGTGTTAAATTAAAAAATATAGCCATTCGGCATCTCTTATAAATAAAATTAATATGTTCATAATCTTAGCTACACGCGAAGCTTTTCTATTTTTGTGAATAATGCGTGAGATTCTACTGTTCTTGTGTTTATCGATGCTCCTAACTTCTGGATTTTCACAATCTTGTAAATCCTTTGTTTTTAGGTATAATACGAACCCAACACAGGAAAAAATCTGTTCCAGCGCATTAATTGAAGACTTAAAAGAGTTAAAGGAACGGCTCTTAGAAATCCATCCTGATTTGTATCGATACACATCATCACGGTCTTTGGATTCTGCGTTTATATGTGCAATTGAACGTTGTGGAACGGAAAGAACGCTGCTTGAATTCAGTCAAATATTAAATGATTACTTATTAGAAATCAGGGATTCACATACCTTTTTTAATGTGCGCGAGTTGTTGTCCTATGATCGGTATTCTAGACACTATCTTCCATTCTGGATTACTCAAATGAACGAGAAGTTTTTAATCGCTAAAGCATGGAAATCAAGTTTTCCTGTTGGTTCTGAATTGTTAGCTTTTAATCACTTAGAGCCACAGCAGATGGTTAAAACGGCATTGGCTTTTTCCCCCATAGAGGCTTACACTTCGATTGCGCAAGAAGAATTGTCTTCCCATGTACTTTCGGGTTTACTAAACCTACAAAGCCCAATGAAAACCCCCACGGTAACCTATGTATATAAAGGGGATACGGTCATGAAAGCGCTTAAAAGTCCACGTTTACGAAAGGTCTTAAATTCTCCAGAGTTTTTAGGCGATAATGCCCAAATCACTTATGAACACTATGATAAGAAAGCGGTGTTATGCATTACATCATTCTCTCCTACGTCGATCGGCTCATTTAAAAAACGCTTGGATGACATTTTCAAAAAGATTAAAGCCGATTCCATAGAATCTTTAGCGATAGATTTAAGAAACAACACGGGAGGATATATTCTATTACAAGAATATTTGATGAGTTTTCTAACGCCAGAGGGAACAAAATATAGTAACCACTATGTTTACAAGCGGAGTGATTATGATCGATTTGAGCAGTTGTCAAAGGTTCAAAAATGGCGCTTCAAAAAAACAGCTAAGCGTTACTATCCGAACGGGGCAATCGCACAAGAATGGGATTTTTACAACAGCCCGAAAGGAACGATAGACACAGTGCTTAATGAACCAGTCCTTAGTAATCGGTATAAGCAAGAATTCAGAGGTAAGTGTACCTTGTTTATTAACGGGATGTCCATGTCCGCTTCGGCAAATTTCGCAGCGTGGTTTGCAACATCCAATAGAGGAAGCATTGTGGGTACACCCGCAACGGGAACCTATACCGGTACGTTTGCTAATCCCATTACCATATATTTAAACAATACCGCACTACCCATTATGATTTCAACAATGAAAGTTAATTCACCCCAAGACCCAAGCAATATACCAATTCAACCCAATGTGTTATTAACCCCAACTTCTGGTGATATACAAGAAGGTAAAGACATTCATTTATCTTATTTCCTTTCTCATTAATGGCAACCCATTTTATCCCATCTACCCCGAGTATCTTTTCAGTTATGTCGCAATTAGCGAATGAATACGGGGCCATAAACTTAGCACAAGGTTTCCCGAATTTTCCCATAGACCAAGCCCTGCGTAATGCAGTTTCTGAGGCGGCTCAAGGTGAAGTGCATCAATATGCGCACTATCAAGGCCAGTTGACACTAAGAAAGGCAATTAAAGACTTGATTGAACAACACAACGGATTCCGAATCTCCACCGATGAAATTTTAATTACTACAGGCGCAACACAAGCAATTTTCACGACGGTTCAAGCGCTAGTTTCCGCGGGGGATGAGGTGGTGCTTTAGACCCATGTTATGATTGTTATGAAACTCCCGTTTTGTTAGTGGGTGGAACTCCGGTACATGTTGAACTTGGGCCAGATTTTTTACCAGATTGGCAAGCAATTACTTCGGCGGTAAACTCAAAAACAAAGTTGCTTATTATCAATAGCCCACACAATCCAAGTGGCCGTGTTTGGTGTCCCGAAGATTTTTCACAGCTTATACACTTAGTTTCTATGTACCCAAATCTTACGATACTTTCTGATGAGGTGTATGAGTATTTAACCTATTCAAGCGCACATATTTCGGTCAGGGCATACGACGCGCTAAGGGCACGTTCCGTTGTGGTCTCTTCCTTTGGGAAAACACTACAGGTTACGGGATGGAAAATGGGATATTTGAGCGCTCCAACAAACCTAATGCAGCGGATATTAAACGTGCATCAGTATTTAGTGTTCAGTGTGAATTCAGTAATGCAAGATGCGATTTCCAGGTATTTACCAACCTTTAATCCCTTGTTGATTCGAACCGAATATGAAGAACGCATGATGTATTTTAGACAAGGATTGTCGGCGAGTAGATTTACTTGCTTACCCTGTGAAGGTACCTATTTTCAAACGGTAGACTATAGCAAGATTTCCACCCAAAATGATGTGGATTTTTGCATGTGGTTAATTAAAGAACATGGTGTAGCCGCTATTCCTCTTTCGGTGTTCTATAAATCAAAAAAAGACCTTCATCACATTCGATTGTGTTTCGCAAAAGATAAAGAAACGCTCACCAATGCCTTAGAGAAATTATGCAAGATTTAATCATTGGCTTACTGCAGTTTGACCAAGCGTGGCAAAATCCACAAGAAAACAGAAATCGGATTGAATCGGAACTAAAAAAACAATCCAGCGCCGACTTAGTATTAATTCCCGAAATGGCTTTTACAGGATTTAGCATGAACGCTGAGGAACACGCTGAGGAATGGGAAAAATCCGAATCCATTTCATGGTTGAAGGAACAATCACTCCTTCATAACACAGCGTTCTACACGTCTTTATTAATTAAATCTGATGGACAATTCTATAACCGAGGAGTGTTTATTTCAGAAGGAAATGTATTAGCATATTACGACAAACAACATTTATTTGCGTTTGCCGGTGAAGATGCGGTGTTTGAATCTGGAAATAGTCAAACAATTGTTTCTTTTAAAGGTTGGAAAATAAACCTTCAAATTTGTTTTGATCTTCGTTTTCCTGAAGGCGCTAGAAACCAAGTTATAGATGGTAAACCGGCGTATGACTTGTTATTATATGTGGCAAATTGGCCGAGCCGTAGAATTTATCATTGGGATTCGTTGTTAGTTGCCAGAGCAATAGAAAATCAGTGCTGTGTAGCCGCAGTTAATCGAGTTGGTGATGATGGAAATCACATAGATTATAATGGACATTCATGTATAATTGCGGCCGACGGTAGTTATGTGGAACTTCCAATACAAGGAAAAGAAGGCTTGGTTCTGCAGTCTATTTCATATGTTCAACTGACGGATTTTAGAAAATCACTGCCATTTCTAAAAGAAAGCAAAGGATAAATAAATTTTTTACTTTATTTTTACGTGACCCATAAATTAAATTAACCCATGAAAAAAACTTTACTCTTTTCTTTAGTGGCGCTTGGCTCAGTAGCTTATGCTCAAAAGAAACCTTTAATTCCTTCGGCAAATGCCTTGGCCCCATCGTCAAGTGCAATGACGTCAAAACCATCTGCAGACACCAAAACACTTGGAGTTACTCTTTGGTCAGATAACTTCAACAATGCAGCCAACTGGACCGTTGATAATAGCGGACAAGCTGGAATTGAATACGGATGGAACATAAACAGCGCATCTGATGGCTGGTGGTCTGCCAATGGAATTACTTCAACCGGTGGTGGAAATTATGCAGAATTGGTTAACGGAGACCCTTCGCAAACTCCAGGAACTCAAGCCTTAGCGGTAACATACAATTTAACTACAGCTTCTCCAATAAATATTACGGCACTTGGAGGAACAAACCAAGTAAGTTTATCGTTTGAGCAGTTCGGTGCGCGATTTAATGACCTTCAAGACATTCAAATCAGTACGGACGGAACCAACTTTTTCTCGGTTGGAAACAATTTAGATAAACCCGTGCTTTCAGCTTCTGGAGGTACAGCGTACACCAACCCGGATGTAAAAATTATCAACCTTGCAACCGTATTACCGGCGAATCCAGGGAATATTTGGATACGGTTTAGTTGGACTACAAACTATCCTAATTTAGCTACAAATCCTAACGTTTGGATCACCTATGGCTGGTATATTGACAACGTTAAGATTGTTACAAATCCAACGAATGACCTAAGCATTACTTCAAAATATTGGGGTACTGCGGGCCTTCCATATTTCCAAATTCCGACCACACAAACAGCACCAATTGATTTTGAAATCAATGCATTCAATGGCGGAGTTAATAGCCAATCTGGTGTTCAATATAGCATTAACGTAAACGGTGGTGCATTTACTTCGTCAAGTCCTGCAACTACAATTCCTTCGCTGGATACTGCAACGTTAACGGTAAGCAATCCGTTTACTCCGGCTGCGATTGGAAATTACACGGTAGTTCATGCCTTGACGGCAGATTCAACAGACGACGTGCCAGCAAATAATGTGATTGCAAACACAGCATTTAGTGTAACGAACTACATCTATGCGCGTGATAATGGAACCCCAGCAGGGTCTACATCTAACGGAACAGACGGTTTTGAGTCTGGAAATTTATTTGATATTTGGAATGCGCAAACCTTAAAAGGAATTGACGTTAGAATGTTAGGTGGAGCCAGTGGAACGACGGTAGGAACAGAGGTGTTTGTGAAATTGTATTCAGTTGATGCAACCACGGGTGACTTCGTTTTTGAATCTGAATCAGATCCATACATTGTAACAGCAGCGGATTTAAATGTAAACAAAATGTTGATGTTGAACGTCCCTGTAAATTTGGTTGCAAATACAACGTATTTAGCGGTTATGGGCGCATATAGCCAAGGCTTGAAAGTTGTTACTGCTGGGTCATCTGAGCCGCAAACATCATTCTTCTTTGATTATTTTGACAACACATGGTATTATCAAACCGGAACACCATGGGTTCGAATGAATTTTGATCCGACCATTGGTATTAACGAAGAATCGGCAAGTATTGCTACTTTGGTTTATCCAAATCCAGCGAATGAGGTGTTGAATGTTAAAATGGAAATCAACAATGCAACGGCTGGAGTTATAGCAATTTATAATGCAGCAGGAAGCAAAGTAAAAGAAACGTCGTTTAATGCTGCCAATGGAGTATCGGTTGAGCAGGTGTCTATTAACGACTTATCTGCTGGACTATATACCGTAAAGATTACAACGAATGATGGGTTTGCTACACGTAAATTCACCAAAAAATAACGAGTAATTACAAGTAATTAAGGCCGGTTATCCGGCCTTTTTTTATGGATTGGATTGAAGGGGGATATATTGGTTTGTTTGTTGCTTCATTTTTAGCTGCAACCATACTTCCTATTGCTTCGGAAGCACTGTTTATTGCAATGCTTTTTTCTTTTAATCCGTGGGTTTGTTTATTCGTTGCAAGCACAGGAAACACGTTGGGGGGGTATTTGAATTATGGAATTGGTTATTTAGGAAACCCTAAATGGTTGGCAAAAATTCGTGTAACACAAGATCAAATTTCACGCTGGGAGCATAAGGTCAACCGCTATGGGGTTTGGTTAGCACTTGTTACTTGGCTACCCTTTGTTGGTGATGTAATAGCCGTAGCCTTAGGGTTTTTTAAAACCGCGTGGAAGCCAACCTTCTTATTTATCTTTATCGGCAAATTTGTACGGTATTTATTAATTCTTCTCTTTTATTTATATGTTCAATAAACTGCCAGGTTGGGTTGTTAAAAACGTAGTTATTTTGCTTTTTACGCTGGGTTTGTTTCGGTATTTCTCGAACACAGAACCCTATGCTACCGGCGATGGAATTGAGTATATTTTAACCACAGAAGCGTGGTATAATCACGGCACACCAACGATTAAGCCCGCAGATTTTAATTCATTTAAAGCGGATTTTATAGCGCATCAATCGTGGGAATCGAATTATAAGGCCGCTGCGTTTGATGAGGTTGAACGCTTTTTAAAAGAAACTCAATCAAAAACGAAAGTTCCCATTCGAAAAGAATTCGGTGGTTTTTACAGAAACAATAACGGGGGTGTTTACGGGTATCATTTTGTGTTTTATTCCTTATTGAATGTTCCTGCTCGGTGCATGACAGATCTATTAAATCTACACCCGATTCAGGCATTTAAGTACACCAATCTTGCATGTTGGATACTATTATTGATATTAATTTTATTTATCCGAAAACCGCTTGTTTTTGATGAGGTATTGCTCTTTTTGGCCGCGTTTCTAAGTGCGGCATTTTATTATAACACATGGACCCATCCCGAATTAACTACGGTTGTTTTATTGATGGTGAGTTTCGTTTTTTTAAGACACGAACGATTTCACCTTGCCATACTTACGTGTGCCTTAGCCACCCTGCAGAATCAACCCTTAGTTTTTCTATTGCTTTGGATGTATGTATACGTTTGGAATAAACAGCGATACGCAATAAAACCAATGCTTCCGTTTGGTCTTTATGGGTTGATTGTTTTTATCCCTTCATTTTATTTTTATTGTTTATTCGGTACCACCAGCTTGATTAAGGACGCAGGATTTCTTGCTGCAGAGAACATTTCCATCACCCGAGTTGTAGGATTTTATTTTGACTTAAATCAAGGAATGATATTAAGCATTGGACTATTTCTATTGGTTTATATGGCACTGTTAGTATATCGATGGGTAATAATGATTAAAAATCGATTATGGGATCCATGGGATTTAATACCACTTATTTTAGTTTCGATGACCGTATTGGTTTCGGCTATGAACAATTGGAATCATGGAATGGCGATCGTTAATCGGTATGCGGTTTGGATTGCTGTACCCTTACTTTTTCATGTTTTTCATTTAATGCGCGATTTTTCTATGCGGTTTCGAATACCGCTGGTGGTTTCGGCCTTAATTTCTCAAGGGATTTTATTAAGTGTACATGTACCCTTTAACCAATTTGATTGGTCTAACCTACAACACATGCCCATAGCGAAATGGGTGCTTAACCACCATCCATCATGGTATAATCCCGACCCACAGATTTTTGTTGCCAGAACAAATCGGGTATTTGATTTTACTAAAAACAGTTCTCCCGTGCTGTATTTCAATCATAAAAATCAACTGGTAAAACTTGCGGTCCACCTTGAGAATGTAGACACCTTATCAACCTTTGGATATAAAATGAACACGTTACGCAGTTATCCAATAGTGAAAAGTGGTAGAGAGCGTTGGATTTACATTAATGATTTTAAACAAAGATCAACCAAATCGAGTGTTGAATTATTACGAATAATTGAAAATTCAGAAGTGCAACGAATTATCAGTGAAATGCGCGCCAATCCACAATGGATAAAAGAAATAAGACTAAAAGCTGAACGTAATCACATGGACCTAGAGGAACAGCTTTTGCTAGATGCGCGGTATATTTTTAATGAAAATCACCCGCGTTAGGCACTGTACGAATAGCGCCCTTCTTAACAAGAAAACCCTGTTCCGCCGCCTGTAATAATGGAAGATCATCGGTGTTATCTGAATAGGCTTGGACAATGCGTTGGGTTGGAAACAAGTCCCTTAAACGGCAGGTTTTTTCAGAACCCCTACAATTTGTACCTAAGGTATATCCGTCCTTATGAATCCGCAGGGTAGTTGAGACAACATACTTAATGCCTAGTTTTTCACAGGCCGGAAGAATAAACAAATCTGGTGAGGCCGAAACCACCACAACACACAAGTTCTCTGCTTGACAGGTTTTTAAAGCCAACAGCAGCTCTTCGTTAAATTCGTCATTATTTTTCCAAAATTGGGTAGCCATACGCCGAACCTCCTGGTCAGAATCACTTGCAATAAAACAAATGAATTTAGACTTAAATGTACTGGTGTTGATTCGTTTTGATTTCCATAGCACCAATGCATATACCTGCATCATTACTCGCCAAACTCTTAGGGGTTTCTTTCGATAATAAAATAGACAAAAGGCAAGAATGCTGTCGTGTTTATATAGGGTTCCATCAAAATCAAACAGCGCAAGCTTATCGGAATGGTCAGACATAGATAATTCCGATTAAATACAAAATCCAACAAAATACGGTTCCTTGCAAAAACCGATCTTTAAACAACAAGGTGGTTGGGTCTCCTTCTCCTTCATATAATCCGTGTTCGCTTATTTGGATGAATCGAATTACCCCCATCAACACAAATAAGGAGCTATACATTAACCAATCAGTGCCCAACGCTTTTACGACATCTGGGTCTATGGAATATAACAAATATGCAGTAATCGTTATTGTTGCTGCAATGTATGTGAGGGTATTTAAAAACCCGACACTGTAGGCTTTCAATACCGCGCGGTGATTTACCGCATTGCCTTGTAATTGGGTGATTTCTGATTTTCGTTTAACAACGACCATTAGAAAGGCAAGAAAGAACGTAACCACCAAAATCCAATGGGATGGATTAACTGTAATTATTGCGCATCCAGCCAGTACACGGAGCACAAAATTGATGGCTACAATGAATAGTTCCAATAAGGGCAATGTTTTTAG
>Ga0114973_10004162_pt1 | contig 10101 bp, 12 predicted proteins | sample M_140807_MF_Meta_FD_87025 | JGI IMG/M metagenome (GOLD analysis project Ga0114973, IMG submission 87025) | Freshwater microbial communities from Lake Montjoie, Canada to study carbon cycling - M_140807_MF_MetaG | ecosystem: Environmental > Aquatic > Freshwater > Lake | place: Lake Montjoie... | reverse complement strand
TGGTTATGGTGGTGGTGGTGGTGGTGGTGGTGGTGGTGGTGGTGGTGGTGTCATATAGAAATATTTCTATATGACCTAACCCGGTGGTATATTTTCCTTCGATTCTCCGTTCACAGGATTCTTCCTAATGCACCCTCGTTTATGTGCCGCTAATCCTTTCAAAGTATTCACCGTGAAAATACGGCAGATATCACATTTAAATCCCGGTCGTAAAATAGACGTGAATTTCGTAGAAAGATATTGATTGAGAACCGGGAATCTCAAATCCTCCAGTTGCGCCATAATCCGTTTATGATTATCTTTCATCGTATTTGATATCATATCTTTCTGTTTTATAAACGTCTGGAATTCCCTATTTATATCCTCCAACATAGGTTTCGAAATAGAATGATCCGTCTCGGTATGATTCAGTTCTCGAAGTTTGTCAGATAGATGATTAATAATATCCACCCCAATTTTGATTTTATCGATACTATAATTCACCATATGAATAAATAATACTATATGACCCCCATAAATATCAATATGGTAATTCGGTTTATCTATAATACCCGTATACTGGGCTAATAATATCGCATTCGTATTATTCTCTTTGACCTTTTTCAAAAAATCCGTCACCGTAGTTTCCGTCAAATTCGTAGTTTCCGTATTGTTCTGTATATAAACCGAAGAACCCATATGGTTCAGAATAAATGCCCCTTCAGAAAAATTCCGCGATATACGGGCGGTAGGGTAGGCATTATTGAGAACGCATTCGAGGTCGTCCGACATCGCAGTAGGCGATGTGGATCTATATTTTCCTATAAAAGTACTCAATTCATCGAGAACTTTGGTAGTAGAATCTTTTATACCCGTGATTTCCGTATGTATACGTTCTTCACTATTTGATATAGCGGAACTAATTGGCTTGATAAATGCAGTGGCTGTTTTGATATGGGTCGCGATATGGTCTTGTATAGATAGTTTCTCGAATAGGTCGATGATGAGTAGATTAATGGCTTCAAAGTCGATAGTAGGATTCTCAGAATAGAATGTACATATCCTGATATGGCTGGTCTCTATTTTCATAGAATTATATAATATATCAATATATTTCTTTTAAGTATTTTAACGAATGTAATTTGGCGCTGCAACTATGCATTGACCTTTCAAGAACACAATTATTTTACGCATACGTGTATACTAAATTACCGTGTACACGTACGTAATTACTTCAACTTCAATATTGAAGTTATCTGATATGTTTATTCTGTTCGATAATTTGTTTATTCAATTCGAGAATTTTCTGTTCGAGGCTTAGTATAATAGCATTATAATCAATTGTCCCATAGGATTCGGTTGTAGGGACAGGGACAGGGACAGGGGTCGGACAAGGGGGTCGAGAACAGGGACAAAGAGGATTTTCTATATGACCCTTTGCTGATTCCAATTCCGCTATTTTCTTCTCTAGTCCTTTACAATGTTCATATAATTCATTATATTTGACCTTTATCATATGGTTCTCATTCGTCAGTTGAGAAATAATGGTATTCGATCTCATATGTAAAATGGCTAAAAAGTATTAGCATTTATGCAGTAAATCAGTGGTCTAATACAAAAATTACAATACTGAATTTTGTACGAATGATTTCTATATGACATTTTTCTAATGTGTAATTGTGAATCGGAAATTACAACTCTGACTGCATAATCAGTGCACAAATATTTAGCGAAAATAAATATACAAATCTATTATATGTCTTCTCAGACGCCCCCTGTATCGATTCCTCCTGTTTTTCCTGGATTTTATCCCGGATATGCGTCCGGATATCCGCAATATACTGATGAAACTATATTAGCATCTATTAATAATAATAGTAGACAATTGACTGGTGATATTACAGGCGTATCTAAGGATCTTTCCCAAGCCACTCTTGGATTAAGAGATGCAATTGAACGCGGAAATACTTTGAATAATAGTGCGATTGAGAGAACTGCCGCAGTTACACAGACTGCCGCGGAGCGTATTGCAGGTGAGAACCGTGCTTCTGCCCTTATTGCAGATGCCGCTTCCAGACAGTTTACAGCAGATCAGTTCCGCGATGTTTTACGTAATGTGGATTCGAATGGTTATACTAATGCGAGTACTACTGAGAGAACCGCTGCACAGGTCGCTATGGCCGTTGAGCGTAATGGTGCTTCAAATATGCACGCGACTGAGCGAAATGCCACCCAAATATTGGGTTCCGTGGAGCGAACTGCTGGTGAGACCCGATTAACAAATGTTGTATCTGACGCTGCATCCAGACAGGCCGCCGCCGATACTGCACGTGATATCTTACGTGCCGTCGATTCTAATGGATTTACGAATTCGAGCACCACCGAGAGAACCAATGCCCAACTCGCTATGGCTATCGAGCGAAATGGAGCGGCCAATACCCACGCCACGGAGAGAAACGCCAGTCAAATATTAGCAAATCTCGAGCGTACTTCCGGCGAAGCCCGTCTCACAACGACGGTAACAGATGCTGCTTCGAGAGAGGCTGCTGCTATGCAGTCCCAACAACTCAATTCCGCGATAGACCGTAACGGTAGTGCGGCCGTTTCTGCTACACAGACCAGTTATTCCGGTCTCCTTGGATCCATCGAACGTAATGCTGGTGAAAGCCGTATGGCTTCGGTTCAACTCGATTCAACGAACCAGGCACGTATGGCGGATACCAGAAGGGATGTTATAGGACAAATTAACCAGACAACGAATGCACTTTTGACATCGGTGGATAAAAATGGATCAGATATTCGAAGCGCAGTAGCAGAATCTGCATGGGAAAGCCGTACCAACATCAGTAATGGATTCGCTGCTACTATGTTGGGACAAGAAAAAGCCGCCTCCGCTACTCAGATGCAAGCCGGACAGAACTATGCCTCCCTCCTTTTGGAACAACAGAAGGCGAAGGATTACTTGGCTGGACGCGGAGATACCCAGTTCGCCGCTAACCAGATGGAAATGCAGAAGGCAAAGGCCGAACTAGGACACCAAATGAGCGACCACTATTCCTCTCTTCTCTTGGAACAGAACCGAACCCGCGAGTATTTGGGAAGTAAGAGTGATAACCAGTTTGCCATGAGCCAATTGGAACTCCAGAAGGTTAAAGCGGACCTTGCAACACAGGCCGCCCAACAATTCTCTATAGGACAATTGGAACAACAGAAATTAGGTTCTCTCATCTCGGCCCAGTTAGCCGAATCCAAATATGAGGGACTCAAAACCCAACAGTTATTAGCGGATAAAATCGACCATACTGGTGAATCTATTAAATTGCGAATGGATACGATTGATCGTGATAGGCTACGTGATAACCTCACTGTTGAGAGAAATGATAATAATGTTCTCAAAATATTGGAACTTACTGAACTATCAAGACGTAGAGATTATGACCGAGGACCATATTATGGAGACCGGGATCATCACCACCACGGAGGAAGATGAAGGGGCGAAGGGGGGTATAGTTCAGATAGCGATTCTTCTACTGATTCGAGAACTTCTTCAATAACTTCTTTTTCTTCATCAAAGACTTCAATAAAGTCATCTTCGTCATCTTCGTCATATTCGTCGATGTCTTCATCGTCTTTATCGTCCTATTCGAATCGTCCATTTTTTAATAGGTCAAATAGAGATAGAAAAACGAGAATTATTATAAAATATAAAAATGGACTACAGGGCCCTCCGGGCCCTCCTGGACCTCCTGGACCTCCGGGACAACCTGGTATAAATGGTGACCCAGGCCCGACTGGACCAATAGGAGAACAAGGTATTGAGGGACCAATGGGACAAATAGGACCAACAGGAACCATAGGAAATATTACCTATATGACAATTACAGGGCCTACTGGTCCAATGGGTATTCCAGGTTCTATAGGACCAACTGGTGATACGGGTCCAATAGGATCAACTGGCGATACGGGTCCAATAGGAAGTGGTGATACTGGTCCTATGGGTATTATGGGACCAACTGGTGATACGGGTCCAATAGGACCAACTGGCGATACAGGTCCTATAGGACCAACTGGCGATACGGGTCCAATAGGAACTGGTGATACTGGTCCTATGGGTATTATGGGACCAACTGGCGATACGGGTGAATTTGGTCAAACCGGACCAATAGGTCCAATAGGAACTGGTGATACGGGTCCTATGGGACCACCAGGCAAAACAGGTCCATTCGGTCATACAGGATATACAGGAGAACAAGGATTAAGAGGTTATACAGGACAACAAGGAATGAGAGGTGCAGCAGGCGATCCAGGATTCAACGGGACACCGGGACCAACAGGACATATTGGACCTATAGGACCAACAGGACCAATTGGATCAACAGGACATATTGGACCAACTGGATTAGAAGGATCAAATAATGGAAATAATGGAAATAATGGAAATAATGGAAATAATGGAAATAATGGAAATAATGGAAATAATGGAAATAATGGAAATAATGGAAATAATGGAAATAATGGAAATAATAGAAATAATGGAAATAATGGAAATAATGGAAATAATGGAAACTCATAAATACCTCCCGCCTTTTATTATAATCAAAATAATTATAATAAAAAATATTTACGACGATGTTAAAAGATTAATAGTAATCGTCGCCGTGTTTTGTAAGATAGAATTTCCAGTACTAGGAGAACCATAGAGAGAAACATAAGGTAATCTAGTAGATGTATTCACTAATTCTATTTGACAGGCCATTCCAGTAGGCGAATTGGTATACTCGGTACGAATATCTTCCGGTAATACTTGTATTATCAAAATATTATTCAATGCAGATGCATTTAGAGAACCTATAGTAGATCCCGGAATAATCGTATTACCGTTCTTCATAAGTGAGAACTGACCGGATTCGAGTTGATAGATACTAACATATACTTGATAATATCCTGGTTGCCATATCCATAATTGGGAAGTATTAGGAGAATGATAGCAATTCCCATATATGAATGTTTGGTTCTCGAATATAACCGCCATATTCTGTTGGACCTTTTGTTCATTTACGCTATAAGCATTTAAAAAAGTATTTGATAGAGAACCTTGAGGGCCCGTAGGGCCCGTTGCACCAAATGGACCTATAGGACCAGTATCGCCAGTTGAACCTGTAAGACCCGTATCGCCAGTGAAACCCGTATCGCCTGTGAAACCCGTATCACCTGTAGGACCAGTAAAACCCGTATCGCCTGTGAAACCCGTATCGCCTGTGAAACCCGTATCGCCTGTGAAACCAGTATCGCCTGTGAAACCCGTACAACCAGTAGGTCCTATAAAAACATGATTATAACCGGTTAATCCAGCGAAATAAGCAAAGTTCAAATTGAAAACATCTCTATGTATTTGCGATTCGTCTTTATGTTCCATATACAGATTGAAACTAAAATAATTCTCTAAAATATTCGCATGATAAACGTCACAAATATCACAATTGTAAATTAGAAACATAAAACGAATTTGTAAATTACAACTGTAAAATTTGTGAAAATAATAAAATGGTGTTTTTGAAAATGGATGGAATTTCAAACATATGGAATTTCAAACATATTTTATTTACCTGTATGCTAGTCACATATGGCATATTCATATCATTTCTATATGATAAAATCCAAATAAGTCCGAGTATTAGTAAGATTATAGGTGAAAATAGAGAACCTATTCTAATAATAATGGTGATTATGGGGGTATTTACTATCCTATATGAAATCCATCAATATAGAAAGTTCTCGATATTTTCTTCTATTATAGGACTTCTTATAGGAATCTATGGAATTATTTTATTAGATGAGGAGAACCTAGCGCATTATTTTTTCGCCGGTATAATCGCTTCTAGTATTTTTATATTTATGTTCTCGCATTGTCTAATATGGACGAATGATATCTATTGGCTATTATTCTATTTGACTATTTTGGCTTTTATAGGATGTTTGGTCGATATGGATACCAATATTACTTATTGGGAGGCTGGATTTATAGGACTATTTGCTATCTATTATATTTCTTTACATATATTTTATTTGTAATATTATAAATCTGGTCATATAGAAATGTATATTCATATGAAATTATTAGAATTATGTGATAATAAAATCGAATTATATCGAGAACTTATACAAAATATATCCACCGATTTACATTCTTATTTGATGGAATTAATAAAGGCGAATAAGAAAAAAGATGTTATAAAAATAAGGAGAATAACACATACAATTTTGGGACTTACCTTATATCTAGATAAATCAGACGAACTCGTATATTTATGTAAAAGAACACTTTTATATGATAAAATATCGACTCCTTACGAGGGTTATAAAGCGCATATTGAGAACCTGATAGAATATGATTTCTCATATATTACAGGATAATCCTATTTTATAGCGTACTTACGAATGGATCCTATTTGATAAAATTCGTGTACTTACGAATGGATCCTATTTGATAAAATCGCGGATCATTGGAAAAATAGGTGTAATCGCATCCACACAGGCATTCGCAACCGCAATATGTTCTTTCTGTGTACCATTCGCCGTTCTCAATTGTAAATAATGAACCCAAGACCTCAACGTACCACTCATATAAAGTCGGCTTTTCGTATTTCCCTCGGGTAGGACAGCGCGTGCCTGTTCTTTCGCAATCCCATTTTTAATCGCCCATTCATACGCATCGCGAGAACTTTGTATCACAGAATATTGCATATCGCGCCATTCTTTATCCAATTTCTCATCCTCGTGTTCAATACTATTCTGTCTATTTTTCGTATCTTGTAGTCGGCTCTCGCGATATTCGAACCCTAAGTCCGCTTTCGCATATCTTTGTGAGAACTCTTGAAAAGAAAACGAACGATGGCGAATAATCTGCCGGGCAATATCACGCGTAGTCTCGATTTCTAAGCAAATACTCACCATTTCCAAAGGCGACCAATGGTGGTTATCTATCAAATAGTGGACTAGTTTCTCATTCGTCTGTGTATTGGACTGATTCGCCGGATTCGATACTCGGGCACAATATGCTACCAAATCTAATAAACTGGATTCACCTTCAACGGGTTTCGAATAACTAATTAATTTGGCGGTCATAAGAAGTGATATAAAGTCATATAAAAATATTTCTATATGACTTTCATGCAAGCAATTTGTATAATTTGTAATAAACCCAACCCGGTTTTGATCGAATTCTACCGACAATTTGTCAAATATGATATCTATTTGATGATCGATGATAATACGACGCAGTATAAATCGGAATACGAGAACGTGAAATATGTGCAAATAAATAATATTCATTGTACAAAATATGGGATACAAAATCTGAGTACTATTACTCTAAGAAAACCGGTATCTGGATGGGATAAAGCCCTCTTCTTTTTCATATATATAAATAAAGAATACGAGAATATATGGTTTATAGAGGACGATATTTTTATATATGACGAAAATACCCTGAGAACCATCGATGAAAAGAACCCGGTAGCAGATATCATATGTAATAGTAGTTTCGAAGAGGCGAAATTAGATGAGTGGTTATGGAACTGGATCCAAGTCGGATTTCAGCCCCCCTATTATTGTGGTATGATGTGCGCCTGCCGGATGGGAAGAAGAATGCTGGATGCATTGAAAGATTATTCTATAAGACATAAAACACTTTTCTTTTTAGAGGCATGTTTTCCCACGATAGCGAAAAAATACGATCTTCGATATGCGAATCCGGACGAAATGAAAACGGTGACACATAGGAATCAATTCGCTATCGAAGAATTCAATCGGACGAATATATTTCATCCAGCGAAGGATATTACTTTACATGAAAAGATTCGAGAACATATTGATTTATAATATTATTTGAAAATAAAGATAAATAATATTATATGATGGAAATGAGTTATACGAGTAATTGCATATTTTTAATGAAATTATAGAGAATCAATCCCCGTTTGATATAGAGTGCTTGAGAACTTGAAAATATAATATCTACTGGATATACTTCGCAGAATAAGTAATTCAATATATAATAAGAATGGAAGGTAATACTCCATGCCAGATATTTATTCATTTTATTATTGAATCTCATATGAATGAAAATAAAAAAAAGGGGTATTTGACAGAAAATAAAGGATAAAGGGACAGAATAATATCCCAGAATATTCATAGTAAGGAGTATAGTATAGATATTATGCCACATATTGGGTTTTATAATATTCTTTCTGACCAATGTCATCAAGAATGCGGGGAGTTGAATACCATATAGAGTAAAAAATGCAGTATCCATCGACCCCAACATATATAGGGTCGCACCGACTTGCATCGAACTATGGAATCTCGCTACCTTTTTCTTCTGGTTCTCGGTTATTCCTTCGCCCTCGTCAAATGGCATATTTCGTATGAGAGTTTTCCTGGGTTTATCCGATAGAATATCATTCACCATATCTAATATATCATCTTCTTTATTTATAAACGAACTGGCAATATCTGCTGCGACCATGGTCATATAACAGGTAAATATTCTATATGACAAATGTATTTTATAATATACTAGATATGCACATATGATTGCGCGTAGTCCGAAAATAATACTATGAAGCCGGAATTCGGGATAGATCATGGGTGCTTTCGGATTTCTTATAGCGGGGATATGAAAAATGAGTGAGGAAATGGGTAATAAACCATGTAAGCCTAATAAATAGAGGCCATTCGGTGAATCTAATCTCATATTCCCATAAAAGAAGATATGATAGAATTGGTATATGAAATTAAAAAAGGTAATAATACCTAATGTTTTATGGAAGTGATAGGGGTCTTCCTTGGTTACCAGTTTATGTAGGTTCTCGACGTTCATATTTATGTTTTATGGGCATAATGTTTTATATGATTTTTTAAAAATGATTTTTCGAGAACTTCTATTCGACGAGAATGAATTTACAGTAGCCGTCTTCCGTATAAGATATAGATCGATTTGGGAATATATTTTTTATACGATATAAATGTTCATCGTTGAATTCATAATACAGCATATCATTCTTACAGAAATGAATATTCCAAATATTATGTTTAGCAATATCGAGAACCATACCGTCTATTCTTTGTTGAGTCATACGTTGAATTTCGTATTGCATGATACCACGTAAGGTGGCGAAAACGGGTCCAATATAAAGGAAAATGAGGAATATCGAGAACATGGATAATAATTCCTATATGATAATAAAAAAGAGATTCAATTTTAGGTTTGGTTCTCAAAAAAAAGAAATCATATAAAAATAAATGGAAGAAACCCCCCCGCCTCATATATGTCCGATGTGTGCAATTGATCCTACGAGTCATTCATTGACGAAAGTTCGAGAACTCAATGGAAATGCGGTTTATTATACTTCTCCTGCGAAGGCTATGAGTAAAGAACGCGAAGGTATATTGAAACATTATGATTTGGTATTAGGGCAGAATACTATGCCTTGGATATGGATATTTGACTGTAAAGATTATCCGCTTTCACATGCATTGGATATACAAACGGCGATAGAATTAGCGAAATTGATTAATGCGAAATATGAAAAGAATCTGGTGAAAGTAGTCATCATAAATTCTACTACGGTTATTTGGGCGATTATAAAGACATTATCGTTTTTTGTATCCAAAGAATTCAAAGATAAAATCCACGTATCTGATAACCAATATAACATCTAAAAGGGGAAACCAAGGTTTCCCCTTGAACCCCATCCTTTTTCTTTATAATTTCTTTTTGAAAGAGTCATATAGAAAATATTATTTGATCCTTTTATAAAAACAATTGTTGAGAACTTGTGGAGGGCGCCTCCGGCGCCCAAAGGAATAATTCTATATGACCCATTTACATAGGTTCTCAAATTTCTTTTTGAAAGAGTCATATAGAAAATATTGTTTGATCCTTTTATAAAAACAATTGTTGAGAACTTGTAGAGGGCGCCGGAGGCGCCCAAAGGAATAATTCTATATGACCCATTTACATAGGTTCTCAAATTATCTTATAAGATTCTACGAAAGTATTTTATTACAAAGTTCTCGAAATTATTTTTTAAAGAGTCTTATAGAAAATATTGTTTGAAC
>Ga0114973_10004160_pt1 | contig 10105 bp, 11 predicted proteins | sample M_140807_MF_Meta_FD_87025 | JGI IMG/M metagenome (GOLD analysis project Ga0114973, IMG submission 87025) | Freshwater microbial communities from Lake Montjoie, Canada to study carbon cycling - M_140807_MF_MetaG | ecosystem: Environmental > Aquatic > Freshwater > Lake | place: Lake Montjoie... | reverse complement strand
TTCCGTACCAGAATACCTGTTGATATTTTCCTGGTTCACAAAATAGGGTTTGTTGCTGAAGGTGCCTGCGCACCATTGCCAACTAAGCGCATTGCTTGCCAAATCGCCGTCCAATAAATGGTAGTAAAGCCAGTCGGCGGGTTTACGCCAGTGGTATTTTCCCATATTGCAGATGATAGCGGCCAAATACATCCGCAAGTGATTGTGCAGGTAGCCCGTCTCCCTAAAATGAGTTAAATGAGAATCTATTGCCTGAATTCCTGTGTTAGCTTTGAGCACAGCCTCAGGAATTCCATGGTTTTCTACACCCTCTTGTGGGTGGCGAATGTCTTCGAAAATCTGATCCCCTTTCTGAAACCAAGTCCGCGTATAAAACTCGCGCCAAGCTAATTCTTGAATGAATTTTTCTGCTTGTTGCCACCTGATTCCCCGTTCCTTTAATCGCTCCACCACTTGGGATACTGTGATAAATCCACGGGATAAATAAGGAGAAAGGTAGGAAACCCCTCCATTTAAAAAGTTCCGGGTTCGCGCATAGTGCTCCGTGTCGAAGGCATCGATTCGTTTGTAGACATCGGCGAGCTTAGTCGGGAAATCCACTATCTTTTACTGATTTTGTTCATGCTGATGCTTCGTTGGAGCGTGCATTTAAAACGGGGATCAGAAAAAATACGCTTTTGTAAATGCTTCGTATTCCTGCCTGACATCCGCTTACGCCACATCTGAAAGCTCGATAACTTACTTTTGGCCCGCATAAATTCAATCACTTCTTTTTCTTGCAGTCCAAATTGGAATTTTATCGCCTCAAAAGGCGTACGATCTTCCCAGGCCATTTGAATGATTCGATCAATATCTTCGTCGGAGAACTTATTTGCTGCGTCTACACTTTTCACTACAATAGATGATTTGGTCCCAATTTTTCTCCCATTTCTTACGCCAGGCGAAAGGACGGTTACAAACTGGGCAGGTTTTGGATGGTAAATGTTGTTTTTTTACGCCTTGCATCAACGAGAATTTCCATTTCAAATGTTAAACCCTGATTCAATTCAAAATGTTTTGTAATGTGATCCTACGATTTAATTATTATGATCCAAACCTAAATTTTAATCGGATCTAGATGAAAGTATTTCGAATTCTCAAGTCCATGAAATACGGATAGCTATGATGAAATTTGCTCATATTTAAATTTTATATAATTGTATTATTCCATTTATATTTAGTAAATTGCTGATATGTCAAGTCTAGAACTCACTCCTAAAATCAGACTGATTATTAAACAATTATTTTAACCAAAAATTAAACTTTTTAAACCATCGAAAACATGACTGAAATTGAAATTTTAAACAATAGCCAACTAGGCTTTATTCAAAATGCAGTTTATACCGTTGCAGTAGTGATTATGACCTTTGTTGCATTTAGACTTGCAAGAATTGCAAACGAAAAAGATGCTAATGTACTTGGTAAATCAATAGTGACCCTTTTTGGTATTATGACTACTTTTTTCAACTTACAAGTTAGCTCATATCTTACTTTGGGACAACGAGGATTAGCCTATAGTTTATTAGAACTTAAAGCCACAGGAGTTAAAATAACAGCAAGTTCAGAAGCTGTAATTGCTAGATACCCAATTAATTTAAAAGATGGATATCCTGAACTGGCTCCTGAATTACCTGGGATCATTTTAGGTGTTGTAATATTTCTAATTATTATAGGTGCTACTTGGATCAAAAATCCTTCTAAATCTTAAATAAAAACATCAGTCATTCTTATTATTGAAGTGAGTTCAAGACTAAAACATGATTCAATTCTTATCATTAGTAAAAGAGACCTGCAGCAATGGGGGTCTCTTTTTTTTATCAAACAAATTTTGATTTAATCTGTTTTACAAAATAAAATTCAATGCAACGATCAAAATTTTTACATTCGGTTTCTGGTGGTTTAGCCGCAGTATGTGTTTCTTGTTTAGCAGCAGCCTGTTCAAAAGATGAGGCACCCACACCTAATACTTCCACAACTCCCAGTACAAATCCAGTAGCAAACCCTGGTTCAAATGCGTTTACGGTTAAATTGGATTCAGAGTTGAGAGCGGTGAATGATTTTATTTCTAAAAGCGGGATTATTTTAATTCGTATAGCCACTGGAAATATCGCTTCAAGCTTTTTAGCTGTCTCTTCCGTTTGTCCTCATGCAGGTGCGATTGTTGATTACAACAATACAAAATCGTCGTTTTCGTGTGCGGCTCATGGGTCAACCTTTGGTTCAGATGGATCTTTGGTTTCAGGGCCTGCGACTAAAGGACTCACAAAATTGATCGTTGAAATTTCAGGAACAACGCTAACGGTTAAATAGGAATTATGGGTAGGGATTTTGGCCCTTTAAAAAATTAATTTTTGATGCATCGGACAGAAACGCCGACGGCCCTTCCACCTTTATCTGTACCTCCACTTTTTGAATCGAAATAAAGTCCTCGAGCGTTTTTATCCTCTACGGTACTCGTCCAATAATCCCCATTAATACCAGTATCAGTCACTTCCCCATCGCCATTGCTCCGGTATCCCGATAAAGGAAGTTTAAGTGCAGATAAAATGGCTCCTTTGGCATCTTTACTAATCCAAGTAGCAATTTCCTCGTCAAATTCTTTAGATGTGGGTAACCTAAAACCTACTGGACAAGGATTATTGATACCTTTGGCACCTTGCCATAATTGATCATTTTGGACCTTGATCCAATCATTTGGGCTTTTTGTGGAAAGTATGAACTCTGAATTACTTGGTGAATTTGTAGAGGACATTTTTTTCGTTGTTCTTGACCTTCTCAATTGATGCCCATCCGAAAAACGCCCCCATTGATATAAATACCCAAATGAACTGGATTGCAAACTTGATTTAGCCACTTCTGTCGCTCCTAAATTTCGATCCATCCAAATCCTACCTGTTTTAGATTTAACCTCCACAACCATCGTATTTTCCCTGTCGGGTACTTGGGCTGATAAATATTGAAATTGGCCTAATATACATACAAGAAAAAATAGGGAATGGCTAATACGATTCATAAAGTTTGATTAAATAATTTTCATAGAGTCTTTTCCAATTTAATAAATAAAGTTAAAATAATGCAATTTTTCTTTTACAATTCTCTACTAAGATGATCTGATTTTTTTAGATTAAATCCTGATGCTGCAAGAAAAATTGTATATAATCTTTAGACTTTTAAGTCTTTTGATTTGTTAATTATGCGATACTCAAAACGTCAGTTCATTATTTTAAGGTCCGTATATAGGACAACAAATCGGCCACTTGTTTATCCGTGTAATTATCGATCAAGCCTTTTGTCATGAACGATCGACCTCCTAGAAAGCCTTGGTTTTGGATGTTGGTTGTTTCAATAAATACTCGACTACCTCCCATAAAAGCAAGAGTAGTTCCGCGGGCATCTTTGTTGACCAAATAACCTTCTAAACTTTGACCATCTTTTTTCTTCACCCGGTATATCGCATAACTGGATTCTACTGCTGCATCAGGATTAAGAATAGCCGTAAGAAGTGCTTCATATTCGCGGGAAGCGGATCCGTCTAAGGCCGGGGCAATATTCTGCCCTTTGTTACCAACTTGGTGCTTTAAAACTAGCATTTAGTCGTTTGAAAGTTCATTCAATGCTTTTCGTTGAATTTTTCGGATGGCTGTCTCAATGGATTTTTCAGGTTCTATGATATTATGTGCTCCCCAAAAATCTGGGTCCGCTAAACTTAAAACTTTATCAGACATAATGATATTGGAGGTCAATTTTTGCGTATTTTGTATCTCTTTGGTATCCTGTTTTTTCCAATCGGTGACGGCCATTTCAAATGAGGTGCTGTAGATGGTATTGAATATCCTTTTGTCCCAATTTAATTTAAACGTCAAATCCCCACGTGAATAGGCAAAAATCCATTGGCCATTTTCTTGTCGGTAATTAATTTGATAGCGGACTTCAGTGGGATAAAGATCGACGCCAACAGGTTTTTTACGTGTAAATTGAAGTCCTGCCTTGGTTTTATCCTTTACATTTAGTTGGAACGTAGCGCTTATGACAGCAAGACTTTTTACATCGATGTACATTTTCCCATGGTAGAGTGGATCTTCGGTTGTTGGTTTTTGTTTGAATGCTAAAACCAACACTTGGTTTTCATTTATTTGGGTAATTTCCTCTATACTAAAATCATATAATTCGAATGCAGTTTCTGAAAATAAAAACTTGGGGTATTTGATTAAATCAATGAATAAGGCGGAAAAAGGACCCCCTTGTAATTTAAAATTTACCGTGTCTAATTTAGCGTAATCCGTGTTTTTTCGACCCTTAAAAAGATTGATTTCGTCTTGCGAACTTACAGAAAAAGGTTGTTTTTGAATATTAACTAATGATTCAGAAAGGGAAACGTAGGTACGCCGTTTTCGAATGGTTTCCCGATAAAAACCGGTCATCTGAATGGGGTCATTTCCATAATTTTGTAATCGATTATTTAATACCCCTAAAAATATATTTTTTGCATCCGCCACTTTTACCACCACTTCTTCAAGGATTGTATTGCTAGGTTCCAAATACAACACATTTTTTTCTGATGTTAATTCTTTAATGGGAACCACTTTATTTTTATATCCCAAAAATGAAATAACAAGATTTGAATTCTGCTTTTCTGTTGGAATTTTAATGGAGAATTTTCCCTCAGTATTGCTAATGGTCGAGATGTTTGTTCCGGAAACGGTAATACTCGCAAAGATTAGTTCATTCTTTGTTTTACTGTCTAAAATAGATCCTTTGAATAGTTTGAACGAACTGGAATCCGCCATGTGATTGACTGAGAAACGAGCTTCTGATTGCATTTGGGCAAGAAAGATGAAGGATAATCCAATGATTCCTCGAAAATAAAAATGTAGGTTAGTTTTCATTATTTAGATACCATAAAGTTAATTATCCAAAATTTCAATCCGTTTTTCTGCCTTTTTCAATCGTTTTTTAATCTACCTATCAAAGTATATAAAAACATATTTAAAACTCAAATATAGGTAATGAAATCAAATGGTAGCAGGTAACTAAAGCCAATTTTTACGATGTCAAATAAATTAGACTTATAGAGGTTATTTCTTGATTTTGCTCAGTGGAAACAAAAACAATTTCTTTATCCATATTGAAATTCTCAGGTCTGTGAACTTTTACGATGATTGATTAGATAGTACACCAAAATAGAGAAGGCAAAACCAACAAAAATTAAAAAATAATTAACAGGTTTTTCAGCGGTAAGTGACATCCGAAGTAGGATTGTTGTGATGATAAAGCTTGCGTTTCTAAAAATCAGATTAAATGAAAAATGATACATGAAGGAAACGATAAGTAAAAAGACGTCGATAAATATCATGACAGTAAAAAAATCGCCGTAAAAGACTGTATTGGGATTTGGGTAATTTCGATTCGTTTGCATAGCTGTAAACAAATCTTGCAGCCAACTGGATAAGCTCGAAAAACTTAATATAAACAAAATGATCATCATCAAAAACGACATGATTTTTTTGATGGCTACAAATTGTTGAATGTCATTGATCGCATCGGTACGTTGCGAATTTTTATAAAGTTTGTAATACAACATCGTTGCCGCAAGCATCACTAGAGACGCAATTAAGTCATATACGAGACTAAGTAAATGAACATCTTGGATGGAGAGTGCATGGCCAAAATCTAAATCAGCAATGTCATGAAAAAAGCTACGAAGGGTTATTAGCGTAATTACTTCAAATTGCTTGCCAATAAACTCAGAGATTGATTTTGGAATAATGATGACTAATAATAGAACCTCATAAAATAGGATAAAACTGAAAGGTGTATAGATCGCTTTCAGGTAACTGTGCTGGAAATTCTTGAAAAATAAAAAGTTATTCGCTAAAAAAATGAAACCTAAATGGAGAACAAATGCGAGCAATGCGAGCCTTAGGATCAATAGCTCCACCATTCTAACTCGCTTAGGATTTACTAAGCGATCAAATAATTGGTCATATTTAGCTAAAAATGACAGCATATCAGGAGGATGTTTTGAAAATCCATTATGTTTGAATGATCATTTTTTATTTTGAGGTTTTTTCTTTAGATCCTGACACAGATTTTTGATCATCTTTCACCAAAGTATCTATTTGATTTTCAACAATTTCCTTGAATGAATTATCAAAATAAACTCCATCTGATTCCATGTCCGCGATGTTGCGGTGCATGGCTTTATAGATAACTTTTTTTTCTTCTTTTGTTAGGGATTTGTTTACCGCAAGATTTCCTACGAAATTGACTAAACCTGCTCGAGGACCCGATTCTTTTTGATAGACATAGGTCTCATTCTCCATGACAGAAAATTCTCTGTACACCGCTATGATAAATACGATAAATAAAGTCGATATAACCGCGGTAAGTAAAATAATATCTATATCCATTATTTTTTTAGTTTAGAGTTTATAAAATTTAATAAACCAAGGATTGTTGGTGGCCATAAACCAATAAAAATGGCTTTGTCTTTGTCTCCGACTACCAAGAAAAGGTATTCACTAACAAAAATGACGATGATGACAACAACGATGATCAGAATTTCTGAGGCTTTAAAGTTTTTAAACATGATGCGTTATTTTATTATTAAAAGGTTGTATTAAAGTGAATAAACACAGGTTTAAATGATATGCTTATTCTTTTATTAACAAAATTAAAGCCACAGAAAATCTGTGGCTTTAAAAATTAAATGAACCCAAATATTATTTAGGAAGTACAACTGAATCAATCACGTGGATGATTCCGTTACCTGCCTTCAAATCCGTCGCAACAACCGTAGCTGTACCACCTTTTTCGTCAGTCAATATTACCTTTCCATTTTTCAATGAAGCTGTAATTGTACCTCCGCTAACTGTTTTCAAAGCTAATGAACCTTTTGCGTCTGTAATTGCTTTTACGACTGTTGCTGCATCAAATGTTCCAGCAATAACGTGGTAAGTAAGAACTTTAGTTAAAGTAGCCTTGTTTTCTGCCTTTAACAAATAATCCACTGTTCCAGCAGGCAATTTTGCGAACGCAGCATTTACAGGTGCGAATACGGTAAAAGGACCTGCACTCTGTAATGTCTCAACTAATCCTGCTGCCTTTACAGCTGCAACTAAAGTAGTGTGATCAGCTGATCCAACAGCCACATCTACAAGTGTTTTTTGAGCGTTTGATACAAAACTTAGGCCGATAAAAGCGATTAATGTCAATGTAATTGATTTTAATTTCATTTTTTTTGTCTTTTTTTGTTTAAGTACATCCGTCTAACTATTTAATTATGAATTAGTTTTGATTTTTTTTAATGAGGTCAAAAAACAATTAATTTTTCAAGAAGTAAACATGGTGTCGAATATTTTGAATTGGGTATCAATCAAGAGGGAAGTTTTGATGATTGGGTGAGTATCCAGATAAAATGCTGTTGTAGGTTTTTAGTGTGAAAACCTTTGGCATGATCTCGAATGGGAATATTTAACCTTTTAAAATTTCAATTCAAGAGGTTCAAATTAACCCGAATTTGAGAAGGTGATCGGTTAAAATTAAAAGCCGATCCTTCTAATGAGGGAGCGGCTTTTTTTATTTCAGTTTGGTTGTATCTACGCGGCTAGGGGTATCTTCCCCTGAAATAATACTCGTCGCACTCTTAGCGATTGCCTTAATAATTTCGGTCATATTAACTAAGTCCATCGTCTGTACTTCATCGCTTGCCTTGTGGTAATTAGGTTCGCTGTCCATTTTAGAAGTAGAAATGGTATGTGCGGGAACGCCTAATTCGGCTAAAGTCGCATTGTCTGAACGGTAAAATAAGTTTTGGTCTGGGTATGGATCTGGATAAAAAGTAAACGGAGATCCTGTTAAGTTCTTCTTCAAAATTTCACCCATGGAAGACTTCTCATAGCCTGTGATGTAGGCGCTATTTTTGCCCCACTTGCTTTCCGTTCCAATCATCTCTAGATTAAACATGGCCATCACTTGGTCTGGATTAAATTGCTTAGAGAAATAAGTACTTCCGTGGCCACCGCTTTCCTCAGCTGTAAAGGCAGCAAAAATTAGCGTGCGTTCGTTATCACGCTTTTTGGCGTAGTATTTTGCGAGCATCATCACAGCGGTTGTTCCAGCTGCATCGTCATTCGCCCCGTTGTAGATTGAATCCCCTTGCACGGCTTTGCCGATCCCTAAGTGATCATAGTGTCCGGAGAAAATAACGTATTCGTTTGGACGAGATTTGCCAGGAAGGATCCCCACGACGTTCGCTAATTCGAGACGTTCTACTTGTTGGGCCGCGGTGATTTTAAACTGCGTAGGAATGGCATTGGCAATCACGAAAATAATGTTGGCTTGCGTTTCTCTAAGCGCTCCTCGGCTGGACAGACGCGGAATGTATTTAGCAAAGCTTTCGTGCAAGAAAGCGATGGTTGGCTTTTTTGCATTCATAATCTGATAGGCTTTTTGGCCAAAATTTTCTCCTTCTTGAATGCTGACCACTTCGTAACCCGTTTTTTCGTCGAGTTCAATCGAAGACTCTTTGGAAATAATCGCGATTTGTTTTGCCTCTAAAGATTTTTCATCTACGTGTATGGAAGCGGAAATTAGCGAAGACTTAAACATAGGGAAAGTCTGCAAATAGGTCCCGTTGGTCTTTTGCAATTTTGCATTTTTGAATTCTCCCGCAATGAAATTTGCGGCCTTTTCAATGCCCGGCGTAAAGGGTTTTCTGCCCGCTAGCTCGTCTGAGGCTAAATAGGCTTCGATACGCTCCGTTTCTGCGCGCGTAATGATTTTATCTATTTTTTGCGCCTGAGCCAGTAAGGGGAGCGCTATGAGGAGTAAGATTTTTTTCATTGGAAAATGTTTATTCCGACAATATTACAAAATTACCTACAGAAAGGGTGTGGTCGTTTGGGAAAAGGAATCTATAAGGGATTCAGAGCTTGTGGATTTATCAACAAGTCTTTCCGTGGGGATATAGGTGTTTAACTTAACATCATTAACCAATGGTCAGATGAGCGTGGTGAAGATAAGTAAACAGGGGAGGTGATGATTTTAACCAAGATTATCAATACCTTCGGCAAAATTTAAACCCAAACAATTATTATATAATTTTTAACGAATGCGTTCAAATAATAATGGGTTTGTTCAAAATCGAGATCTTAATTTGTCAAAACTGTTTGCATTAATGAAATACATATGAAAAATAATAGGTATATATTACTTTTCACATTTCTGATCACTGCGCTAAGTCATGTCGCTCAAAGTCAGACTTCTCCAGATAAGATAAAATTTGTCAGACAGGGTGTGCAGAGATTAATTTTTGACGATAAACAATCCATTCATTTGGCGGGAATTGAACCTGGAAAAATCATCGGATTGTCTGCCATGCATCCCATTAGTCATTACACAGATAATCACTCTAAGGCATTTGTCAGCGAAAATAAACTGCTAATTGAATCAACGAAAGAAACCCAGACAGCCATTTGGTTTGGTGGCTTTAATTCATTTGCAACTTACTCCATCGATCTCGCTTCTTGCTCTGGAGAAGGAGGAATTGGTTTTGAATTTTCTGATGCCAACAAAAAAGAACAATTTTTTGTCAAGGTTGAATTTAATGGTTCAGTGCTTACTGAAGTAAAGCTAAGAGTCATTAATGATACTAAGGTTATTGTAGATAAATCAATTGCAATAAACCTTGATGAAGGAAAAAATATGAAAGGTAAAATTATTCTCCAAATGCTGGGCAGTGGATTTACCTTGTTTTTGCAAGATCAAGGATTGCCAATAGTCATTGGACAAAGTGATTTTAACACCTTTGTTGATTTGCGCGAAAAAAAATACATTCATTCTTTTCAATCACACCTATTTGTACATCTGAAAGGAGGACAAGTTCAGATCAAAAAGGTTGAAATGGCGCTGACCACAGGAATTGGTTTGTCTGATATACGGACTATTACTTATGAAAATGGAGATCCTTTGCTTGATCAGGGGCGATTATGGTATACGATGTCGATTCGTGGTCGAGCCTTAGATCATCATATTCAAGGGGTATTTAGTATGAATCCAACAGTCT
>Ga0114973_10004158_pt1 | contig 10106 bp, 8 predicted proteins | sample M_140807_MF_Meta_FD_87025 | JGI IMG/M metagenome (GOLD analysis project Ga0114973, IMG submission 87025) | Freshwater microbial communities from Lake Montjoie, Canada to study carbon cycling - M_140807_MF_MetaG | ecosystem: Environmental > Aquatic > Freshwater > Lake | place: Lake Montjoie... | reverse complement strand
CTATATTTTTATCAAATAATTTATTAATGTTATTACATTCATCTAAATAATATTTATTTGATTCCAAATTAAAAACAATAATATTTGTTTTATTTTCCATTTATATAAACTTTAAAATATATATTTATATAAATTGAATGATATTATTTAATAAAATAATAGATTTTTATTAATTTTTATATTTAATTCATTAATTTCTTCTGTTAGTTTTGTTGATTCTTCTTGATTAATCTTCATTTCATTTTTAAATTCATCAATACCTTTTCTAATACGAATTTGATCATTTTTTAATTTACACCAACATATACTACTTAATATATTACATTGTATGCACATAATATTATCTTCTTGTGTTATTACAGTTTCTTCTTGTGATAAATCAGTTTCTTCTTGTGATAAATCAGTTTCTTCTTGTAATACTGCTGATTTTTTATTTGAAATACAAAATGGTTTAATAATAAATGTTTTTAAATTATTTAATACACTAAGAAAAGGTAAAAATAAATATGATTGGGTGCAAAATATTAAAAATGAATATGTATCAAAATATATATTATTTTTAAAGAAGTATTGGTAAAAATTCATTTTTTGAACTTCGCCAGCAACTTGTTCGTTAACAACTGGTTCATCAGTATCATGTTCATCAGTATATTGTTCATCCGATAGTTGTTCAATCATAACTGGTTCATTTAATAGTTCTTTATTATTATCATCATCATCCGTTAATAGATAATCAGCAACTGGTTCATTTAATAGTTCTTTATTATTATCATCATCATCCGTTAATAGATAATCAGCAACTGGTTCATTTAATAGTTCTTTATTATCATGTTCATCCGTTAATAGATAATCAGCAACTGGTTCATTTAATAGTTCTTTATTATTATCATCATCATCCGTTAATAGATAATCAGCAACTGGTTCATTTAATAGTTCTTTATTATTATGTTCATCCGTTAATAGATCATCAGCAACTGGTTCATTTAATAGTTCTTTATTATTATCATCTTCATCCATTAATAGATCATCTGCATCTTTTTCAATAATAACTGGTTCAATCATACCTGGTTTATCAGTAACTTGGTCACTATTTTTATTTATATTCTTAACCTGTTTTTTTTTGTTAATAGATTTTGTATTATCTAGATGAAACTTATGATTATGTGTATATAAACTTTTATTACTACTATAATATCTATTACAGTATTCACACTTGTATGACATTATAAATATTAAACATTTAATATTTATAAATTACTAATCTCTATAGATAAATTTAATAAATTAAATTTTAGAAGTGATTGATTTACATGATTATATTTAATAGATTTATTATCTGTATTTTTGTAAGTACTATTTACTTAAATTTGAATATGCGTTTAATAATATATTTATTAAAACTAATAATAAAAAGTATTTATATCAATCACATTTAATTTTTATTTAAAAAAGAATTATTTATATATAATATGAGTTTATATAATTTAATTAGTTCATTAAATTTAACTGGAGGATCTCGAGATAAAATGTATGATAATATTAAAATAATATCTAATTATCTTGATTATCCACAATCATTATCAAAAATAAAAAAAGATGATTTGTTAAATATAATTAATTCTTTAAAATTATATTTAATAAAAGAAAATGAAATAGAATTAGATATAGAACAAAAATTAATTGTTGAATCTAATATTACTGAAAATCAAAGAATTATTGCAGGTGCTGGTTCTGGTAAAACTACAACAATTTTGTATAGAATTAAATTTCTTTTAGATAATTTTATTACACCTGATCGCATTCTTATATTAACTTTTAATAGAGAATCTGCACAAAATATAAGAAATAGAGTTAATAAAATTTTTGGTTTTAATGTATATTTAAAAATATACACAATTGATGCATTTTGTTGTAAATTAATTAATAAATATTATACATCTGATAACTTTTATTCTTTATCTGAATATTGTAGTATTGGATTAAAAATAATGAAAGATTTTGGAAAAGAAATTAGTAGTCAATTTAGGTATATATTTTTTGATGAATTCCAAGATGTTAATGATATCCAGTTTAATATATTAAAAATATTTGTAGATAACGGATGTTATTTGTCAGTAGTTGGAGACGACTGTCAAAATATTTATCAATTTAGGGGTACTAATAATTATTATATGGTAAACTTTGATAGGATTATTTCTAATAGTAAAACATATTTTTTAAGAACAAATTATAGAAGTACTAATAATATAGTTGAAATGGCAAATAGTTCTATATCATATAATCAATTTAAAGTTGACAAACAAATGAAAGCAAATAATAAAAAAGATAATGTTAATCCAAAACTAATTATAAATAATGATGAATATCAAAGTTATAGTTATATTATAGATAAAATAAAGGGATATTTAAATAATGGGTATAAATATGAAGATATTGCAATATTATCAAGAAATTCATATCCTTTAAAAATGATGGAAACTGAATTAACTAAACATAGTATACCACATGTTGCACTTATAACTGATAAGAATTCAGATGATACAAAAAAATTAATAGAGCCTAATAAATTAGTCTTGACAACAATACATAAATCTAAAGGTTTAGAATGGTCTATTGTTTTTATTATTGGTTTAAGTCATCAACATTTTCCTGAACATTTGAATAATAATATTAAAAATATAGAAGAAGAAAGACGATTATTTTATGTTGGTATAACTCGTTGTAAATTATATTTAGAATTAGTTACTAATAAAAATGATTTCCCATTATCTATTTTTTTAAAAGAAACAATAAATTCTATTAATGTAATTAATAATTCTGATATATTATTAAATGATTATTTAGGGGGCAATGATTCCGAAGTATCTATTAAAAAAATATATGGAGTTAATGAAATTATTACTTTACTTAATGAAAATGATTTAGAAGAACTAAGAGATAAAAATCTTATTCCAAATATATTACCTGAAATTAAGATTGAATATAACACACAGTTAAGTTTTATAGATAATATAAAAAAGAATGCATTTGAACCTGATCTAGGGGAGTTCTGTGATAGATATATAACAAGGGGTATAATAAATAATTTAAATATTGATTTTATTGATATTGATACAGAACAAATAATTAAAGATAATATAGAAATAAATGATAAAAAAGTGATTAATCTTTTATGTAATGATATTAATAATTTAACTTTAGAAAGATCTTATAATTATCCAAAAAATATTATTGATAAAATTATTGATTCATATAAAAATTTAAAATCTAAAAAAAAAATGATGATATTGTCAATGATATTTATTGGGTATCATTGTGTAGAAATTTCAAATTAGAAAGAAGGCGTTTAATATATAGAGATATATTAAATTTAATAGAAAATAATATTAATTCAACAAGCGATAGCTATAATATCAAAAAGAGAATGGATAATTATATTGAATTATATTCAACTGATAAATCAAATTGTAAAGTATTAGTTAGACATGAATTTAAAACTAACAAAAAAGATAAATGTTATATATGTGGAGAAATTGATTTAGTTTACGATGATACAATAATTGATTTTAAATGTTCTGAATCAGAATTTAAGTTAGAATGGTTATTACAGTTATTATTCTATTATTGTTTATTAAATAATGATAATATTAAAAAAATATGTATAATTAACATAATGTACGGTTTCGAATATAGATTTGATATTCCAGAAATATACAAACTAAAAGATAAACAAAAAGAATTTATTTCATATTTTGAAAATAAGATTAAACTTGATCAACTTAGTATTAGAACATTTCCTTCAATAAATTATGAGTTATTAAATGATAATAAATTAATAGTAACAAAATATAAACCTGAACAAATAATATTTGAAAAAACTAGTGATAGTGGTAATTTTATGGTATTAGATACTGAAACGGCTGATTTAAATGGTGACATAGTCCAATTAGCTTACATTATTGTTAATAAAAATATGAATATAATTAAAAAAGTAAGTAAATATATAAAAGACCGTATACCATCAAATGAAACAATACTTATTCATCATATAACTATTGATAAACTTCGAAAGGAAGGTAAAGATTTTTATGAAGTTATGAATGAATTTATTAACGATTTTAAAAATATTGATTATATTGTTGGACATAATATTGGTTATGACATACGAGTTATTTTAAGTAATCTAAGAAAATTTGAATTAACACTAATAACGAATGATTGTATAAATAATAATATATTTAATAATGTTGAAATTAAAGATACATATAGTATGTCAGGTAAATCATTAGGAAATCTATATATGGAAATTTATAATAAACCTATTGATGGTGCACATGATGCACTTTATGATGTTATCGCAACATTTGATTGCTATAAATATCTGATAGATAATACTTAAATTTATAATTTTAATATAGTTTTTTAAAAATTACATATATAATTTTTAAAAAGTTACATATATATATAACTGTATTTAATTATGAATAAATACAAAATAAATAATCAAAAAAAATTAGATGAAATAAATATAATAAGCTATAATTTTAATGCATATGAAATCAAAAATAAAAATATATTATGTATGTTTGCATATTTATTATTTGATAAATTATTCGATTTTAAAACGATAAATATTAATGAAGATAAATTGTATGAATTTATCAAATTAGTATCTAAATATTACTATAATGTACACTTTCATAATTTTAATCATGTAATTTTTGTATTACAATATACCTATTTATTGATAATAGAAACAGAATTAAAAAATGCAGTTGACGATTATGAGTTATTTGCTTTAATGATATCTGCATTAGTTCATGATATTGATCATCTTGGTTATAATAATGAATTTATGATAAATACGAAAAATATCATTGCTGAAAAGTATAATTATATATCAGTATTAGAAAATCATCATATAAATGTTGCTTTTAATATATTAGATAAAATTAATCTATTAAATAATTTATCAAGCACTAAATATAATAAAATTAAAGCTATAATTTATAGTTGTATAATATCAACTGATATGGCAAATAATGATATACTTATTAATAAATTTAATAATAAATTAAATGAGGGTTTTGATTTGAATAATAATAAAATGTTATTATATAGTATGATTATACATGTTGCAGATTTATCAAATCAATTAAGACCGCCTCATATTTCATTTGAAGGATCTTCAAGAATACATTCTGAATATTTAAATCAATTAGTAAAAGAAACTGAATTAAGTATACCAATATCAAAATTTATGATATTACATAATATGCAAACTATTAATCAAAATGAACTAAGATTTTGTATAAATATAGTTAAACCAAATATTGATAGTATGATTAAATTATTTCCTAATCTAGAACATATTCGTGATAATTTAAATCACAATATTAAAATATTAGAAGAACTAATATATATTCAATTTAATTAAAGCCACTAAAAATACAAAATATTCAATTTTATAGTTTTTATTTCAAAAACAAATTTATTATGATGTAATAACATACAATAAATTTCTAAAATACTTTATCTTTCTATGTCTCCCTCCCTCCGCCATATTAAAAAAAGTGAACGTGAATTTTTCACTTTTTCACTTTTTATTATAATTATATAAGATAAATAAAATTTTATAAATAAATATTATTAAAAAGTTAATAAAAAGTGAACTATAATGATGGTATATGACGTAAACATATTTTATAATATATACATAAATAACTATACAATTAATTATATCATAATAAATAATAACTACTATAAATATTATTATAACCTTTTATCACCTGAATATAACCAAAATGATAACCTTTTATAACCATATATAATCTTTAATATTTTTTGGAATTTTAAAAAATTTATTAATTTTTAACATAAATAAAAATTAAGTGAATTATTTACTTTAATTAATAAATAAAAATCATTTAAGAATAATTATTTATAATATTAATATATGATTCAAAAAGTGAATAATAAAATAGAACATAGATGTAATTTATGTGATAAAAATTATGCAAGTAAAAGTAGTTTATGTAATCACAACAAAAAATTTCATAATGAATTAAAAAATAATATTATAACCCCAACTAAACCACCAGATAATCCTATTATTATTCAAACTAATAAAAAATACTTATGTACATATTGCAATTATGAATTTAACCATGTACAAAATAGATGGAGACATGAACAAAAGTGTAAAAATACACATATTAATTTACAGAATGATATAAATTTAATTAAAATTAAAGAATTAGAATTAAAATTAAAGAAACAAGAAACTAAAATTTTACAATATAAATTAAAAATACAACAATCAAATAGTGTTGATAATAATTCAATAAACAAATTAAATAAATTACTAACAATTAGAAATAATTTAATTAAGAATTCAAATATTAATTCAAATAATAATAATACTCAAAATAATATAGTTAATAATAACTTTCAATTAGTTGGATTTGGTAAAGAAGATATAACAGAACTATTAACTATACAAGAGAAAAAACAAATAATAAATGCAAAATATAGTTGTTTAGAAAAGTTAGTTGAAATAACACATTGTGGTAAATATAATCAATTTAAGAATATATTAATAACAAATATGAAAGATAATTATATGTATAAATATGATGAAACCAATGGACAATTTGTTTTAGCAAATAAAAAAGATGTATTAGATACATTAATAGATCATAGGGTTAATGATTTAGAAACTATTTATGATGATATTACAGATAATAATAAAATAAATGACAAAACAAAAGAGATCATTGAAAATGTAATTGATAAAATTAATAATACTAATTTAGAATATACAAATGAAAATTATAAGAAAGTATTTAAAAATTATAAAGAGTATAAAACCGATGAAATAAAGGTTTTGTTATTTAATAATAGAAACAAAACTGTTGAAGATGTAACTTTATTACTAACAGCAGAAGAAATATTAAATGATTCTTCTAATGAAATTATAATATAAAAATTGAAAAATAAAAAAATAGGTATAACATATATACATCTTTAAAAATATCATTAATTTTATAAAAAGTATAATTTTTGGTTATGAAATGATTTTACAAAATAATGATTATGATGATTCGCCGATAACAATAGTAATTCATGATAATGTTGATTCTAATAGTTATTTTATTGGTGATGATATAATTTAATTATATAATGTATAATCAAAAGGTTGCTTATTTGTACCAACTTGTACTTCTATTAATTTAATTTTAATACCATAATGTGTACTTGTGTACCAAATACTATTTAGTACCAATACAAATCTAATATTTGAACTATATCTAATATTTTTTTTAAAATCATCATTACAGTTTATATCAACTTGTTTTTTATAAAATACATTTGGTTTATTTGAAAATGAAAATGTTTTATAAATTGAAGTATCAATATTATTTTCTTTATCATAATCAATTTTAGATTTAATACATTGATTATTATATATATTTATATATAAACCATTAAAATCTTTAGATATATATTTATGTTTAAATTCATCTGAACTAAAATAGTTATCTAATTCTTTAAGTTTATTAATGAAATTTGATTGTGATATTTCTTCTTCATCAAATCCAATTTTAAAAACTTTTGGATTTATTTCATTGTTATTAAAGTTTTGGATACCACAATATCTTGTCATTTTAATCCAAGGAGTTAATAAAAATATATTTTGATTATTTTTATTATCCTTGATGGGTATAAATGTTATATTATTATTAATAGTATATTTATTCTTCATTTTTAATCTTTCTGGATTTAAAAAATTATAATCAAAAATGTCTATATCATATTCAAACGATGTCATAAAATGAATCATAGTTTTAATAAAATTATAATATTTCAAATTTTTTATTTACTTTATTCAACTAAAGATGAGTCACTTTCTACAATTGATTTTGAGTTTCTTGATCCAAGAATTGGTATATCTATATCAGGTATTAAATCAATTAATGAATTAATAATTAGGAATAATGGTATAATAAATGGAACCATTGCTAAAAGTAATAGAAATGTTAAAATATCTGCTAAAGTAGCAAATGGGAATATAGCAGTAATATAAGGAACAACGTATAATTTTATTAAACCAATTGGATCTAAACTTTCTATTTTAGTTATTAATTCAACTATTTTAGTTGTTAGTTCTCCAAAAATATTTAGTGAATTTAATTGATGTTCTAACATTAAAATTGCAGTTGAAATTCCATTTTTAATAGCAGTTATTGCAGTTATTATTCCCCTATTAATATTGATTATAGCTATATTTATTCCATCTTCAACAGTTTTAAAAGCAACATTTAATTGTGGTATCAATCCATCATTAATTTGATTAATTAGTAATGAACATACATCTAATGATGTTGAACCTAATTTGTCTTTAATTAATTTTGGTATATTTAAATCACAACTGAAATTAACTTGGTCAAGTTGTGGTATTGAAACATTTCCAATATTAGAATTTATAGTTGGTATGTTAACTGTATTTAATGTAGGTATACCAATACGTAAAGCATCGTTTATTTTATTTATTGAACTATTTACACCACCGACAACATCATTTAAACTCTTTGTTACAGTATTTAGTGAACTATTTATAGGTGTAATTGTACTATTTAACTGTCCAACAACATTATTGACTTGTGATTGTAACCCATTTAATGCATTATTCATCGGATTAATAGTTCCTTGATTTATTGCAGGACTTAAACCAGATTTACAAATATCAACATTAGGTATACTACCAAAATCAATTGAACAAGAAATATTTCCTATTTTTGGTATATTAATACTAGGTATTGAAGGTATATCAATAGAACCAATTTTTGCAAAAGCATCAGTTAAAGTTTTTTTAGCTAATTGTATTTTGCTATATGCATCTTCTAATGGATCTAGTACTTTACCAAAACTCTTTTCAACATCAGTATAAGCTGTATTAATACCGTCAACAAGTTTTCTTTGTAATTTATAAGCATCGCATGTAGGTGTATCATTACCAGTTCCTGTTATACATCTTGTAAAAGTTCCACCTTCTTCACATGCTAAACATAATACAGGAATTTTTGTAACTCTTATATATATTATTAATCCAATAACTAATATAAAAAATGTTAGTTTAATTAATATTTTAATATTCATTACAATAAGTTATAAAAATTATAAAAATAAAAATATTAAACTAATTATAGGAGATATTATAAAAATAAAAATTAATAAATATATAGTTAATGTAGCATACCATGCTACATTTGTAATTTGATCATTTGGTATAACAGTTAATAACATAAATGAAATAAATGTTTTCATAAAATCAAAGAATGTATTTACATTAAAAATTGATTCAAAGAAAACTATTACTTTATTCATAGTTTTTGAAGATTGATTTATTGCATCAATACATGTATTTATACCACCTGTACTTGCACTTACTACGGTGTCAATACCTGACATAGATGTAATTATTCCTGATCTAATATCAGTAGATGCTTTATTTATTCCAGAAATGAGTGTACTAGTTGCATTATTTAAAGGTGGAATTATACTTTTATTAATTAATTTAGCGGTTTGGTCACAAATATCAATATTAACATCATTAACATTAGGAACAGGTGGAATTGTTAATTGTGGAATTGATATATTAATAAAACTTTCTTCAATATTATTATTCATTAATATAGGTTTGAATTTATAATAATTGATATTAATTTATACATATTTATTAATTAAAAATAATATAAATTAATTACATAATCATTATTAATCATACAAAGCATTACAAAAAAGTTTATCTTAATTTGAGGAGGACGATTATCATTATAACTTAATTCTTTAATTTTATTTTCATGATTTTCTATAGGAAACCATGAAGTGATATATATATATCTATATTTTCAAATAAATAATTCTTATTATATTTATAAGATTCTCGTATTTGAATTGCAATATCTGTTAAATTATTTTGATTTACTTGTGTTAAATGAGATGTAACTGGATTACCAAAATAATCATTTTGTTTATTTTTATCAGCTTTTGTTAGTATTATATTACAATTTTTTTTTTTATATCTATTTAAATATATTTTTGTT
>Ga0114973_10004157_pt1 | contig 10107 bp, 8 predicted proteins | sample M_140807_MF_Meta_FD_87025 | JGI IMG/M metagenome (GOLD analysis project Ga0114973, IMG submission 87025) | Freshwater microbial communities from Lake Montjoie, Canada to study carbon cycling - M_140807_MF_MetaG | ecosystem: Environmental > Aquatic > Freshwater > Lake | place: Lake Montjoie... | reverse complement strand
GCCTCCATGTCCCCGTCAAAATACACTTGGCGAATTCCCTTGAATGCATCGGGAGGCAGGAGTCCAGACTGATGCACGGCCAACATGCTCTGAGACTTGAGCGCACGGATACAGGGCGTGGACTTCTGATTCAACACCAGCGTACCGGTCGCAGCTGCATCGACAATTGCGTTCTTGTAATTCGCATGAACCGGGCTCTCGGCAGCGCTTACAAACCGGGTCCCCATCTGGATCGCCTCAGCCCCTAGTGCAAAGGCGGCTGCCATGCCGCGACCGTCGCAGATCCCTCCCGCCGCAATCAAAGGGACATCGACCTTCTCGCGAATGGCTTGTAGCAGGACCAGGGTGGAGACCTCCTCCGGATTCTTGAAGCCTCCGCCCTCCGCACCTTCTACAACGAGGCCATCCACGCCAGCATCGACGCACTTCTGCGCCAGCTCCAGGGTCGGAACCGCATGGTAGACGGCAATCCCCGCGCTCTTGAGCGGTGCGATGAACTTCGCGGGGCTACCTGCCGAAGTGCTCACCCAACGTACGCCACTCTCACAGACAAACTTGAGCATGGCGTCGTCTTTAAGAAACCGGATGGGCAGATTGACCCCAAACGGCAGCCCGGAAGCGCGCATGACCTCGATCTCGCGTTTGCAGTCTTCGGTCTCGCCCGAAGAAGTTTCAATCACGCCCAAGCCACCCGCTCGCGACACCGACAGCGCCAACTGTGATCGGGCAATCCAGCCCATGGGTGCCTGAATGATGGGATATCGGGCGCCCGTATGGGCGAGGACTCGATTCATGTGAAGTTCCAAACGTTAAGGGCTTCAGGCCAGGGGTTCAATGGCCGAGGAAATTCGGCTTTCGCTTTTCGACAAACGCTCGAATGCCCTCGCTGAAGTCTGCGTCCAGCGCGGAAGCGACGAAGTTGTCCTGTTCGGCCTGCAATTGCTCCGGGAGCGTCCGGTTCAGCGACTGATTGATCAGATTTTTCGTTCGACCATAAACCGCAGTCGGACCCTTCGCCAGACGTGCGGCGAGCTTGGTGGTCGCGCCCTCGAGTTCAACCACCGGGACGACCCGGTTGATCAGACCCAGTTCGAGTGCCCGGGTTGCATCAAAACGATCTCCCAACATCGCGATTTCCATTGCCTGTTTGACCCCAACCGTGCGCGGCAGGGCATAGGTTGCCCCCCCATCCGGCGACGTCCCGATATGGCAATACGCGAGAGTGAAGTAGCTGCTATCGGCCGCGACAACCAGATCACAGGCACTCATCAGCGATATGCCAAACCCTGCCACGGCGCCCTTGACGCTAGCGATCACCGGTTTGGGCATTCGCCGCAGGCGAGTAATGATGCTGTGGGTCTGGGAGATCCCGTGCTCGAAAAGTTTCCGGCGTTCTTGCGGATCGGTCGGCCCCTCGCTGAAGCCTTTGACATCGCCACCCGCCATGAAGTGATCACCTGCGCCCTGGATGACCACACACCGAATGACCGTATCGTGCTCGAGTCGAGTACTGATCTCGACCAGCGCCTCATTCATTTCCCACGACAGCGCATTCAGCGCGGCTGGGCGATTTAGAGTCACGGTGGCGATCGGGCCTTCGATCGTGAGAATCACTGGATCCATTAGGGTCTCCTTGGCGTTTGTTGATTGAAGTGATTAAACCTTGACGATCAACTTACCCGTGTTCCTACCACTGAAAAGCATATTGATCGCCTCTGGAAACCGATCGAGTCCGTCGACCACATGCTCACTGAATTTGAGCTTTCCGTCCGTTAGCCAACCAGCCATTTGGGCGATCGCCACCGGGAACTGCTTTGCATAGTCCAGGACCACGAAGCCTTCCATCCGCGCTCGCGAAACCAGTAGCTGGAGATAATTCGACGGGCCGGCGGGTCGCTCCGTGGCGTTGTATTGACTGATCGCTCCGCAAATCACGACTCGAGCCCGCAACGCAAGGCGGGTCAAACAGGTATCGAGGATCTTCCCACCAACGTTATCAAAATAAACATCGATTCGATCGGGGCAGTGCTTTTTCAGCCCTTCCGCAACCGACTCGTTCTGATAATCAATACACGCATCAAATCCAAACTCATCGACCACCGCACGACACTTGTCGGCCCCACCGGCAATGCCAACCACACGACAGCCAAGAATCTTGGCAATCTGCCCGACGACCGATCCCACGGCTCCAGCGGCGGCAGACACCACCACGGTCTCGCCGGCCTTGGGTTGGCCCACTTCGAGCAGGCCAAAGTAGGCCGTCATACCGGTCGATCCAAAACCGCCCAGGTAGGTTGGTAGCGGAGCCAGCCGGGGATCAATTTTGAAAAAACCTTTGGCGGGACCGACATACTCCGATTGGACCCCAGTCATCCCGAAAACGGCATCACCGGCGGCAAACGCAGCCGATCGTGACTCCAGCACGTGGCCAACGCCACTGGCACGCATCACCTCGCCCAGTGCAACTGGCGGAAGGTAACTGCGGACGTCGTCGAGCCAACCCCGCATTGCAGGGTCGACCGAAATGTATTCGACCGAAACGCGCAGATCGCCATCCTCGAGAGCGGGCGGCGCGTCCTGCGTGATATGCCAGGTCGAAGCGTTGGTCATTCCCTTGGGGCGGGCGTTGAGGCGAATCTGGGTCGGCGTTGTCTGAGTTTGGGTCTTACTTAAAGTCATGAAGAAGTCTCCTCGGTAAGAGCGTGATGTGCGAGGCGATCGCGCGCTTGTTTAATCGGTCGCCGGTGGTTTCACCGCCAGAAAACGGATGAGGTGCTCAACCAGCAACTCGGGCTCGTCTTCCTGAATGAAATGCTTGGCGTTTGGAAAGACCGCATGGTCCTGGCCTTTGGCGCCCGGGATTGCGCGCTGCATTCTCTTATCCGCGCCGCGGGCAACCAGATCTTTGGCGCCAAACAAAGTCAAGAAGGGCTTCTTGAATGTCTTGAGCTTGTCCCAAGCAGACTTGTTCAAGGGTACGTTAGGGTTATCGGGGCGGACCGCGATCAAGACCGGGAACTTGGCCGGACCCCGCTCGTACTCCGGCGTCGGATAGGGTGCACGGTAGGCTCGATAGACGTCATCACTGATCTTCCTGGCAAATCCTGGCTTGAGTACGAACCACGGGAAACGGGTTGCTCGTTTCATGACTGCAGTCCAGAGGTCGAGAAACCAGTTTCCTCCGCCCCCCACCGGCATTCCGCTGTTGGAAATCGCCACCCGGTCGAATCGTTCCGGAAATTTGACGACCAGGTGCAACCCAATCGTTCCGCCCCAATCCTGGCAATACAGCGTGACGTTCTGCAAATCCATGGCGAGCAGCCACTTCGACATCCAGTCAATGTGGGCCGGCAGCGTGTAGTCCTGTTTCGATGCTGGTTTATCGGAACGCCCGTGCCCGACCAGATCCACCGCAATCACGCGACGCCCGGTGGACGCGAGTGGGCGCAGCATGTGCCGATGGAGGTAGGACCAGGTCGGGTTGCCATGCATGAGCACAATCGGTTCGCCATCCGAGGGTCCCTGCTCGGCATGGGCGATCCGGATCGGCGTACCGTCATCGGCGGTAATGGTCGTGTAGTGTGGTTCGAAATCCCAACCAGGCAATCCTTCAAAGTGCGAATCAGGGGTACGCAGGATTTTCATCATTCACTGCCGCCCTGTGAGGCTACTGCTTTCTTGATTTGCTCGACGGTCACGTAGCCCCGGCGTTCAGAGTCCAGCTGTTCGAAGTTCTTCGCGACTCGGGGCATTCCCTCCTTCGCTTCGTCCAGCGTCAGCTTACCGTCCTTGTTTTTATCCGCTTCTTTGAAGCGCTTATCAATCATTGATTCGATTGACGCGCCAAAAAGTTGCGCCTGAGCGGGGCAAGCAATGGCGATGGCGATGGCGATGGCAAAAAACAGAATGGATCTACTTTTGATCGCGATCGGCTTTGCAAACCGAATTGGCGCAATACGAAAACTGTTCATCGGATGGTCCCAACCGTCAAGCCGACTTGGACAGGGCTTCTCGAATCTCCCTGCGCAGAATCTTGCCCACCGGGCTTTTAGGGAGGTCAGCCATGAAGTGCACGTGCTTCGGGATCTTGTAACCGGTGAGTTCGAGTTTGCAATGCGCGATCACGTCCTGCTCCGTCAGCGAAGGGTCCTTGCGGACAACGCACAAGTGGACGGCCTCGCCCGTCACTGGATCAGGGCGGCCAATCGCTGCGACTTCGCCGACACCAGGATGCATCGCGACCACGCCTTCGATCTCATTGGGGAACACGTTGAACCCGGAGACCAGAACCATATCCTTGACCCGATCCACAATTCGCAAAAAACCCTGCGCATCGATGGTCGCCACGTCGCCCGTACGAAGAAAACCATCGCTCGTCATCACATTGGCCGTTTCTTCGGGGCGCTGCCAGTACCCCGCCATGACCTGTGGACCGCGCACGCAGAGTTCGCCACGTTCCCCCAGAGCCACCTCAATGCCATTGGCATCGCGCAACGACACCTCAGTCGACGGCAACGGGAGTCCGATCGATCCCGTAAAGTCTGGCCGATCCATCGGCGTAACTGAAACCGTAGGAGAGCATTCGGTCAGCCCATACCCTTCGGCCAAAGGCGACCGCGTCAGTGCCTGCCAGCGCTCGGCGACTGCCCGCTGGATTGCAGTCCCACCGCCTACCGACACCTTGAGCGCCGAGAAATCGAGCTTCTCAAACCCAGGCTCGTTCAATAAGTTATTGAAAAGCGTATTGACCCCTGGCAAGGTCACAAAGCGGTACTTCGACAACACCTTCAGAAACGCCTTGGTGTCGCGGGGGTCCGCAACCAGGACTCCGGTTCCACCCATTTCGAGCCCATTGATCGCCAGGCTGAGCGCGAAGATGTGATACATCGGCAACGCCATGATCGAGATCTGCTCATCCTTCAGATCCGTCAAGGATTCAAACCAGACAAAACCCTGGCGCGCATTGGCCATGACATTCAGATGGGTCAGCATCGCGCCTTTCGCGACACCGGTCGTTCCCCCCGTGTACTGCAGAAACGCCAGCTCTCCAGGCTTCACTGAGACCGATCGGGGCGAAGGCAGTCGACCGTCCTGCAGGATCTCTCTCAGGTTTAGGCTCAGGCCTTCCGGTAGCTCATAGGGCAGAGGCATCCCCTTGGCCTTCAGACCCGCCCACGCGATGAGGCGAAGCGGCAATGACATGAGATCAGCCACACCCGTCAGAATCACATGGCGCAACTGAGTCTTATCGATCACTTTTTGCAGCGTGTGCGCAAAGAGATCACACACCACAATAGCGACGGCACCAGAATCGGTGAGCTGATGCTCGAGTTCGCGCGGCGTATACATCGGGTTGACGTTGACCACCACGTAACCCGCACGCAGCGCCCCAAAGAGACAGACCGGGTACTGCAACAGGTTGGGCATCATCAGGGCAATCCGCTCGCCAGGGGCCATGCCGAGGCTTTGCAATTTGGCCGCAAACCGCGCAGACAGTTGGTCCAGTTCGCGATAGGTGATGGCTTTGCCAGTTGCTCCGCTGATAAAGGCCCGGCGATCGGCGAATTTTCGGACATTGGCCTCAAAGTACGAGCCGATCGATCCTAGATCATCCAGGCGAATTTCGGCCGGAACGTCTTTGGGATAACTGGCTAGCCAGATCTTTTCCATGTCTCCCCCAGCAAGCGCATTCCCGGATGCCGGCGCCAGCGATTTTGTTGTATAACTATTGGCATAAACAATGCCGTATTTTTTGGACCGGCACAAGTCTGGCGAACCCTGCAAACCGGTCGCACTGAACCCTGGGCAAATCCAATCCGAGCTTCGACAGTATGAATTCGAATAACAACCAATCGAGTCTCAAAATTGGAGGTATCGCGATCCTCATCATTCTGGTGATTGCGGGTGCGCTCTACTCTCAGCGCAGCAAAATCGTGCTGCAACTCGCCCAGCGCATGGTGGCAAGCAGTACGTCCGACGCGAACCCGATCGCGCAACTAAGCGACGGCCTTCACGTGGGTTTGTGTGGTGCAGGCTCACCGTTCCCCGATCCCCGGCGCAGCGGGCCCTGCACGGTGGTCGTTGCCGGAAAGAGAATGTTCGTTTTCGACACCGGTGGAGGCGCAGCACGCAACATTTCGCGGATGCAATTGAACCCGGGGCAGATTGAGGCGGTATTTTTTACGCACTATCACTCCGACCATATCGATGGCCTGGGCGAATTGATGCTCGTAAGGTGGATCCAGGGCAACGCTTCAGCACCACTGGCGATCCATGGCCCGCAAGGTCTGCTTCCGGTCCTAAACGGTTTCATGCAAGCGTATACGGCCGATGCTGGCTGGCGCAGCGCTCACCATGGACCCAAGGTGGCACCACCGTCAGGGTTCGGTGGGTTGCCTCACGTTTTTGAACTACCCGCCGACACGGGGCGGACGGTTCTGATCGCTGACCCTGACCTCGAGATCGTCGCCTTCAAGGTCAAACATGGGCCCATCGATCCGGCGGTTGGTTATCGGATCCGGTACAAGGATCGCACCGTGGTGATCAGCGGCGACACCAGCAAATCCGACGCGATCGAGCGCGAGGCGAAAGGGGTGGATCTGCTGGTGCATGAAGCACAATCGATCGAGCTGCTGAAGCTGCTTCAAACCGGCTTCAAACAAGCCGGCCGGCTTGAACTCCAGCAGGTCATGACGGACATCGAGAACTACCATACGACGCCGGAGCAAGCGGCCGAAACGGCGCAGGCGAGTGGCGTCCGTATGCTGGTCATGAATCACATCGTTCCGCCCCTGCCGTCCAGTCTTCTAGAAGAAACCTTTCGCGGAAAATCCGGCGAGATTTTTCGCGGCCCGATCCATGTTGGTCAGGATTTTGACTGGTTCAGTCTGCCCGCTGGAACGACCCGGATCGAATCTCAACAACGAAAGAACTTCTAATTCCTATGATTCATCCAGCATTGCTCTGGGGTGGCGTCGCAGCAATTGGCGTAGGGCTGTTTCTATGGCTCGGACTTCCGACCGTCCTGAAATCGTTTGGTCTGCATCCTGACTACACGGGTCCTACCGTGCAACTGCCTGGCAAGCGCGCGCTGGTCATCACCACCAGTCACGCGACGCTTGATCGGCCGGGCAAGACCAATGGCAAGGCCACGGGTGTCTTTGGCAGCGAACTGACACTGCCCTACTACACCTTTCTGGATGCGGGCATGAGCGTCGATGTCGCCAGTATCCGTGGTGGATCTATCCCGATCGAACCCGATTCGTTTAGATGGTTTCTGGCGACACCCGCAGATCGACGTTACCTGCAGGACCCAGAATTCAAGCGCAAGACTGCCCAGTCCCAGTCGATCAAAACGATTGATTTCAAAAGCTATGACATTATTTTTCTGGCTGGTGGCTGGGGTGCCGCCTATGATCTGGCGCAGTCGGAGACGCTAGGCCTTGGCATCTCGCAAGCTTGGTCTGCAGGAAGCGTGATCGGCGGCGTATGCCATGGTCCCCTGGGATTACTACAGGCCGTCGACGAGACCGGTCAGCCACTTGTGCGGGGCCGAAAACTGACCGCAGTGACCGACGCTCAGGTGAAGCAACTGGGCATTACATTCACACCCAAACATCCAGAGCGCGATATGCGGGCCGCGGGTGCGCAGTTCGAGTCCACTCACGCGTTGCTCGATATTTTTGCCCAGCACGTTGTTGTTGACGGCCGGCTGGTCACCGGACAGAACCAGAATGCCGGGATCCCGACTGCACAGGCGATGATGCGGGTGGCGGGTGCCCAAGCCGACGCACCACAGACGCAGAACCGCCAACGTGTCTCCGATTGAAGTTCTTCTTCAACGAACGCTGAGTCGCCCGTTTAACAGCCGGGGCTTAAGAGACATCCTGCGAACAGGCCATGCGGTGGCGAGGCACATCCAGGGCAACCCGGCGACTGTTCATTACTTCCATCAGGATGATGATCCTTATAGCGAACTCGCGGCGCAGAGCCTGATTCGATTTCGAGATCGCTATGACATCCGCCTTCAATGCCACCGCGTACCGCCCCCTTCGGATGCCGCTGCCCCAGACCGTGCCCGGCTCGAATCCTGGTCTGTTCGGGATGCGAAACGCCTGGGCGACGCACTCGGCTTGAACCCAATTAACAGCAAGGTCTGGGATACGCTGGATCTCAACAAGGACCCTCAGCAAGGCGGTCAGTTGCGCGATCGCCTGGGCCACTACCTGGGCGCAACCTTCTACTTCGAAGGCGAATGGTATTGGGGAATTGATCGACTTCACTATCTTGAAGAACGCTTATCCGGGGCGGGTCTGGCCAGAGCTGGCTCTCCTCGAGGACCGCTATATCCACCGCAGTCCCTGCAATGGCGGCCAATGCCCCAGTCCACCGACGCGACAACCACGATCGATTTTTTCTGCTCCTTTCGAAGCCCTTACACCTACCTGGCAGCAGCCCAGATTCGGAAGATTGCACAGCACTATGGGGCAACGCTTCGACTCCGTCCCGTGTTGCCTATGGTGATGCGGGGGCTGCCGGTCCCCAAGGCGAAACGGCTCTACATCACCCGGGATGTCAAACGCGAAGCCGATCGGCTGGGCATTCGATTTGGTCATGCGGTTGACCCCGTCGGCGCGCCTGCAGAACGCGGCCTTGCTTTACTGCATCACGCCATCCCACTTGGGAAAGGCAGCGCTTTGGCGGAATCATTCCTGCAGGGTGTATTTGCGGACGGGATTTACGCGGGCAATGACCCGGGGCTTTGGCAAATCGCCGAACGCGCGGGCTTGAGCCGGCGTGAAATGAATGCTGCGCTCGCCGATCCCAGTTGGCAGGCGGTCGCCGAAACCAATCGCCAGGAGATGCTCGATTTGGGGTGCTGGGGCGTACCCAGTTTTCGCGTGAATGATTGCCCCGCGATCTGGGGTAATGACCGTTTGTGGATGGTCGAACAAGACCTGATTTCAGTGCTCACCCAGAACACCACAACCGAGACCATGCAATGACCTCACTGACACAAGGCCGGCGATTTTCGTGGTTGCGCATCCTCCTGGTTTCCTTAGTCGCGCTTGCAGTCCTGGGCACCGTGGGCTTTTACGCAGTTGGCGGGCGAGTCGGATTGACATTGTTGATGGTGAAGTATGTGTTGCGCAAAGAATATGCGCCCACCCGCGAGGTGCAGTGGCAGGCAGGCCCCGCGGAAGCCAAATCCACTGCGACTGGCGCCCGGCAGCCCAATGTCATCCTGATTGTTGCCGACGATCTGGGCATGAACGACATCACGCTCCATGGCGGTGGCATCGCGGGTGGCACCGTCCCGACCCCCCACATTGATTCGATCGCCCAGCAGGGCGTCAACTTTCGGGTCGGCTACTCCGGCAATGCGACCTGCGCGCCCTCGCGCGCCGCACTGATGACGGGACGCTACGCCACCCGGTTTGGCTTCGAGTTCACGCCTGCTCCCCCGCAATTCATGAAGGTACTGGGGACCTATCGCGATCCGGAACAACTCCACCAATCGATGTACTACAAAGATCGTGAGAAGGACCTGATTCCTTACGAGGACATGGGCCTGCCCACGAGCGAAATCACCCTCGCTCGACTGCTGCAGGGCTCGGGCTATCACACCGTGCACCTTGGCAAGTGGCATCTAGGCGACAGCCCGCAGTTTCGCTCCTACGCCCATGGCTTCGATGAATCGCTTTCCATGCTTCACGGGGGATCGATGTATCTCCCCGAGAACGACCCGCAGGTCGTCAATTCCAAACAGGAATACGACCCGATCGACCGGTTCCAATGGGCTGGACATGCCTGGGGCGTGCGTTTCAAAGACGGTGAGCCGTTCAAGCCGCCCAAGTACATGACCGACTACCTCACCGACGAAGCCGTCAAAGTCGTTACAGCCAACAAGAACCGACCCTTCTTTCTCTACCTGGCCTACAACGCCCCGCATACCCCCTTGCAGGCGACCCGCGAAGACTACGACGCGCTCAGCCACATCACCGATCACACAATGCGCGTCTACGCCGCGATGATCCGATCGCTCGATCGCAACATCGGCCGCGTGCTGCAGTCGCTCAAGGACCAGGGTGTTGATGACAACACCTT
>Ga0114973_10004156_pt1 | contig 10109 bp, 14 predicted proteins | sample M_140807_MF_Meta_FD_87025 | JGI IMG/M metagenome (GOLD analysis project Ga0114973, IMG submission 87025) | Freshwater microbial communities from Lake Montjoie, Canada to study carbon cycling - M_140807_MF_MetaG | ecosystem: Environmental > Aquatic > Freshwater > Lake | place: Lake Montjoie... | reverse complement strand
TTACAAAAAGAACAAAATGGAAGAAGTGTTTGAAGATCTAGTTCTAACAGGTTGCCACTCAGTGTTAATAGATAGATTCGAGACAAGCGAGAAGAGAGAAAAAGTGAGAAGTTTGCTAGGAGGTATTTTCATAACAGAAAAGAAAGCTCGTTTGCCAGCTTGTTTAGATGAAAGAGCAGAGATATATAAAAGCGAAGGTTTCCACACGATATACCATGTAGCACTTGAAAACGAAGATTATTACAATAACTACGGAATTTATGCGAATGGTTTATTAGCTGAATCGTGCTCTCAAAGATACTTGAAAGAGCTGTCTGGAATGATTTTAATTGAATAAGCGAATATTCATCAAAAATCAAAATCCCAATCATTTAACAAACCACCTGAATAAATATTATAACTATAAAAACTTGTTTTATTTTTATTTGAATCAAAATATAAATCATTTAAAAATAAGTTATTTTGTATAAAATCTACTTTATTATTGTTTGAAATGTTTTTATTTTCTAATATTTTCAATAAGTAAAATAATGATAACTTTTTAGAATATTGTATCCTAAAATCAATTAAACTTGTATAATTCGTCGTTTTATCATATCTTTCATCGCAACCACTTGTCTTTTTTTTTAAATATAAAAAATTTATACTATTTATATTATTTATATTATTTATATTTTTACTTGTTTTTACGTTAAAAAAAGAATCTATTCTTTTTAGAAAAAATGTATGTAATAATAAAAAATAATTTATTTTCATTGAATTATATATATTTTACGGTTTATATTTTATTTTTTGTATATTTTTTGTATATTTTTTGTATATTTTTGTATAGTATTTTTTTTTAATCGTTAAATAAATAATAACCGTGATATCCTATTGCGGCAAATCCCAGCATCAACAGTATTTCAAACCAATATCTTGCCGTTTTCTCTCTATTTATTCCTATATAAACTAATAAAGGTCCTACAATAAAAATATGTATATAGTTTACCCAAGGATTTTTACCGTCCTTTAACTTTTTATAAGCCTTGAAAATATGATATAAAATTATTATTATTCCTAATCCTATTAAAAATGGATACATAATAGAAGAGATGCTTGTTTTTGCTATTCCAACATATAGAAACAATCCTCCAACAATTATAATATGAAATAAGTGGACAAATGTGCTTGATGACATATATATTTTATTATATTTTATTTTATCTTTTGCGTTTTGAATAGTAGAAGTTGATTTTTATCAAGAAGATATAGTATTTACAATACCTTTTATTAAAATCCAATCTTTTGAAATATTATTATTCTGTTTAGGTCCAAGAATACAGTCTGGGTTTTCTAATATAAATATTAATTTATTTACATGATGCCACCCTCGGCACTTTTTATTTAATTCCATTAAATGTTCTAATTTTTGAGAATAACCAAAACCAGATACGTTTGCTAAAGTTTTTTTTATTTCTTGTTTATGTGAACGTGAATGGAAATGTATTAATAGTAATTTAGATAAAATATAATTATTCGTTTTATAATGATTGCCATGATCAAATTTTAAATGTTGATCAACGTTTTTGTTGATTATAAATGTTTTTGCCATATCTTTGTAATCGGCTATGACTCCATGCGTAAATGTATCCAAATTATCTGAGCCATTCGTTTTTATAGGGTTTAAATAATTCATTTTAAAAATTCCATCATCACTATTCAATATGTTTTCTAAATAATTTAATATTGTATCTTTATCTTTATTAACTGAATTCATATTTTTATCATAATAACATATAAATTCATCTATATCTACTGGTATAAAAATATCGCAAGAAGTATGATTTTTATAATACGTCATATAAATACCTTTTGAACCGTAATCAGTCTCTCTCACTAAGTGTATTCCGTTTTTTACATATTCTTCGCATATTTCATATGTTTTATCCGTAGAATAGTTATCAATAATATACAAATTTTCATATCCAAATATATTTCCATAATGTTCTATCCATTCTCTAACGATATCATCCTCATTTTTTACCATTGTACATATTGTTATTTTAACCATATTTTTATTATATAAATATATTATTTTTATATAATATAAAATGATTCATGACTATCATAATCAAGAAACAAAAATCCAAGCCGGAGGAAAAAAAATAGTGCGTAAGGTTTCTATCAAGAATAACAAAGGATATAAATGCGTTGTTAAATATCATAAAGGGAAGCGAATTGGAACCGCAAAAAAAAGATTGAACCCAAATGAAATTCAAATGATTAAAAACGGCAAATTCATACCCGGGTTATTTAGCGATTGTAAATATAGAAAAAGTGGAAAATGTAATAAAACAAAAAAATATAGGAAAAATCAGTAAAAAATACACTATATCAATAACGTAAATTACTTCGATAAATGGTCTAATGCGGATAATAATACTAATTCTTGCTCTGTCAATTTTTGAAACACCAAATTTTCGTCTAATTTAATTTGAAAATATGTAGGTTTGTAACCATAATTTTTACATACTAATACTACTCCATCGTCTGTTATTTTCATTTCACAAAATATTGCTCCTTTTTTCAAATCCATGTATTTTGGATTACTTAAAGGTATCCATCTAATATAAGTTCCGTATTTTAAATCATCCATTTCATCCACATATTTATATTCTTTTAATTTTTTGAAAAATTCTAGGGTTTCGTCTTTCGATAAATGTAACTCTTTTAACACTTTCAAATTCATTTCTCTCATTTTTTTTGTTGTAAAATTGAATAAAGATTCATTTGTATCATCGTCTAGCGCTTTTAATAATTTATTCACATCCATTGTATATCTTGTATATTTATAAATTATGAAATAGTTTTTAATATTGTAATAAATAATTTTTATAAAAATTGTTTATCTATAAAACTGTGTATTTTTTATTTACTTGGTTTTTCCATTGTTCATAATTTATTTGATAAAAATATTTGGTTACAAATAAATTACCTGTTGAAACTATAGACCCTAAACATGAAAAACCGCCTTTATGTAATAATAGATTTGAAGCACTTGCCATAATACTTAGATGAACGTCCGCAGAATTTAAAAACACAAAAATATTTTCATTTTTACTTAATATTGAATTAATTGTATTTTGATAATTTGTTATCTTTGTTTGATTATCACTAAAAAAAGTATCTAAATGAATTCCAGAAAGTAAAATTATTCTTTTGTACTTTTTTGAAATGTTTGATATTATTTCTACAAAATCGTCTTCTGTACCTTTATCACCACTTCTAACGTGTACGCAACAAGTTTCAGGATCTTTAGCAATTTCCATTATATCACGATAAGAATGTACATTTTCTTCTGTAAATTTTTTTACGGATTCCACAATTAAATCAACATTAGGTACTATTTCACTATTGCTTTTTCTATTCGTACAATAATGCCATAAAACACTATTTTTATAGGCGTTTCCTAATATATTCATTCTGTTAAGACCATTTTCCGAAGCATGTGGATTTTGACCCCATATTCCGTACAAACTTGGCATATTTAATAAATCGCCAATATTATATCCTCCGGCTCTTGCATCTTCGGGTATAATAATATCTCTAATTTGAATATCTTCCCTTTCAAGAAACCGTTTCATATATATAATACAAATTTATTATATTTTTATTTTATTTATTTTTACCAAGAACTAAACCCGCCAAAACCACCAAATTCACTTGCTGGAACCACTCCTCCGGAATCCGGGTAAACTTCTTGTTGGCCTTGGCCTTGGTTTTGGCTTTGATTTTGGTATTGATTTTGCCCTTGTTGTTGAGAAGCATTGGTGTAGTTTTGAGAAGGTTGTTGATAATCATTTACAGGTAAACTATGTATGGAAGTCCCGTCATTATATTGTCCTTGGCTTGTTTGAGGCAATATTTGTCCATTTCCGGAAATAGGTTGACTTACTTTTACATTTCCATTTTTACCATTTCCATTTTTACCATTTCCATTTTTACCATTTCCATTTTTACCCTTTTTACCATTTGAATCTTCTGACGATCCGTTCCACATTTCACTTATTCTCTCTACTATAATACTCACCTTATTACCTAATTTTGTTTGTAAACTTGTCATAATCATTAAACTTACTAAAATATTTTGTATTACGCTAATATTTGGGTATTTTACACCACTATATGTAGGTACATATGTAACTATTCTATCCACTATTAGTAACCCAACAAATGTGCAAACTACTTGAATCACTATTTCTGCTAAAATTTCTACGTTTCCTTTTTCTTCGTCAGCTTCAGGAACTATTTTCTGCATTGTTTTATTCAATATTACTATCGGTACAATAGCCAATAAAGCATATTGAATGATATTTAACAATTCCGATTTTCCATCATCGTCAAATTTGAATACATATTTAAAAAAATTTGGTTTTGAATCATCTGAACTGTCCATATTCTCTATAGGGTATAAAAAGAAATTAATATATTTTAAAAATTATTAAAGATAATTAGACATGTTATATTACATGAAGGTTGAATTGATTAGCTATTCTAAAAATGATAAAAATGATTCTATTGAAGATATAGTTGCTTTTTGCGCAAGAGTATCTAATCCAGCAAACCAAAATAACAAAGATACGAATGAAAAACTTATTCGCTATTTAATAAAGAATAACCATTGGTCTCCGCTTGAAATGGTAAGCATATGCCTTGAAATTGAAACTACTAGAGATATCGCTAGACAAATATTAAGACATAGATCTTTTTCATTTCAAGAATTCTCTCAAAGATATGCTGTCGCGGATTTAGGATTTGTAAACAAGGAAGCCAGGCTACAAGACACGAAAAATAGGCAAAATAGCATTGAAATTGAGGATGATGGTCATGGTCATGGTAAGGGTCATGGTAAGGGTGGGGATCTACAAAAAGAGTGGATGTGTAAACAAGATAGCGTAAATAAAAATGCTTTAGAGGCTTATAAATGGGCTTTAACAAATGGCATTGCTAAAGAACAGGCTAGATCAGTGCTTCCAGAAGGTACTACCGTATCCAGAATGTATATGAATGGTACTCTTCGCTCTTGGGTTCATTATATACAATTAAGGACTGAAAATGGAACTCAAAAAGAACATAAACTAGTAGCTATTGCTTGCGCCGAATCTATTAGCAAAATTTTTCCGATGATTAAAGAATTTATAAGCGCTTAACTAAAGTTTAGGATTTATTTTTCATTCTGCGTAAGTAATTTAAAAACAAATTGTTTATTAGTATTATATTAAAAAATGAGTAGTTCTAGATCAATTGCCGCGGCTAGAAATAGAAGATCAGGAGATTCATCATTATCAGCACCTATGCAAACTTCTAGGCCAAATAAATCAATAGGAGGTCAATCTGCTTTTATCCCTCAACAGCAGCAACAACAGCAGCAACAACATCAAATGAGAAGACCTGGACAACAAGCTCAACAAATCCAACCTCCAATTCAACAATCTCAAACACCTACTGCGATTACAAAACTTTCTGTTTCTGATGCTATTGGGCTAGTGACGTTGCGTTTAGGAAGATTGGAACAATTTATGTATGACGTTCAAGCTGGAGCAATTGAAACTACTGGAGGAGAGATTCCTGAAAATTCCCATGTTTTTGATAAAAGTGTTATTACAAGTATTGTTAACAGACTTGACTCTTTAGAAAAGAGAGAACAAGGGCAGCAAAATAATAATGCTTTTGTTTCACAAATTGCCAAACTAGAAAAAGAAATAAAAGACATTAAAGAAATATTATTAACTCATATTATGAAATATGAAAAATTTGTTATTGAAAATGATAAAAAGTTATTAGAAATTGATACGACGCTCGATGACTTTGAGGATAAATTAGTTTCGATGGATGAAGAACAAGAACAAGAACAAGAACAAGAACAAGAACAAGAAAAAGAATCAAATCGTAGCAATGAAAATATTGTTACTTTAGAAGAAACTTATCCTGAAAATAATCTTGAAAATGGGCTTGATTCCAATCAAACGAATATTAGTATTAGTGAAAACCATGAATCGTCGGTTGATTTGAAGCAACATGTAAAAAAACTAATAAGTATTTAATTTACATTTGGGTTTTATTCAATATATTATATTCAATATATTCAATTTATTATATTTAAGGGACTAAAATATATTAAATGTTATGTCATATTTCATTGTATAATGAAATTATCTATTATTGATAAAACAAAAAAAGACTTATTTATTGCTCTTTTTCAAACATTGAAAAATTGCTCGAATATTATTTGTATTATGTTTAAACCAGATCACGTTTACATACAAGGAATGGATAAATCGCATGTATGCCTTTTTGATGTGAAAATATTCAAACAATGGTTTCATACTTATGAAATGAATAATCAAGATTCTGATAATGTATGCGTTGATTCTCATACATTTCATACAATTATTAGTAAATCCCATGATTCCCAAAGCATAAACGTTTATTTTGAAGGAAAAACAGACATACTACATATAGATTTATCGTGTGAAAATTCCAGTTCTTCTTTGAAAGGAGATTATAATAAATACTTTAAAATACCGTTGGTTGATTTTGATAGTGATACTATGGATGTCCCTGAAACTGATTATGAAGCGGAATTTACTATTGTTGCCAAAAAAATATGTGAAATTACTAGTCAAATGTTGTTGTTTGGAACAGACATCCTGTTCAAATGTTCACAAGAGGAAATACATTTAATTACAAATGGAACCAATGGGGAAATGCTTGTAAAAATACCTATTGAAGATTTAAACGAATATAGTATCATTGAAGATGAAATTATTGACATTAGATACAGTCTTGGATATGTTGATAAAATGTGTTTAACGAGTAAACTTTCTAATGAAATACAATTTTTTGTAAGTAGAGATTATCCTATGAAAATGAAATATGATTTAGGAGATGAAAGTTCACTTATATTTTATATTGCGCCAAAGGTTGAAGAGTAAAGAAGTAAAGAGAGAAGAGTAAAGATCTAGTTCGTTCTACTCGATAAAAAATAGTATTATTTTTATTTAACATTGTATGATGAAAATAATATTTGGGTTCATTATTTTTTGTCTAGTATTATTCATATATTTACATATACAGTTTCACTTAAAAACAAGCAACGATCTTGAAATGTACGAAGTAGAACAAGCATCTAAAGAAAAATTAGAAGAAATATGCGATATTAGACAACCCGTTCTATTTGATTTTGATAACCAACAAATCATGGATTTTACAAATAAAAATTATATTGCGCAAAATTATCGCGCTTTTGAAATGAAAATTAGAAATGTAAAAGACGATGATATGAATTCTGAAATGTACATGCCATTACCTTTAAGTAATTCTATAAAATTGTTTGAACAAGATAAATCATCGAGTTATTTTACGGAAAATAATAATGATTTTTTACAAGAAACAGCTCTAATTAAACACATGCGACTTAATGATGGGTTTTTACGACCATACATGTTGTCAAATTGTAATTATGATATTATGATGGGAAGTGATGGGTGTTGTACTCCTTTTCGATATGAATTAAATTATAGAAATTTTTTTGTATTAACGCAAGGAAGCGCTCAAATTAAAATGTCCTGTCCTCAAAATAGTAGATACTTATATACAGAATACGATTATGAAAATTTTGAATTCCGATCCAAAGTGAATCCATGGAATCCACAAGCTAAATATAGCTCTGATTTTGATAAAATGAAGTGTTTAGAGTTTGCGCTTTTGCCGGGTAAAACTTTATTTATACCTGCTTTCTGGTGGTATTCCATTCAGTTTCATAAAAATACAAGTATTTCGTGCTTTAGATATAGAACGTATATGAATAATATTGCTATTATGCCTTACATTGTAACTCATGCGTTACAAATTCAAAATATTAAGCGTAATACAGAAAAAAAACATGATATTAAAGAACTAAACGGCGACGTTCATACAGATACAGATACTACTATACATGCTAATAATACTATAAATGACGATACTACTAGACCGATTGAAAAGAAAATTGAAGAAAATGAATCTACTATTTAGAGAATATTTATTTTGTTTAGAAGAATAAGATTTATTTTTTTTGGTATTTTTTTATTTATAAATTATTTGTATAATGAAAGTAGAGGGAGCATTTCCAACAGGAGAACCGGAGAGAAGATTATTATTGGATTTAGTCGTTACCCCAACAGCAGCAACAGTAGGATCAGGATCGGTAGGAGGACCATCAGGAGCGTTCGCCGTTACAGGAGGCTCCGTAGTTACAGGAAAATGGTATGATGGGGCTGGTGGACCGGGTGTCGCGGTGTCAGGTGCGTTGTTTGTTGCCGCTACTTATATTAGAGACCCAGCCGACACAAGCGATGAACCCGTGACACCTTTTGGGAAAGGTACATACACTGTTGTGCTATCTGATGGGACAATAACAATTTGCGCAGATGCTGAACGTGCCGCGAATACTGCTGCTGTCGGAGGAGTTGGATTTGTTCATGGGGGGGCAAATCAGCTTCCAATGTTAAGAGGAACAGGCGGTTTTGAAGGAATTAGTGGCGCAGCTGTTATAAACAGCGGATGGTCTTCTGCATTAGCAAATGGCGGCGCAGGTAACTATTTAGATGGAGTTACTGATATTAAATTTTTTCGAGATGTTCAATATGTGGGAAAAGCTATCTCAGTCGCAACCGGCGCAGATCCAGCTACCAGAAAACCTTTGTCTTTTCGGGGATCAGGAACATCGTCATCTGCGCATTCTCAAGAACACGCAGATTATTTAGCTGGAGTAGAAGCTGAAAAGGGTGCCAATACTGCGTTAAATAATGCTATAGCGTTACTAGGACAGGCGCAAGGTTGGTCTATTGGACTATGAGCATGTAAAATACTTTATATTATGAAATGTTATTTATTTATCATTTCATACAACGTTCAAATACCATTTTACAAAATATATTTAGTAAATAAAAATTATATATCTTCTATATATAATGGGATTTTTTGACTCTTTATTCAATTTTGGCAAATCGAAAACTAGAAAACATAAAGGAACGAAAAGATCTCGTAAAAATAAAAATAAAACCAGACATAGAAAAAATAAACGAAGAAGTTACCGAGGAGGATGAGGAGGACCCGTTGTACCTACTAACATTGTTCAAACGTAGTTCAAAAATAATTTACAATAATGTTTAATAAAACGTTTTATACGGAATGATAATTTTATTTACATACTTTTTATAATTTTTATAATTATACATTTTATGATATTTATTATTTGACACGTATAATATACACTAAACTACACTTATAACGATCTTATAAAGATAACTGTTGCTTTAACCCATTATAAATATTTTTATCATCGTAAATATTTATAATGTTTACTTTCTCTCTACATACATAACAGTTCAATTGAGATTTATTTTTGGAGTGAACTAGTGTTTTTATTACACAGTCTCCACAAAATGAATGCTTACAGTTAAAGAATGAAGTTTCAACACTCTTTACATCTTCCAAGCAAATCCCACAAAAAGTCGTACTACATATTTCTTTCACATTGTCTATTTCTAATAAACGTATTTGAATATCTTTATTACAATTTTGTATTTTATTATTCTTTTTATTAGCTACAAAATAAGCAAACACTGCTACAACATCTTCATCTGTCATATTAGTATGTTCTATAATATTATTCATTTTATTTTCTATTTCAGCAATATTCATATTGCCGTTATTTACTAGTGTTTCTAAATCGCACATAATTTGGTCTGTTGTACAATTGTTTCGAGTAATACCGTGCCTAGCGCACATAGAGCAATTTGTTTCTGTATTGTCTGGCATGTTATTTAGTATAGTATGGTTTATTTATACAATAGTAAATAGTATAAATACGTTTCAATTTTTTATTTATTGTAATACTTTTCGAAATAATATTATTTAAATTTTCAATATTTTACTCTATTAAAGTCATATTTGATAATTCTTTCAAGTACTCTTGCGAGCATGATTCCACTAACAAACCATTCGCGTAAATTCCATAGCTATTTGTATATACTTCGTTTTCTAGAGCTACATGGTATATCGTGTGGAACCCTTCGCTTTTA
>Ga0114973_10004155_pt1 | contig 10109 bp, 8 predicted proteins | sample M_140807_MF_Meta_FD_87025 | JGI IMG/M metagenome (GOLD analysis project Ga0114973, IMG submission 87025) | Freshwater microbial communities from Lake Montjoie, Canada to study carbon cycling - M_140807_MF_MetaG | ecosystem: Environmental > Aquatic > Freshwater > Lake | place: Lake Montjoie... | reverse complement strand
GACAACAGATATTGGAACAGATGAAGCTGCTCTGACCATTGAGAACGAGGAAGAGTCAAAGTCAGGTAAGTACAATGACCCAGTGAAGCGCAGACATCATCTGGTTGTCCTACCAAAAACTTCTGTTGGTCTACAGAGGTTATTCCATCTGGTTTCTCGAGGTTATTTGGAGGGCTTCTACAGGTTCCCACGAGTGGATTATGCGATGCTCAAGGAAGCCGCCAAAGGAGGTCACTTGATGGTCTCGAGCGCATGTTTAACGGGAGATGTAGAACTCATAACAAACAGAGGCCTAGAAAGCCTGTTGTCTGTTGTTAAAAGGTTCAACATGGGTGATGATGTTTTGGTGCTTTCATATGACGAAAAAGCAGGGTCCAAAGAATTCAAGAAAATTTCTTGGGCAGCAATGACAAGAGAAAATGCAAAGCTACTGAGAATTAGGCTGAAGGACGGGAAGAGCATTACGCTGACACCAGACCACAAAGTCTTTACTAATCTGGGATGGATGGAAGCTCAAGATTTAAAAAAGCATAAAGGCGTTCAGATTTTTACTCTGTAAGCCTTAGGTCCTCCAAGACAGACATAATTATGTCTTGGAGGTTCACAAACAATGGGAGCAGAAAAGTATAATAAATTTTTAGGAGAGGAAAAAAGCAGAATATTTGAAAGTTTTCTAGCTGCATGGAAAACAAAAGATCAAATACTTGAGATGTATAGAGAAGGTTACTCTCCTTCTCAACTTGCCAAGTTGTATGAATATGAAGTTGGATTTGATGAGCTTCGTGAGCAACAGTCGACTTTTCATGGTAAAAAGTCAAGAAGCCTTTTAATTTTTCCAGCTATTACAGCAATCATCTTTGCAAAAAGACTAACATCTATAATACCCTACTCAAAAGAATTTCATGACATTCATCTTTCAAAACCGCAGTGGTGGAAAATAAAATTTTCGCACCTTGATAAAAGCGAAGATGAAGTTAAAGAACTTGCAAAAGTTCAGCTTCTAGATTGGCAAAAAAACACGTGTAAAAAAAGAAAAGAATCTGGCGTTTATAGTCAAATCTACACGTTAGACTATTGGAAAGATTCGTTTGATCCTCAAGAGTCAATCAAACAATACAAGAGAAGGATCAGCCCAAGATGCGTAGAGTTTTGGATAAAAAAAGGATATGACGTTAACGAAGCTAAAAAAAGAGTGAGTGATGTATGTCGTTCCGGAGCTCATGCAACTCTTAAGGGATTGAATGGAAATTGTGCTTCGAAATTAGAAAAAAGAATTTATGAGTTAGTGGATGATTCTAACGTCGAACAACAACTCTTCTTAGGTAAATACGCATATGATCTCTATAAAAAAGAGACAAAAAAGATTGTAGAGATCAACGGGACATATTGGCACGCAGATCCAAGAGTTTATCAAGATTTGCAGCAAAATCTCATTCATGGAACAGTTCAGCAGATTAGAGAAAAAGATGAACAAAAAATATCTTATGCAAATTCTAAGGGTTGGGACGTTCTGATCATCTGGGAACTTGACTATTGCAAATCTCCAAATGAAGTGATAGAATCTATTAGAAGGTTTTTCAAAACATGAATAATTTTGTAGAAGTTGTTGAGGTCGAAGAGCTTGATTACGTAGAAGATGTCTATGATATCACGGTAGAAGATAATCATAACTTCTTTGCGAATGGAATGTTGGTTCACAATTGCCTAGGAGGACCACTTTCGTATGACGTATTCTCTAAGGTTCAACGAGTAAAATTCGAGGACCTTTCCCATAGGTTGCTAGACGATTCTTCTGTCATGGAAGCAGCTCTACTTGAGATGGGCAACACTTATGACAGGCTAGCTGACGCTCTTGGTCGAGACAACGTCTGTCTAGAACTGCAGTTCAACAAGCTTCCTGCCCAGCACCTCGTGAATCGTGCCATCATCGAGTTTGCCAAGAGGAATTCTCTTGAAGATAGGTTGATCGTCACTTGCGATTCTCACTATTCTCGACCAGACAACTGGAAAGAGCGCGAGATCTATAAGAAGCTTGGATGGCTGAACTATCAAAGCTTTGATCCCAATCAGCTTCCTAAGTCAAAAGAAGATCTTAAATGTGAGTTATATCCGAAGAACGCGACTCAAGTTTGGGATTCGTACTTGCAGACGACGGACGGAATGGAGTTCTATGATGACGACGTCGTTCGGCAGGCCGTAGAGAGGACCCACGACATTGTTCATAATGAGATTGGTGAAATTCATCCGAACAAGGAGATGAAGCTGCCGTCTTACGTGATCCCAGAAGGAATGGCAGAAGACAAGGCACTAGTAGACGTCTGCAAGAAGGGTCTTGTCTGGCGTGGCTTAGATGATAAACCAGAGTACATTGAACGACTCAAGTACGAGTTAAAGATCATTCGTGACAAGAAGTTTTCCAGGTACTTCTTGACGATGAAGGCGATCATGGACATTGCGCGCGAACAAATGCTGATTGGTCCGGGTCGCGGGTCGGCGGCAGGTTCTCTTGTCGCTTACGTTCTTGGGGTGACCAATCTGGATCCAATCGAATACGATTTGTCGTTTGAACGATTTCTCAATCCGTCTCGTGTTGGAGCTCCAGATATCGATACTGACATTGGAGATCGAGACAAGCTCATCGAGCTGCTACGTGAGAATTTTGGAAACAACAACGTCATTCCAATCTCAAACTACAACACATTTCGTCTTAAGAGTCTGATCAAGGACATCGCACGTTTCTACAGTATTCCCTTTGAAGAGGTAAATGCTGCTCTTGCTCCTGTCGAAGAAGACGTCAAGAAAGAAGTCTTTAAACCTGGTACTGACAAGAACCTCTTCGTCTTGACGTATGAAGATGCGATCAAGTATTCTAAGTCTTTGCAAGACTTCATCTCAGCCCATCCTGAAGTAGCAGAGCCGATTGAGATCCTCTTCAAACAAAATCGATCTTTGGGACGGCATGCGGGTGGTGTCATTGTTTCTGAAAACATAGCTGAAAGGATGCCTTTGATTCTGGCAAGAGGTGAACCTCAAACGCCGTGGGTCGAAGGTATGAACTATAAGCATCTAGAAGAGTTTGGATGGATCAAGTTCGATCTACTCGGGCTTGAAACTCTTCGAATCATCGAACGTTGCATTGGCCTTATCCTTGAACGCAGAGAGGGAGTAAAAAACCCGACCTTCAAGCAGATCAGGGATTGGTTTGATAAGAACATGGATCCAAAGAACATCGACCTCAATGATCAGAAGGTATACGAATACGTCTACCATGAAGGTCGATTTGCTGGTGTCTTCCAGTTAGCGAACGCCGGTGCTCAGCGTCTTTTCATGAAAGCGAAGCCTCGCAACATCATTGACATCGCAACGTTGACTTCGATCTATCGTCCGGGTCCTCTCGCTGCAAACGTCGATAAACTCTACATTGGAGCGAAAAACGAACCAGAGAAGATTGACTATCAGCATCCTCTTATCAAGAAGGTGCTCGAGTCAACGTACGGTTGTCTTCATGGATCGACTGTAATTTCGACAGATGACGGTGATATTACAATCGAGAAAATTGTAGAAGAACAGTTGGTAGGAACGAAGCTACCCTCTTTTAATGAAGAGTCCGGTGAAATTGAACAAGATGAAATTGTTGCTGCAGTCTGTACGGGAATTCAAGACACTTTAACGATTGAACTTGAAGATGGTAAGACTATTCGCTTAACATCAGACCACAGGGTATACACGACTAGAGGATGGGTCGAAGCAGGAGATTTAACTGCAGAAGACGAAATTTTTGGAATTGAGTAAACATAAGGCATGACATCAGAATCAAAAGATTTTTAAATTGGAAAATTATGTTAACACCACTGAAGATAAAGTCGATTAAACGCGACACACCAGCGAAAGTTTATGACATTCAGACTAAGAAAAATCATAACTTCATTGCAAACGGTGCATTAGTTCACAATTGCATCATTTTTCAGGAGCAAACAATGAAGTTGTGCTCTGTCGTAGCAGGATTCCCTGAGGCAGAGACAGACACAATCCGCAGAAATATCATGAAGAGAACTGCGGCAAAGAAAGACACAGGAGACGAAGAGGCCCGTCGAGCGAAGACAGAGTTCGTTTCCGGTGCGATGAAGAACGGCGTCTCTGAAAGAGTCGCAGGAGAGCTTTACGATAAGATCCTCTTCTTCTCGGGTTACGGCTTCAACGCATCTCACGCAGTCGCTTACGCTATTGATTCTTACTATTGCGCGTGGCTTCTCACGTACTTTGAAGAGGAGTGGCTGTGCGCATACCTTGAATCAATGTCTGGAACGGATGATAAGCGAGCAAAAGCTTTCGCAGAAGTAAAAGCGATGGGATATAAGATCGTCAATATCGACATTAACTACGCGACGAAGAGCTGGACGATTTTGGACGGAAAACGTTTCATGCCAAGCTTTCTTTCCTGCAAAGGAATTGGAGACGCGGCCATAGATGAAATCATGGAAAATAGACCGTATAAATCCGTCGAGGAAATGTTGTGGTATCCTACAGGACAATGGAGACATTCCAAATTCAACAAGAGAGTATTAGAGGGCTTGATCTCCATCAAAGCTTTCGATTCTTTAGATTGTATCGGTGAAAACAAGACGTTTGTTAACTATAAGCAAATGCATGAAGTACTGATCATTAGAAATAATGAGATCAAAAAGTGGACAAAGAAGAATCCAAACGTTGGTATAGACTCCTTCAAGTCTGCGTTGACAGAAACTGTGGAGATTGAAGACTGGACAAAAAGAGAGATGGTCGATAATACGATCAAGTTCTTGGGGTCGTTTAATCCAGCTTCACTTGTGCCTGATTACATGATCTCAAAATTTGAAGAACGTGGAGTTAAACCGATTGACGAGCTTGATAAAAGCGATGTATACTGGTTTGTCGTGACGGATGTCAAAGAAAAGAAGACAAAGAATGGAAAGCCTTATCTTCTTTTGACGGCTTCTGGTCTAGCAGGACAAACAAAGAGAATATTCTGCTGGGGATGGAATGGAGAGACTGCGATTCCCGTTTATTCGGTCTGCATCGCAGAAATCACAGTTGATGATTTTGGTTGCAAAACTTTCGTTAGTAAGATTAAGATGCTGGAGAGCTGATGAAAAACAAGAAATATGATTATTTGATCGTTGGTGCAGGAATGTTTGGTTCGACTTTTGCTCGCGCCGCCATGGACGCCGGTAAGAGAGTTCTCATCATTGATAAGCGTTCTCACGTTGGCGGAAACTGTTACACAGAAAAAGTCGAAGGGATAGACGTCCATGTCTACGGTCCTCACATCTTTCACACGAGCGATGACAGGATCTGGCAGTTCGTAAATCGATTTACGAAATTTGAAAATTTCATCAATAAGCCAAAGGTTTCCTACAAGGACAAGATGTACTCTTTTCCAATAAACCTAATGACTTTGCACCAGCTGTGGGGAGTAAAGACGCCTGCAGAGGCTGAGGAAAAGCTTAGGTCTGTCAGAGTGCCTTGCGAAAACCCGCAGAACCTTGAAGAGTGGATCTTGTCTCAGGTTGGTCGAGAGATCTATGAGACTTTTATCGAAGGGTACACAAGAAAGCAGTGGGGGCGCCATCCAAGCGAGCTTCCTGCTTCTATCATCAAGCGTCTTCCAATTAGACTTTATTTTGAAGAGAACTATTTCACTGACACGTATCAGGGAATCCCTTCGGAAGGTTACACTTCGATGATGGAAAAGATGATCGAAGGTGCAGACGTCAAACTAAACGTCGACTTTTTGGCAAACAAGGAAGAATGGGAGTCGGCGGCTGATCGTGTAGTGTACACTGGAAAGATCGACGAACTCTTTGATTATCAATTTGGAGAACTTGAGTACAGGTCGCTGGACTTTGAAACTTTTGTTGCGGATGGAGACTACCAAGGTAATGCTGTAGTCAACTATACCGAGTCGAACGTTCCATACACTAGGATTGTGGAGCACAAGCATTTCGTGCCAAGAACCGCTGCAAAGCATGAAAAGACAGTCGTGACGAAAGAATATCCTACGACTTGGACTCGTGAAAAGACGCCGTATTATCCAGTTCGTGACAAGAAGAACGAAGAGCTGTACCACAAGTATAAGTCTCTTGCCGAGGAAAAATCTAGCTACATCTTCGGTGGACGATTGGCAGAATATGTGTATTATGACATGCATCAAGTGATTGGGTCTGCTTTGGCAAAGGCTCGTAAAGAAATGGAGATTGCACAATGAAGGTTGGATTTTCTTTTTGGGGATTTTTGACACCGCTTGAGAAGAACGCATACGTCAACACGCCGGACGGCGAACGCGGCAATAGAGTTGACTTTGTAGATGAAATGCTTAAACGAGGTCACGAAGTCGTACGACTTCAAAAGATGAGGGATGATGAGTCTTATCCAAACGTCATGACAGACGATTCTGGGTTTCCTGACGTTGACGTCGTTTATTGCGAATGGCGCTGGCCGACGTGGAAGAACGTAGGTCCAAATCCGTCGGAGTCAGATTACTCACGTCAGTGTGAATTCTTGGACTACTATCACAAGAAGGGAGTACCGATCATCATTCATGATGGTGATCTCAAGATGACTCCTGAGGAGGAAGAACGATGGCCTAACGCAATTCTTTCTGACGCATGCGTCAAGCCAAGAGTTCAAACTCGAGCTCGATTGTCGATTCCATGGTGTAACTATATGAAGCGGTATTTTGAACCTATCGTTGGATCATACAGTTACACTTACGTTGGTAACAACTACGAACGTGATGTTCAGTTCACAAAATACTACACAGACCCCAGCGAGCAGCTTCGTAAGTTAGGCATACAGACGACTGTCTATGGAAACTGGTTGCAAAAGTCTCCTGAAAGAAAAGACCCAAAGGAGTTGATTTCATCATTCCCGTACGTTGCCTTCGGTGGAAGATTGTCGTACAAAGACATCTTTCCGGCTTTTAATAATTCTGTAACGGTGACTCACATCACAAAGGACGATTATATTCCATACGGAAATATTACGGGTCGTTTCTTTGAAGCGATTAAAAGCGGGGTTCCTGCTCTTATTCCACATGAGTATGTTCACGCAAGACCAGTCGGGTTAGACGGAGAATTAGTTGTCAAGTCTTCCGAAGATGTAATACAAAAAGTGAAGTGGCTGTTTGATATGTCTTTGGAGGATAGAATCGATCTTGTAAATTCTCAAGAGAAAGCTCTTAGGACAGTGATCGATCCACGACCTGAAGCAAGAGTCGATCTTCTTGAAAGAGTCACAAAGGGTGAACGGCGATGATGATAGCGTTTGAAGGTCCAGACCGATGTGGGAAGTCAGAGATATCTTCTGAATTAGCTCGCAGGTTGGGTCACGCTTATTTTAAAAATACGGATGAATGGTCAACTGACTTACGGACATCAGAATATTTCAAAAATCTTTTGGTGTATGGTGGAACGTTCTTGACTACGTTTCTTGAGCAGGTCAAGCCAAGCGTTGTAATGGACCGTTACTATCCCTCGGAGTGGGTTTATTCTAGAGTGTTTGATCGTGATTCAAACGAAGATCTTTTAAGAAAAATTGACACAAAGTTTTCTGAAGCTGATGGCAAAATCATCATCTGCAGAAGGAGCAATTACGAAGGCATAAAAGATGACCTGCACGATTATGTTGATTCTTCTGCTTTGAAGAGGTTGGACGAAGAATATGAAAAGTTTTCTATGTGGACTTCTTGCAAGGTTCTTGTCTTAAATGTTGATGATGAAAATCTCGAGAGAGAGATTCAAGACATCAGAAGCTGGTTGAACTTGTGAACCTAATAATCTATAATGTTTGAAACGGAGAGAAAATGAGAGCTTTAATCACAGGCGGTGCTGGGTTTATCGGTAGTAATTTAGCGAAGAAATTAGTCTTTCTTGGGCACAAAGTCGATGTTATCGATAATCTTTCTGCCGGACACAAAGAGTTCGTTCCTGCTGAGTGTAATCTTTATGTTGAAGATTTTTCTAACAGTTTGATTCTTCAGAGAATTAAAAACAAGTCTTACGACGTTATCTTCCATCTCGCTGCGATTCCACGGGTAAGTTATTCCGTAGAGTTTCCTGTTGAGACAAACGAAGTAAACGTTAGCAAGACATTGTCACTTATTGACGCCTGCAAAGGAAATGTCAAGAGAATTGTTTTCGCTTCTTCTTCTTCTGTTTATGGTGGGGCTGAGCTTCTTCCAACTCCAACTTCTTATGTTAAGAGTCCTAAGTCACCTTATGCTCTGCAAAAGTCAATTATTGAAGACTACCTTAAGATGTATTATGAGCTGTACGGACTAGATTCTGCATGTCTTAGATTTTTTAACGTCTTTGGTCCTAATCAGCTCGGTGATTCCCCGTACTCTACAGCGGTTTCAGCTTGGCTTACTGCGATCTATTCTGGAAAATCGATGAGATCAGACGGCGATGGCTCTCAGTCTAGAGACATGTGCTATGTTGACAACACTGTCGACGCTTGCGTTCGTAGCGCAGAAGTAGACAGAGTATTAAGGGCAGAACCCATGAATGTAGCATGCGGTGATAGAAATTCAAACAAAGAAATTTTGAAATACTTGCTGTCAAAGTTTCCAGACGCAAAGTATCATGATGCTCCCTGGCGTCCTGGAGACGTCATGCATACACAAGCAGATATTTCTAGAACAAAGGAACTAATTGGTTACGTCCCAATTGTCAAATTCTGGGAAGGATTGGATCGAACAATCGATTGGTACAATGAAAATTGGTATAAAGTAAAATGTCTTAACCTTAAGGCGTAACATGAAGGTTTATAACAACTTTACAGAGGCGTATGTCGGTATCATTAAGGACGTGTATGAAGATCCTGAATATGTGTCTTCTCCGCGAGGAATGAACGTTAAGGAGATCCTAGGATATCAGTTCAAGATCCTGAATCCAAGGAACAGGATCCCATATGTTCCAGGAAGAGATCTGTCCGTCCACTACATGGTAGCTGAATTGTTGTGGTATCTCAGCGGAAACGATTCTACTGATTGGATTTCTAATTACTCTGCATTTTGGTCAAAGATCTCTGATGATGGAAAGACAGCCAACAGTGCTTATGGCTCTAGAATCTTTAAGCATCATCACTACCAAGGAGTCCAGGAAGGAACATGGACCCAATGGGAATATGTCAAGAGCGAGTTGAGGTTTGATCCTGATTCTCGTAGGGCAGTCATTCATATTAGAATGCCGCAGGATAGCAAGCATGCCAAACTAGACGTCCCTTGTACGTTGTCACTCCAGTTTTTCTTGAGGAATGACAAGGTTCACATGGTCGTCTCAATGAGATCTTCTGATGTCATCCTTGGATTGGCCTATGACGTCCCGGCTTTCACTATTTTCCAGGAGCTATTGGCGGTTCAGCTCAGCCAAGAGTTGGGTCGACCCATTGGACTGGGGACATACACCCACCTCTCTGCTTCTCTTCACGTCTATGAGAGGCACTTTAAAATGGTCGAAAAAATACTAGAGGAAGATAAAAAGCAGGATTATCGAAATGTTTTAGAGATGCCTCAGATGCCTGGAGAACCGCCACTTGATCTGTTGTCTTCTGCAGAGGGTGACATCAGGAAGTCTGGATGCGAAAAGGGGATGACTAACGTTCTTGATCAAGCCAACCTTGATCCTTATTGGTTGGATTGGTGCAAGGTGTTGGCATCTCATCGAGCCACGAAGCTGAAGGACCAAGAGTTAGTAAACAAGCTTCTTCTTTCAACTACATTTGAAGGGTACAGGTATTTTGCAAAGCCATGACCGCTACGTTCACAGTCTACACAGGTCCGATGTTTTCTGCAAAGACAACGTCTCTTTTGTCGGTCTTAGATAGGTTCAAATATCAAGGAAAACGTATTACAACATTTAAACCTAAGCTAGACGATCGATATAGCACTGACGATATTTCTACGCACAGCGGGTGGAAAATTCCTGCAATCTGTGTGAAGAGTGGCGCAGACATACTTGAGCACCTTGCTGAGATGGATGAAAATCCTCATGTGATTGCGGTTGATGAAGCATTCATGATACCAGGTGTAGCAGACGTCTTGATTTGGTTATATCGTAGTGGATATTCAG
>Ga0114973_10004153_pt1 | contig 10111 bp, 10 predicted proteins | sample M_140807_MF_Meta_FD_87025 | JGI IMG/M metagenome (GOLD analysis project Ga0114973, IMG submission 87025) | Freshwater microbial communities from Lake Montjoie, Canada to study carbon cycling - M_140807_MF_MetaG | ecosystem: Environmental > Aquatic > Freshwater > Lake | place: Lake Montjoie... | reverse complement strand
TAACTACAAATAAGGATATTGCAGCAACTCATGTGGCTCAGACACCTTACACCCTAATGTCATTAATGAAGCCAGTGATTGGAACTGACCGGATTCGCCGTCCTGCGTCTATGTGGACCGATTATCTAGCATCACAGCGTGCAGATTTCGTTCTACAGCGTGCAAATATTGCTGGAGGATTTATTCTAACGGATACGAATCTATGTGACTGCTCTACAACTACATTATCTACAAAGAGAACTGGATGTACTAAATGTGCGGTTTTCGTACATAAATCTATTCAGTAAATAAGTAAGATGTCAGGAGGATTGATGCAATTAGTGGCGAAAGGCGCCCAAGATCAACTCGTAAATGGGAACCCTTCGTTTACTCATTTTCGGTCAGTATACAAGCGCCATACAGATTTTGCGATGGAGCATTTTCAACTTGCGTTCAAAACTTCAAACCTACAACTTCCAGCATCAGGATCACTTACTCTTCGGGCAAAGGTAGAACGATATGCTCAACTTGTGCACGATTGTTATCTAGTCATGACCTTACCGGATATATATTCTCCTGTAGTTCCAGTATCTCAAACTCATGCAAACTTAAACTCAAGCTCAGATGCTATTGGGTACCAGTTCAACTGGATTCGGAACATTGGCTACAATATGATCAACTATGTTGCAATCTTAGTAAATGGCCAGGAGATTGTACGTCATACAGGAGAGTGGATGAAACTATACTCTGAGATCAAATTTGATGGAACTAAGAAGGCTCTACTGAATAGAATGGTTGGAAATCAGAGGGAAATTTTTGATCCAGCTAATGCGTTTGACCGAATGAATCAGTACCCCCATGCTATTTCTACATCTACATCTTCAGCAGAACCATCAATAGCTGGACGTATTTTAACTGTTCCACTGCACTTTTGGTTCTGTGAGGATGTAGGTAAGGCTCTACCTCTAATTGCACTACAGTACTCAGAAGTTGAAATCGTAGTAGACTTAAAAAATATGTATCAACTCTTTACAGTTCTAGATGTTCGTGAAACTATTGGTGGAACATCAAACACTAATTTTGGAACCCGTATTGCTCCGGATTCCAGTTCTCTAACATTCCAAATGGTAAACTTCTTATCGCCTCCAACATATTCTGCATCTCCTACTCCAACCAACCCGGTACTTGCTACATGGAATCTGAATCCATACATTGAAGCAAACTATATTTGGCTGAATGATCCTGAACTGATTCATATTGCCAAAACTGAACATTCATTCATCATGACACAAGTAGATATTGTATCTACATTTGGAGCATACGGAGCCAGTAATGATTTAGAACTCACAATGCGTAATCTTTGTACTCAAGTAGTGTGGGTAGCTCAGCGGTCAGATCGCGATGCCCTCAATGATTATGATAACTATACTAACTGGGAAAATCCATACCAACCACCACTAGATTCTACAGGACTGTCTTTCTTTACTCCACAGTATTCGTCAGGGGATGCTATTCCAGTTGATATATCTCGACGCGATATTCTAACACAGTCATCGATCATTTTGAATGGTAAGGAGCGATTCGGCTACAAGAATGCTGAATTCTTTTCTGAACTCCAAAACTTCCGTCATCACACGGGAGTTTCAACTGCAGATATCCCAGGTATTTACTGTTATTCATTTTCGTTAGAGCATTATGATGGTCAGCCATCCGGACACCTCAACGGTTCACAGTTCGATCGTACTACTCTGCGCAATTCATACATTCAGCCCCCACTAACTGCATCCCCAACACAGGGAACTACTGTATGTATTTTGAAATCTACAGCACAGAATCCGAATCCAACCGTTGTAAATCCAAATGCTGTAAACGCACAGGGACAGTTACTCTATAGTCCTAATGAGGTTGTGACTGTTATTCGTAAGACAGATGCTCAAACCCTATCATACACATATAATGTTCGTGCATTTGTTGAATCATACAACTTCGTCCGAGTTATTGGAGGCGTAGCAAATGTCGTGTTTTCATCATAATAAGGATGAGCACTGGAATCTCTATAAAAACGGCACTATATGGCGTTGGTTCTACTACTGTAGATGTTGTATCCGCTGTTACTGCGCAGAACAAGGATGGAGTGATAAACTTTTCAGTTTCGCCTACCGCTCTAAATGTAGAAGATCCTGCACCTGGTCAAATTAAGACGCTAAATGTTACATATACTATCAATGGTGGAACTACAAATACAATTTCTGTAAAAGATGGAAATACACTACACATTGATGCTCCACCAGCGCGCACTGCGTCGGGACTTCAAATCAAGAAGGCAGAGTATGGTTACCAGGGAAACTATACTGATGTAACAAATGCTATTCAGGACTTAGTGAAAAATGGGTCAATTAATTTGAAGGTAGGGTTTGCAGCTGTAGGTATTCCTGATCCAAATCCTAATAAGCAGAAAGATTTGAGGGTTGATTATACGATCAATGGTGCTCCGAGTTCGCAGATTGTAATAGATGGTCAGACATTTTCTATATCAGCTCCAGCTGTAAGTGATTCTACAAGCCCTAAAGATGCAGCGAGCCAAATTGTTGGATCAATTACCAATGCTCTTGGATTTGCTGCCAAGACATTCTTTTTTGTTTCAATGATTCTTTTAGCATGGAAAGTCGGGTCTCAGTATGGTCAAGGTACGTCTATTATCTTATCAATTGTAACATTTGCAACGTATGGTGCATTTCCAATTTTTATTATGCCATTTGGTGTATTCTTTTGGCGTTTATTTGTTGATTATGATGTAATTGTTTTAACATAAGTTTTGAATATATCATAATGGAAGTGCAAGTTTCAAGAGAAATCGATCACGAGTTTAATCGGATGTATTATAGTTTTGCTACGGTTGCTAACTGGCAAAAAGTTTGGCGACTTGTGTGCGATATGGCATACGATATGAAGGCTCCTCAGTATGAACATATTGCGATTCGCTCAGATGATTCTGATACGCAAGATGCTAGATTATATGCATCATATACTGTTCAGAACCAGCATCTTATCTGTCTAGATGAAGTTTGGCGATCATACGATAGAAAAAGTCCTTTTGTGAACAGAAACTTGTTGAGCCTGTATGTTCCTCGAGTTTTGTTTCATTGTTTAGGAGTTCAAAACTGGTTCAAGTTTTCATTCCCAAACTGCGAAGTAACTTACTGGCCCGAATAAAAAATTTGTATTCTTTTTTAGATTTTAGTAACAACACATGCATTTTTAGATCTTTTTATGTTTAGAGAGTGGGATCCTCGACAGTCTTGAAGTCACCGATGCCGATGTAGCCGACAAACTTGTCTGCATCATCGTCCTGACCGCAGAGATACAGACGCTTGGTCTTCTCGCCAACTACATACTCCAGCATCTCAAACTTCGGCTTGTCTGATCCAGCGCCGCCGTGAGGAACCTGAGTCTTGATCTTCAGCTCTACCATGTCCTCAGAAGTGTCCTCGGCGGGACCCTTCACGAAGCGACCCTTGTCACCGTCCCAAAACTCACCAGGAGTAGAGGTGACCGTAAGCTTCTTGATAGCACGCAGCTCCTTGATGGTGATCATTTGCGGCTCAGAGCTCTCAGCGGGCTCAGCAGCCGCCTGAACTTCAGCTACAGCCTCAGTCGACGGTGCCGCAAAATCCTCCATGTGCTTCTCCAATGCCTTGGCACTCTCGGCTTCGGAGGAGAGCGAGTTCACATAGTTCTTGAACTCCTCCGGCTTCTTGGAAGTCTTCCACTCGTCGTCCGTAAAGGTCTGACCAGCAGTTGCGAGTGCCTTGCGGAGCGCCGTCTTGAGCGTCGGGCTCATACGCGAGATGCGCTTAGCATCAGCCTTGGGCTCAGCCTTGGCTTCAGCCTTGGCAGCGGGCTCGGTCTTGATGACCTTCACGCCCTCCAGCTTTGCCAGCTTGGCCTTCTCCTTGTCGAGCTTTGCCTGGTGCTTGTTCTTGGCCTCATCGTCCTTGAACTTGTTGGCACTCTGCTTCTTCTCCCACAGGGCGATGTTCTTGCGGCACTGGTCGATAGGCGACAGCTTGGTCTTGGTGCCGGAGCTGGATGCCACGCTCTCACGCTCGGCCACATCGGCGACCAGCACGTTCAGGTGATCCATCGCCTCCTTAATGTCGAAATTGAACTTCTTTGCAAGCTTGTTTACGATCTCGTTAATGTTGTTCATCTTGATTACTTAGCAGCGGTTACCATGACATCCCTTGACCCAAACAAATCCGTTTTCGGTATCCGTTTTCGGGGATAGGGTTACCTAATCACAATTAAAAATATTTTATTTTGTTTTTGTGTTTTTCAATTTTGTATTTTGTTTTTGAGTTTAGTGTCCCAAGATCTCCTTATCAAGGGGGCGGTTGATCGGCACACCCGAGAGGAGAGCAACGTACTGCCGGCGCTCGTCCACAGTGGACAAGCCGACGCGGATATTATCATTCTCCAGGTCACTCAGCAGCTTGCCGGAGGTCGCACCCCAGCGCTTGACAGTGTACTCATTGTACTCCGCCGCGCTCATGGCACCCATCCGCATGTCCTCCTCGGTCAGCTCCATCGGCTTCGGCTCAGGGCCATACACCGGGCTGAAAGGTCCAACGCCAGGAATCTCCCTGATCTCGATGATGCGGTCATAAACCTCACCGTCCTCATCAGAGTGTTCAATGACATTGAACATAAAGCCGCCATCCTTCAGGCTGCGAACCAGCAGCTTGCGGTCAGCAGTCGACATCTTGGCAGTCGAGAAGAGCTCGTCGCCAGTGTCAATCAGCTCAACCAGGCCGCGCTCCTCAAACACATCCATGATGTCGTTGTAATCATACAGCCGAACATTGCGGACGAACTCCACGAGCGTCGAGGCATCGCGGTGATCATACATGCAGCCACCATCGCACGGCTTAGCCATGGTCTTGTGGCGGCAGCGGCCAGCATCGAAGTGCGCACACCGCTCATGGCGATGCGGGCAGTTCGAGTAAATACAGGAATTTCCGTTATCGCACCAACGAGGTGCGCGAGTAATCATAGTAGACATTCTCAGTTTATCTTTAGGAGCGCCCAACTCTCGCGAAACTGTACAGAGGAGTCGAACCCTCTTGGAATGTATTTAGGAAACAGACACAACAAGTAGCTTTTGCTTTGTTGTGTATGTTTGTGTGATTGGCAGTCATATCCTTGGACCGAACAAATCCGTTTTTGGATGCGTTACTCGAAGTTAATTATCGTGGAGTTTCTTAACAAATGTCAGCCGAGTTTGCCAAGACTCATCTTCGCGAGCATTTAGTAAGTCTTCTCGTAGGACCCATTGGAGAGGGTTTTTGGAGCATCTACGATTCAGCTAAAGAACTATGTGAGCGCAATGGACAGATGGATCAGGTTCTTCGCACCTTTCAGAATATGCTGACTCGTATTCCCGACTGGAACGAGGCTACTCTCACAACCGAAGTTGAACGTATTGTAACACAGACTAAGTGTACGTATATGGATGATCTTCTGATGGGAGTATTCATTTCGTACATGAAGGCGTTCGCCAATCTACACTATCGTGGATCAAAGTCCGAGCTAAAGGTAGATTTTGAGCGTCCAAGTCTTCAGAAGTTCGTTCATGAAGTGTACAAGATTTCAGCTCGTAAGTTTTGGCAGGTTGCATATGTCTTTAAGACTGTAGGTGTCTCGGCCGAACAACAGGCACGTAATCGTCAGGATATTGAGAAGATGATTGCCGAATGTATGGAGCAGGTTATTCGTGGATTTCTTCCATGGGAATCTATTGCCAAGAAGTATTTCAATGAACAGCAGGATGATGATGAGTCGGAGTCTGAAGAGAAGCCCAAGGGTGTTTCTTTTGGCGACGATGTAGATGATTCAGATGACGATGATGAAGATGAAGATAAGCCGGATATTCATGTAGGAGAAGAAGAGGGAACTATTGAGTTTGAGGATCTTGATAAGGCTGTTCTAGTAGTTGAATCAGCTACAGTTCCGGAGGTAGAGAAAGACCCTCTTGCTGAAATTGAAGGAAAGGCTGGAGCTGCTGAAACCCTCGTTCTAAAGTTATAAACATTCCCAAAAATCATTAATAAAAATGATGCTTGTTATTGCTTCCTTAGCGGTAGCTATTGTATGCTTTATTGTTTACGCTTTAGAGCGTCGTTCAAAGAATGAGTCAATTAATTGGTTTGATGCTGGTAAGATCACCATTTTTGGCGGTATCTTAGCGGCATGTGTTGTATTTGGAACCTCTTCTGAGGTAGTTGCCGATGCTGTAAAGAGCCTTGAACTTCCAGTAGTTCAGGATATGTTTGTAGGAAAGCCCACATTCTAATCAACTAATAATACTGATTCTCCCACTGGAACTGAATCAATACCATAAACAGACTTTAAAGTTACAATTTCCTTTCGCGGTATAGCATTATCCTTACAAAAGCGAACAATCGCCTTGTAAAGATGAAAGCCATGGTATCGGTCATGTTGAGGATTATTGTCCTTGAACATAACTGACTTTCCATCGTCTAGTGTCAACCATTTTATGAATAACTGGAATAAGAGATTATTACGATACTCTAAGTTACCAGGACCTTCAGGGAATAAGTCCCAAAACAGAGATGTAGCTAATCGAACAAGATCGAATGAAGGATTCGGCTTAATTACCTGAAATTTGGGATTATACCATGGTTCAAAGTTATACTGCCCACCAGCTTCCTCATCTACTGAAAAGTGATCACTCATAAATATCTTTGGTTCCTTCAGTCCATTTAGTTTGAGCATTCCTATTCCACGCTCAAAATCAATGATCTTAATGACATAACCATAGGTTGGTACGCGGTAAAGTATTCCGCCACAATTGTAGTAGAAATACTCTGAAGTTGTTGGAAGATACATCACATTATTTGAGTGAAGATCATTATGCGTGAACGCAAAGTTACGTTGAGCAAATGCTAGAGCAAACATAACCTGTGCAATCCAAGCTAGATGCTTTTCTGTTTCGGGATGTAAACTGATCAAATCATAAAGTGTGCCAGTACACTTCTCAATAACAGTTACTTGAACGGGAACATTCTTAAATAAAGCCCAAGCAAAAGGCTCTACGTCTTCATCATCTTCATCGTCTTCGTCATCATCAGACTCACATTCACAGGACTTTACTCCAAAGATGTAAGATGTAGAAACAGACGATCCGGAAGATTCATCATCACTATTTTCTTCATCATCGTGAAACATTGGTTTCATTTCACCGGGAGAGGTTTCAGGAATATCAAGTGTATCAAGTTCCTTTACATCATCAAGCTGAACATCACCTCCAAGCTGAATTGATAATCGAGCTGTTCGCGTATGTCTAAAATCGGGAGATTCCTGAATATCATCTGATAACTTTATCTCAAATGTCTTTCCGATATTTGTTGAAAACCATGATCGGTCAGAAAGATCTCCATAATCATCAGAAATATCAATTATATGCTTATCCGCTACACCGCTAAATACTCCAAAAACCTTAGGAAAATGACGACATCCTGACTGTGACAGAGCAACTGAAAGAATTGATCCTACATATGCGGCATTGCTAGGATTCTGTATCTTCTGATTGATGAGATTTGAAACTTCTTCAGAATTGGGAAGACCAAGAGTTCCATAATCCCCCTGCATCCATTTGTATGGGGACAGTAACATTGTAACCTTTTTATGTATGACAACTTCCCCCTCTGCAGTGCGAATAGTATTTCCTGCCTTTACGTCAAGTATAGAAGACTCTAGACGAATTCCATAATCCTTGACATTATCTAAAAGTTCCGTTTTAAACAATTTTTCAATCGGAGGAAAGAATGGTTGTATGTTATTAATTCCCCAAAACTGTAAGCCTGAAGATCTTAATCCTGACATATCGTATTTTTGAACAGACATTCCAATGGAGTTTGTTCGAAGATCGCTGGATGACTGCTTACGCTTGACCATATTATAGGAACGTGTTAAACATAAACTAAAAACTTCACGCACTAAAGTAATGAACTTTCAGATCAAAAAGTTTGATATTAATATGCTTCGTGACCGTTGCCAAATGGACTCACGAAAATCCCCAATGATTGTCCTAATTGGAAAGAAAGACACTGGAAAATCTTTCTTAGTTCGCGATATTCTATTTCATACCCAAAATGAGTTCCCAATTGGAACCGTCATTTCAGCTACTGAGGTTGCTAACGAGTTTTTCCAGCATATGGTTCCCTCTAAACTCATTCATGATAAGTACCAGCCTTCGATTGTGATGAACGTGATTAAGCGACAGCTAGGAGTAAAGACTGCTCGTAATGAAGAGAAGAAGAGGAATGGTGGAAATTCTCATACTGATCCACGAGCTTTTCTGATTTTAGATGATTGTCTTTTCGATGGGTCTTGGATTAAGGAAGAATCTACTCGCTACATTTTCATGAACGGTCGTCACATTGATGTAATGACGATTATTACTATGCAGTATCCCCTTGGCATTACTCCCAATCTTCGTACCAACGTAGATTTTATCTTCATTCTTCGTGAGAATATTACGGCTAATCGTCGTCGTATCTACGAGAATTATGCAGGTATGTTTCCTACATTTGAAATGTTTTGTCAATTCATGGACCAATGCACTGAAAATTTCGAGTGCTTAGTGATCTGCAACGGTGTCCAGTCGAACAAACTTGAAGATCAGGTTTTTTGGTATAAGGCAAGTGACCACCCACCTTTTCATTTATGTGATGATTCGCTATGGAATGATAATAAGCCTTTTTCTAGTTCTATGTTAGCACAGGACGAGTATTCTGCGGACAATATGCGCAAGAAGACAAAAGACCCTTGGGTTCGTGTGAACCAGGAAGGAAAGGATAAGCGTTAAGGTTTAATTAGTCATCAGCCCCTAAACCCGTGATCAGCCCGATAGCCCGGTTCGGGATGTCCTAATACGCTTCTCATTTCTGTATATGCGTCAGACCACTCTTTTTCTGCCGCAGCAATTTGAGCAGGACTAGCATTTCCAGTCTTCTCTAAATCTGCAAGTTTTGCACGTAACATTTTCACCTTTTCTTGAAGGGACATTGGTAGAACACCTCCGCGCCGAGTCTTACGAGTCTTACGAGAGTGCTTCTTGTGCTTACGAGTGCCACCACGGCGACCTAGCTGGCGATCGCGACGCGCGATACCCTCTTCCAGCTCTTTAATCTGTTCTTTCAAATCATCGCAGGGATCATCACCACCACGCTTCTTACCCTTGCCCTTGTTCCTACGAGTGCGACGACGACCACCCATACTTAATCCTTTCATTAAATCCTCAAGATCATCAACACTGCTAGACATGCTGACTCGTGATAAAAGACTATTTAGTTCATCAACTTCAGCCGAACTTGCTGCCTTAGCCTTACGGGCTTCTATCTTGGCTGCTAGTTTAGCTTTCCAAGTCGCAACATTAGCAGCCATCTGTTCAGGCGAAGTATTTCTAGTACCGACGGGCATTCTTATTTATAGCTCGCGAATTCCTCCCTCGGCTGGGTGGACTGGAGGAGCCTCTAGCGCCTTCTTCAGGTCGGCAGTATCAGCAAGACCCTTATCAGCCTTCTCATCCTCAAGAGCCTTCTTACGACGCGCCTCATTGTCCTCCTTCTGCTTACGGATCTTGTCAGCCTTCTCCTCCTCGAAGAAAATCTCACGATTGACCTCGTTCTCCTTGTACTTGCGCATAAGCTCATTGAGTTCCTTCTCGGCATACTCAACCTCGGGCATCATGTGCTCAGAAGGATCCCATGGTAGCCACGCACCAACCTTACCGATATAAAGGTTATCGTTGGGGTAACGACGCTGTAGGACCTTCGCATACGTCTGACACTCCTCAAGATTGGCAAATACACGACGAATCTTAACTCCACGAACATTCGTTCGGAACTCTACCTTCTCCGTAAACTCAGCCTCAAGATCCTTCTCGCACTTTAGAAGGAAGATCTGATACTGCTCGTGAATATCAGTCTTACGAATCTCATCATTATGGATCTTGCGGAACTCCTCTAGATCCTTAAATAGATCATCGATCTTCAGGGAATACTTCTTGGAAAGAAAGGCAATGTAATTCTCCATTCCCTTGGCCTTC
>Ga0114973_10004151_pt1 | contig 10115 bp, 8 predicted proteins | sample M_140807_MF_Meta_FD_87025 | JGI IMG/M metagenome (GOLD analysis project Ga0114973, IMG submission 87025) | Freshwater microbial communities from Lake Montjoie, Canada to study carbon cycling - M_140807_MF_MetaG | ecosystem: Environmental > Aquatic > Freshwater > Lake | place: Lake Montjoie... | reverse complement strand
ATTATACTCTATCATCATAAAAAAAGATTAAAGGTCCCAAATTAGAGAATGTCTAACGAGCTCGTTGGCATAGCTATCTTAGCATTAGTATGTATACTTTTAACACCGTATTTTAAGGATTCCCTTAACATCTATGTTGAGCAACCAAATCGTGTCTTTTTAAAGCAGGAGTTTTCAAAGACTAACTATCCTAAAAAGATTGTTATCCATAGCGACTCCTTTTTACCAAAAACGTATGCTGGATCTGAGATTAGCGCATACGAAACGATTCGATATTTACGAGCTCGCGGCCACTCGGTTTCGGTTGTTGTAAATCAATGGTATTATACAGAGTTTGATGGATTTCCCATTTATAAATTTGATACTGAACATACAAACAGCATTGTAAAGGACTGTGATCTTGTATTTTTTCAAGGAACAAAAGAAACAAGCATGCTTTCATTAGTCAAAAAGTATAAAAAGCCGTGTTATGTTTTTATTCATACAGTAAAAGACCAAGATTGGCTCATTCAACAAAAGATGCAATTTCCTGTGACAGTAGTCTATAATAGCGACTATACAGCTACTGAAAACCCTACGATGTATAAGCACTTCAAAATGATTCCGTATGTTGATACTGATAAATTCACATCTCTTCGTCAGTATACACAAGGAAACACACTAGTCTGTTTAATTAATGTAAATCCAAATAAGGGCAGCGAGTTATTTTATGCTCTTGCTAAACGAATGCCAAATGTACAGTTTTTGGGTGTTAAGGGCGCCTATTCAAAGCAAGATGATGAAAAAGAAGTGTATTCAAACGTATTACTCATTGAAAATCAGAAGGACATAACTGTCGTGTTCAAACGCATTGGAATTCTGATTATGCCTTCCCTGAAAGAAACCTGGGGTCGTACTGCAGTTGAGGCAATGGCGTCAGGTGTGGTTGTGATCCATAGTCACGCAGAAGGTCTTGTTGAGTCTGTAGGAGGTGCAGGTATTGCGTGTGATCGCGATGACGAGAATGCTTGGGTCGATGCAATTAATAGGCTACAAGGTGATCCTGCCTATAAGCAGCAGATGAGACAGCGAGGGTTCAAGCGAGTCAGGGAAATCGAACTTATCCAAGACCAGGGAAGACAGGAGCTCGCTCGACGCATTGAAAATCTGAAGCTTTACTAGTCGCTAAAGACACAGCACTTATTCCCGGTTATCTGTTAGAAATGATACCAATTCTCCTCTCGATTATTTCATATGATATATGGTTCTATATATCGCATGTAATACTACATCATAAGATCGGGTATCCATTTCACAAACAACACCATAGAAAACAAGTTCCTAATTTTATTGACACGTATGACGCATCGATGGTCGAATCGACCTTTCAAGGTATTGGAATGTTTTTTCCAGTTGTCCTCTACAACTATACTGCACTGGAATGGACAATTGTTCTTGTGCTCCTCAATACACGAGGAATGATGAGACATGATCCTCGCTGGGCTTTCTTAATTGGCAATCATCATTTACTGCATCACAAGTACCACGACTGGAATTTTGGAGAGTACTGGATTGATTCCCTGTGTGGTACACGGTATCCTAATGATCAGGAATATCAGTATGGACTTATTTATGTGTAGACTAAGGATTATACATATCACGACGAGGCGTCTTTCCTGCCTCAATGTCTTCAATAAGCTTAACCATCTTGTTTAGACCATAGACACCCGCAAAGTGAACAAGAAAATCTCCAGGTGTCCATAGCGGCTCTTCAGGAAACCCCATAATATATGCATTGAATCGCTTGTGCTGATTGCATACATGTATGTGCATTGCGTCATCCTTGTTTTCTTCAAGAAGATCACAGATTGCCTTGTTCTCCCACCAGATATGAAAGGTGCAGTCAGTGCGCTCATTGACACGTCGCCAAAAGTCGCGCGTCCACGGAGAGTTTCTCATTAGAATATTACCGCTGTTGACGTGGTGGCACGCGTCATAGATGAGCAGCATATCCTTATCAGGCGGTAGCAACGGAAGCACGTGATCTTCAATACGTAGATTAGGGTTTGTTATCAGAACATCCGCATCACTTTGCCAAATAAGAGCACCTTCTTCTAGAGTTGATAGTAAATCAAGAAGACAAGGTACCTTGGACCAGGCAACAGGGCGATTCCGATCCCACCACTCCTCGCCAGCCTGAATGTATTTGTAGCCGTGCTTGTCTGCATAGAGCTGTTTTGAATTCAGTGCTTTCGCTAGCGATTTGCGGTAGTCTGCGCCAATCGCGAGTGTAAGTATAGTGATCTTGGGTGCCATTGTATGTATACTGTATTCAGGCCTTAACCCTAAAAAATTGAGTTACATTGGATAGCTTATAAATGTACACATAGAATGACGTATCTCAAAATTGTAAATGCTGGATCTCCGTGTACAACGTTTCCAGAAGAACCAAGTATTCACTATTCATTTCCTCTGGATCCTTTTCAGAAACACGCAATTTCAGCCATTCATCGGCACGAAAATGTTCTTGTGACTGCAAAGACTGGATCTGGAAAAACGCTTGTTGGAGAGTATCAGATCGCACACAGCTTAGCAAAGGGAAAGCGTGTATTTTATACGACGCCAATTAAATCACTTTCAAATCAGAAATTTCACGATTTGAAGGCGATGTGGCCAGGAAAGGTTGGAATTATGACAGGAGATATCAAGTTTCAGCCAGATGCTCCAATCGTCATTATGACTACAGAAATTCTACGAAATCTTCTATTCAAGTATACGTCGTCTACACGATCTCTGGGTTTATCTGCCTCGTTGAGCCTGGATAACTTGGATGCAGTTGTATTTGATGAGGTCCATTACATTAATAATCGAGAGCGTGGTCGTGTATGGGAAGAAACTCTGATTCTTCTACCTCCAACTGTAAATCTTGTCTTACTTAGCGCGACGATTGATGGGCCTGAACTATTTGCAGGATGGTTAGGTAACTTGAAGGAAAAGCCGATTCATTTAATTTCAACACAGTATCGTATTGTTCCTTTGACTCACGCGGTAATCCGTGGAACTACGCTACATACTTTGATGGATCACAAGGAAAAGTTTAATGCACAGGTCTATACTGACTGGCTACGATCTCGTAAAGAGGAGGTTGACAGTTATAAGGCGCATCAAAAGCAGGTGGCAGTAAGACGTCAAGGAAACTATGAAACTCCAGTTGTAGAAGGAACAAAGAGGCCAGTATCGTATATTCAGCAACTCAATGAATGTATTCATATGTTGGATGAGAAGCAACTTCTTCCTGCATTATTCTTTAACTTTTCACGAAAGGGATGTGAAAACTTTGCTAACCGAGTTCAAGGATCTCTGCTCACTTCTTCAGAAACTGCCTCAGTAAAACATATTATTGACTTTCATCTTCATAAATATCCTGCAGTCTATAATTCGACAAAACAGTTCTTTACAATTACTGAACTTCTACAGCGTGGAATCGCATTTCATCACAGTGGTCTTCTTCCACTCTTGAAGGAAATTATTGAAATCCTGTTTTCAAAGGGATTTGTTAGAGTTCTCTTTGCAACGGAAACGTTTGCAGTAGGAATTAATATGCCTACCAAAACGGTTGTCTTTACAGGCTATGAAAAGTACGATGATGCAACAAATGGTATACGCACCTTGTTTACGGATGAGTATATTCAGATGGCAGGCCGAGCAGGAAGGCGAGGTAAAGATACAGAAGGCCTTGTTCTCTATTTACCTGAACGTGATCCGATTAGTTTGCAGGAAGTTCAGAGGATGTTTACGGGAAATAAGAGTACATTTATATCACGAATGGAATTTCACTACGACTTTATCTTAAAAACTCTACAGTCTGGAAATACAACGTGGATGGCGCTTATGTCACAGAGCTACTGGTATCAGCAGCATCTGCGTTTAGTTGAAGGAGTCAAACGTGAAATAAATGAAGTCAGAGAAAAACTTACTGGCCTTGGTCTTACAGAGGAGATGATTCAAGATATGACACTACGCGACCGTCTAGAGTATGAATTTAAGATGAATATAAATGCTGCAAAAAAGAAGGCACAGCAGTCATTAGAGCAGTGGAAAAATAAGCATATGAGTCCTATCTATGCTATACAGTGGACAAAGTATACAGAGCGTAAAAAGTTAGTTGTCGATCTTGAGAGACTAGAAGATCAGCTGACTCAAATGGAACAGTATCGTGAGACACTCTATCCTATTCTACGAGTTCTCGAACAGACTGGATTTATAGAACCCATAACAGATCCTCTCAATACAAAGTTAACTCTTCTTGGAACTCTTGCAACTGAATTAAATGAAGGAAATCCTCTCTTAATGAGCTATGCCTATACAAAGGGACTCTGTGATGTCCTATCAGGTGAGGAAATCATATGCTTTCTCTGCGCATTCTTAAATGAGCGTACTGAAATGGCTGTTGCTATATCCTCCTTGAAAATTCCTAAAGGCGTCATTGATCAATTGTACTCTCTGGATTCCTTGCTAGATACATTCTTTGAAGCCGAAAAAAAGCACGGTGTTCAGAGTCCAAGTACCTTCTGGCACTTGAATAGTTATTGGATTGAGCCAGTCTGGCGATGGATTCAAGGGGATGCGATTTCAACTATTTGCGAAGACTATGATGTCTATGAAGGGAATTTTATGAGAACCATTTTGAAAGTATCTAATTTATTGGAAGAATTCACATCTCTAGCAACGTATACACAAAATATTGAAATGCTGGCAAAATTAGAAAATGTACAGAAAGTCCTTGTAAAGGGTGCTGCAATTCCTGAGAGTCTATATTTGACGATCTAGTCTGTAAATCACCTTGCGCTTCCAGCAGCGACCGGTCATTGATGCGTGAAATTGGATTTGAACGGAATCACCTACTTTCCATTCATCAGTCGTTGGACAGCGAATCATACGACGCCAGTCATTTATATAGACACTTACTTTCTTTTTTTCTGGATGAAGTTCAACAATGATTCCTGAAAGTGAGAGTCCTTTTGAACTAAGAAGACAGTCTACAAATCGACAGTCGCGATCATAGGACTTTGCAGCCTTCTCAAGCCTATTTAGTGCAGTTGCAAGTATAGTATACTGTGTAGACTGTACTTCAAGATGATTTTTTAGAACTTCTTGATTGATGATATCAGCATAACGACGAATAGGAGAACTTGCGTGACAATAGAGTCCTTTCTTAAGACCCCAGTGTCCAGTTTCATTTTGACAGTCTGTATAGGTTGCTGCAGGATAAGCAAGTTCTTGAATAGGAAGACCTAGAGCTGCATAGTTAATCAGACGTTTTTGTTCGGGTTCGCTATGACTACGCAAAAGTCCTGCATTCGCTTTCTTCAAGACAGCGGCTGCTTCTGAATTATAGAGAAGCATCAGAGATTCAATCCACGAATGAGAATCAGTGGGATCACCTTCGAGAGATGAAACAATCTGCTTCAAAACAGTTGTATCAAGTTCTTTGATTGAACTACAGTTAGAATACGAATAGGAGGCTGTATTTGTTAGACAGCATTCTTTCCAGTGAAAGTTGGAAAGAGAGGATCCATTCCAGGTAGCAAAGAGCGTTAGAACAAATCGTTCTTTTCCAGGTAAAAGTGAGAATGTATCGGTTGCAAATCGTGTAGGAAACATAGATCGTACAATGGCACCTTCACGAGTATAGAGTGTTTGTCCTATTTTTTCAGCAAATCGGAGGGATGGATTGAGTTCAACATAGGCAGACACATCTGAGATAGAGATTGCAAGAGTCCAGGTACTTTTAGTTTCCTTCCAGAGAGAAAGTACATCATCAATATCAAGACATCCTTCTGGATCAATATTAATTGTCGGTTTATCAAGAATAAAGCGTTTCTCGCGATCTGGATGAATGAGCTCTGTAGGGCAGACTTTGGAGGTCCAAGACCACGGAGAATATTGAAGAGCAATGGCTTCTAATTCAATCTCTCGTACACCTGCAGGGCCGAGTATTTTTGTAATTCCACCTCGCGGAAAGGTAGTATCAGTCCAGTGTTCAAAGGCTGCCACTGCCAGTTGATTCGTACGACTTGTATCTTTAGAGGCAACTAGCATAGGTGGATAGGATTCATTATAGGGTTTGAATAAGTAAAGAGGTACATTACGATTTGTAAAGCCATAGCGTACGGTTGTATTTAATTCAAGAAGACCTACAAGAGGTGGATGTAATACGTGATAGACTAATTCACATCCTGCGTTAGGTATAGCTTTAACAGAATCACCTGGAAGCGCTTTTCCTGCTTTCTCAGCTCCTGAAAATGTATGAATACATTCACCTTCACAGGTTTCAATGCGAAAGTCAATGTAGTTGTGAGTCGATAGAAACATAGCTGCGTTAACAACTATAGGGTTATCTACTTATTCAATTTTTTATACTATACCTTATCCCCGGGCAGGCTTACGCGGTCTGAGATTGTAGACACGCTTGGTCGATCTCTCCTTCTCCAAACTGGCAACGTAGCTAGCATAGAGCTCGTTATCATCGATGTAGAGTTCATCTTCTTCTTCATCCTTTGGCTTGCCATTGACTGCGTGATTTTCATTTTCCTCATCGGATGGAGGCTCATATCCGCCGTACTTTGACATCAGAAACTGGCCAAATTCCCAAACGATTGACGAAAAGCGACTACAGCAAGATACTTCACGAGATACGCTGCCAGGTCCATTGAGTAGTTCCTCATCAATCATTGCCAAGAATGACATTCTACATCATTATTTCGTATTTTCTTTAAACTATATAGATGTCAAGCCCGACCGTTGTGGAGAATCCACTACGTCAAACTAGATCAAATTATAACCTTAGAAAAAAACTAAATAATTCAGGATTAACTACAACAACTAGATCCTGGAAGCAATTTGGAAAGACATTTTTACCAGCGTTCGGCAATAGTGAAGTTGGACAAGTTGGAAAAAAAAGTAGGGGATTATTTGGAAGATTTGGAACTAATAAAATCACAGGTCCTAATAATACAACAACTAGAGCATCAAACGAAATCAGTGCTAATATCATAACAAATGCAAGAACAACCAATTATGATTTAATAAGAAGACTTTGGCGTCAATATAAAGATAAGAAAAATGAAATTGACTTTATTCCACGAATCGATACACTTGAAAAGATTGGAAAGTTTGAACTTGAACTTGAGTGTTTTAAGAATAAAGATAATGAACGAAATACAAGTGGTCGTGATAGTATTATTTCACATTTTATCTATTTAGGATATAGTGCTGAAGAAGCAAATACTATGCTCTGTAATTATACATCAGAGTCTACTTCAAATGATTTAAAACAAAGACTAATTGCTCTTAACTTACCATTAGATCCAAATAGTAGTATACTAGATACTGCAGTGAACACTCTTACATTACCAGATGAACTACAAAAAGAAAAAATGAAAATTGTTACAAATTTAATTATTTTAAGACTTATCTTATCAGATCAACTTATTGTTAGACTAAAAAGCAATAATGAAAAAGTAGTTGAAACATCGTTTGGAAATTTAACGACATTTGGACAATTATTAAAAGTAGCATCTTTTCTAAGTCTTGGAGTCTCAATTCTTTTTTTTCTTCCTAGTGTTTTAATAAGTGAGTTTCCTCAAGAATATATAGATTATCAAACAAATTTTGAAATTCAGATACCAGCATTTATCCAATTTAAAGGTATGACCGGAAATTTTTTAAATCAGCGGTACCACAATCTTGAGACACGCGATTCATTTGATTCATCAAAAGGAATGGATGCTCGAAATAATACTGATTGGTTATACGCAGATTGTCAAGCCAATAAGGATGATATTGCATTGTACAGATACATACAAATGACAAAAGAGTATATATTAACTAATAATAAACTTCCTACAGCAGAAATAGATCAAGAATTAATTAATCAAATAAATAAAGATTATCCATTATCTTCAAGTTTTAAATTAGCACCAGATACATATACTACTAGAAAAGGTAATACTAAATCTTATTTAGATAATGTTACATCTTCAGATATGTATTTACAGCGTATACTTACCAACAATTTAGGTTTTGCTTGGCTAACACCTACTAACTCACCATTTTACAAACTTGCAAAAGCAATGGGATTTACCGGATCAATTGCTGGAGTTAAATCTGTTATCATTGGCGCAACATCTTGGTCAGCAGTAGGTGGTGCTGTACTTATAAGAAAACTACACGGATTACTAAAACAATATTTGAGTGAAACGGCAAAAAAAGATATTTCTGATTTTATTGATCGTTTCCTTTTAGAGTTTCCTGTTGCTATTAATCTTATTAGAAATCCAGACTACATTAAAAGTTTTAGTACCGATACAACGTTAAATCTTCAAATACAGTTATATATTAATGAACTTCTTAAAAAGTTAAATGATGAACGCCGAGAAAAATTATCTCAAGAAGAGAGAAATGCGGAAAATACTATAGAAAATACTATAAATGCTGAAAAGGTTGCTAAAGCTGAGAGACAGCGATTTCAAGGTTCTATTCAAAATAACGAAACTGCTGCTAACGAAACTGCTGCTAACGAAACTGCTACTAATGAGAATACTATGCCAAAAGCAATAGCATTTTCTAACTTTGTTCCTACAGGAACTCAAAGCCGTGGTGGTCGTCGAACATATAGACAAAAGAGACGATCTGCTACTAAAAAACGTAAAACACATCGCAAAAATTGAAACTTTTTTCATTGAAAAAGGTATCAATGACTTTTCAATATCAAAAGAACGAAAATGGCCACTACGTCTGTCATATTTGTAAAGAGACTCGTGAAAAGCAAAATACAATGCATTATCATTTGAAGAAGCACGAAGGAACAATGCCCCACGCCTGCCCTCATTGTGAAAAGCGTTTCTATCAGAAGTATGCACTCGATGATCACGTCAAGCTGCGCCACGCAAGCAAGCCTGCAACAGACGCAAGTGTCAAGTGCCCATTTGAAGGCTGTACTGAATCTTTTGCAAAAAAGGAATACTGCCGTCTACATATTGCTCGTAATCACGTGCGACCGCAGGTGGATGCACTTATCGAGAAAAAGAAGGATTCAACTCTGCTAACATGTTTAACATGTAAGAAGGAGTGTAAGTCATTTCCGTCAATTCTCTATCACGTAATGGATCATTTGAAGCAGACGACAGATCTTCTGCTTCGAAAGAAGCTGGAAGTCATCTAGGTCGATTTACCACCTGAAACGGTATTGGCTGCAAGTACCAAATAATACAAGTGGTAGCCAAACGCCGCAAATCCCGTAAGCAGAAGCATTTCAAAGGCGGGCCGAGGAGTGTTTTTTCCCATTGCTCCGATGTAAATTATCAAGGGAGCAATGATCAGAACGTGCATCAGATTGACCCATAAACTTAAAGCGCCCGTGCTATATTTTATATAAGACTTGTAAAGCTGATACATCAAGACAACAATTCCCAGTCCAAGAAGGCTGTAAAAAGCCCATTCAGGAAGACTGGCCCGTTGGATGCCTACATATATAAGCAAGGGGGCGACGAAGAGAAGGTGGAAGATGTTAAGAATGACGTGCACATTGAAGTCCATCCTGTTGCTACTGCTTTACCCGATATTCCTTTTTCAATTGCATCCCTCGTCAAATCTAGTCCTAAGGAATCAAAACAGACACTCCATATTTTTACAGATGGCGCCTGCACGAACAATGGCAAGAAGTTCGCCAAAGCTTCTTGGGCCTTCGTGGTCGTAGACAAGGATCAGACCACAGAAATAGGTTATAACTCCGAAAAACTTAAGCCATTTGAACCTCAGACAAACCAGCGTGCTGAGCTAAATGCGCTCCTTCACGGCCTTCAGTATGCTGTCCAAACACTGAAGACTGATTCGACACCCATAATAATCTGGTCGGACAGTGAATATGCCATTCATTGCACCTCAAAATGGGGTCCAACGTGGTGGCGGAATGATTGGAAAAAGAAGGGTGGAGAGATTCAGCATCTCGATCTGATTCGAGAACTCGTACCACTCTATTCACAGCACAAGGTGCTGATTGAGCTAAAGTGGATTGAAGCCCACACACAGGGTGCAAGACAATCGCAGTTTCCGTGGTGTTGGAATCACCGAGT